>Ga0208695_1001639_pt1 | contig 18138 bp, 21 predicted proteins | sample AD_UKC111_MetaG_FD_184449 | JGI IMG/M metagenome (GOLD analysis project Ga0208695, IMG submission 184449) | Active sludge microbial communities of municipal wastewater-treating anaerobic digesters from Hong Kong - AD_UKC111_MetaG (SPAdes)... | ecosystem: Engineered > Bioreactor > Anaerobic >...
CCTATGCGAAGGATGCTGCAGGCTTTGCTGCAAAAGCAGGGATTATGACAGGCAGCGGCGGCAGGTTTGAACCGAAGCGCAGTGCTACAAGACAGGAAGCAGCGGTGGTATTGTACAGACTGCTTGAGTATATGGGTGAGTTGTAGCAGAGATGAATTAGGAACAAAAGGGAAAGGGACATATGCCCTTTCCCTATACACTATTTTTTAGCGAATCACCTGCACGGGATAGTTCCATTGATTACAATCGGTACTGTAAGGTTCGGATATGAATTGTTAAAAAATTTCAAAAAAGTTCTTGCTAAAGCAGAAGATATATGGTAATATTATAAACAAGAAAATAATTATTAATAAATAATAAATATTTATGGAGGGATTTATATGAAAAAGTATGTATGTACAATTTGCGGGTATGTTCATGAGGGACCGGAGGCACCTGAGGTTTGCCCTCAGTGTAAGGCGCCGAAAGCAAAGTTCACTGTGAAAGAAGAAGGAGCGCGGCAGTGGGCGGATGAACACAGAATTGGTGTGGCAAAGGATGTAGATCCTGAAGTATACGAAGGGCTTAAAATGAATTTTATGGGAGAATGCACAGAAGTTGGAATGTATCTGGCAATGAGCCGCCAGGCAGACCGTGAGGGCTATCCTGAAATTGCAGAAGCATATAAGAGATATGCTTTTGAGGAAGCGGAACATGCCGCAAAGTTTGCTGAGCTTCTTGGAGAGGTTGTGGCCGCAGATACGAAGAAGAACCTGGAGATGAGGGTAGAAGCAGAGTTCGGAGCCTGCGAAGGCAAGAAGATGCTTGCAACAAGGGCAAAACAGCTTAACTACGATGCAATCCATGATACGGTGCATGAAATGTGCAAGGACGAAGCAAGGCACGGAGCAGGCTTTGAAGGGCTTTTGAAGAGATATTTCGGGAAATAAGATGAAAAAGTGAAGCAAGCCATAATATTATAGGAATATCTGAATAATTACAAAATATATTAGTTGTAGAATCAGAAACAGAGATTATACAAGGTAGTATAATGAAGCAATGGGGCTTCTCGGGAGAAATGCATTTCACCCGGGAAGCCCTGCTTTTTGGAGTAAACGGGAGGGGTGCACTTATGGATGAAGAGAAAAAGAGGTTCATTCAGGAATATGTTCCCGGGAAGCAGATAACTTTAGCGCATTTAATTGCGAAGCCGCAGAAGTCGCTGTATAAAAGGCTTGGCCTCGCGGAGGACAGCAAAAATGCGATTGGGATACTCACAATCACCCCCGGCGAAGCTGCAATTATTGCCGCAGATACAGCCATCAAAGCAGCCAATGTCGAGATCGGTTTTGTAGACCGGTTCAGCGGCTCTCTGGTTATAACCGGTGAGATTGCTTGCGTCGAGGCATCAATTAAAGCCGTTCTGACGTTACTTACCGGTGTACTCCGGTTTTCTCCTGCCGATATAACGAGGTCATAGCCCGGATATGAAAAGAATGATGCTTATCGGGAGGTCGGGGTGCGGGAAAACGACTTTGGTACAGGCTGTTAATAATTGCAGGAAGGCCTATACTAAGACTCAGGCATTGGAATTTCATGCAAATATGATAGATACCCCCGGAGAATACATTGAAAACAGATTATTCTATAAGGCATTAATTGTCACATCAGCGGAATGCGATATTATTGCGCTTGTGCAAGCTTGTACCGACAGGGACTGTGTGTTTCCTCCATGCTTTGCAGATATCTTCCCAAAGCCAGTTATTGGAATAATATCCAAAGTTGATTCAAAATCAGATGATGTGACGGACACCATAAGGTGCCTGAAAACAGCGGGAGCAAAAGCTGTATATGTCACCAGTTCCTATACGGGAGAAGGGATTGAAGCATTAAAAAAAATATTGGAATAATGAAGATAGACGGGCATATAGATATATAAATAATAAGCCTGAGGTGGACTCCATGGAAAAAACGATACTAATTGCCGATGATGAGCCTGTGACGATGATATACATAAGCAGTATCTTAAGGGAGAACGGCTATAAGGTTGTCGGAGAGGCTTATGACGGATTTGACGCAGTGGAAATTTGCAGAAAGAAAAAACCTGATCTGGTGCTGATGGATGTAAAAATGCCTTTGCTGGACGGAATAAAAGCAAGCAAAATTATCATAAATGAAGGCCTTTCGGATTCGGTTCTGCTTGTTACGGCATACAGCAACGGTGAGTATATAGAACAAGCGAAGGATGCCGGGGTAATGGGATATCTGGTAAAACCCATTGAAGAGAAGTGCCTTTTGCCGGCTGTAGAAATTGCAATAGCAAAGGGAAAGGAAATAAAGAGAATAAGGGATGATACTGAAAAGATAAAAAAGAGCCTTGAATCCAGAAAAGTTATCGAAAGAGCTAAAGGGGTGCTGATGAAGCAGTATAATATAACGGAAGAAGAGGCTTACAACAGAATAAGGAAGTTGAGCATGAATAAGAGATGTTCAATGGAGAAAATTGCCGATGCAATAATAATTAATAATGAATCACAATGGCGTGTTTCCGGATAAGGCAGAGCAGCCGAATGAACCTGGGTTCTTTCGGCTGCTCTGCAAAATTAGCGGGGTGGTGAAAGGTTGATTGAAAGTATCCTAAGTGTCGGTATTGATATTGGTACATCCACCACAGAATTGGTTTTCAGCATAATAAAAATAGAGAATACCGCTTCGTTTGCTTCCGTTCCCAGAATAAGCATTGTTGACAAGGAAGTGATATATAAAAGCGATATATATCTGACTCCGCTTTTATCCCAGACAGAAATTGACGGCCTCAAGCTAAGGGATATAGTACAGATGGAATATAAAAAGGCGGGCATAAGACCATCGGATATATCAACGGGGGTAGCAATAATTACCGGAGAAACGGCAAGGAAGCGGAATGCAAGCCAGGTAATGGAAAGTTTGAGCGGACTGGCTGGAGATTTTGTTGTTACAACGGCAGGCCCCGATTTGGAGGGAATAATAGCCGGCAAAGGTGCGGGGGCTTATATTATTTCCAAAGAGACCGGCAAGACAGTGGCAAATCTTGATATTGGCGGAGGGACAACAAACATAGCAGTTTTTAAGGGTGGAGAAGTAATTGATACCTGCTGTCTCGATATAGGAGGAAGGCTGATAAGGTTCCAGGATGGCGGATTAAGGGTTCAATACATAGCTCCAAAGCTGAAACAGCTTTGTGCTGAAATGGGAGTGGACATAGTCCAAAACAGGGAGGCCTCAAAAGAACAGCTCAAGCTTATTACACACAGGATGACCGGAATACTTGAAGAGGTACTCGGCATAGCCGCAAAGAGTCCTGCACTGGCATATATGCTTATAGCACAAGATCTGAGACGGGATTACCGCATTGACTGCGTATCTTTCTCCGGGGGAGTGGCTGATTGCATATATGGAAGTGCCGATAACGGAGTTTTCAGGTTCGGGGATATCGGAATGCTGCTTGGAGAGGCAATAAGAAAATCTTCAATATTTGAACGGTTCGAGATATTGGTGCCGGCAGAAACGATCAGAGCAACGGTAATTGGTGCAGGAACTCATACAGTAGAAATAAGCGGAAGTACCATTAATTATACAAGAGATATTTTTCCCGTTAAAAACATACCCATTCTCAAGGTATCAGCAAAAGATGAAGAAAACGATTATGAAATGATGGCAAAGAGCATAAAGGAAAAATTCAAATGGTTCCATCTTGAAGGAGAAGAACAGCAGGTTGCACTGGCAATAAAGGGGGTGAAAAATCCAAGCTTCAGTCGTGTATGCAAAATTGCAGCTGAGGTTTTAAAAGGCCTGGAGGAATTATTAAAGACCAAGCTTCCAATAATCGTGATTATCGAGAACGACATGGCAAAGGCGTTGGGGCAGACGATATACAGTCTTTTAGGCTATAATCGGGATGTCATATGCATCGATAATATAAAAGTTGAAAACGGTGATTACATTGACATCGGCAAGCCCTTGTCAGGGGGCCGTGTTGTTCCGGTGATAATTAAAACATTGGTCTTCAATTCTTAAATGGAGAGGTGAAAATAAGTGAGGCTGAAAACAAAACTCTTTGGTCACATGTATCAGTTCAAAAGTATTAAAGAGGTATTGGCAAAAGCAAATGAAGAGAAGACAGGAGATAAGCTTGCAGGTATTGCGGCATCCTGTATGGAGGAAAGGATAGCAGCGAAGGAAGTACTCAGCAATCTTACATTGGCAGACCTTAGAAATAATCCCGTGATTCCTTATGAAGAGGATGAAGTAACAAGAGTAATACAGGATGCTGTTAATGAATCCATATACAATGAAATCAAAAATTGGACTGTTTCAGAGCTCAGGGAATGGATACTGGATGATAAGACTTCAGGTGAAGATATCAGAAGAATCAGCAGAGGCCTGACAAGTGAAATGATTGCGGGTATAGCAAAGATTATGTCAAACCTTGACCTTATTTATGGAGGCAGCAAGGTAAGAGTAAGTGCCCACTGCAATACGACCATCGGACTGCCGGGGACTCTTTCAGCAAGACTGCAGCCCAATCATCCGACAGACAGCCTGGACGGAGTAGTTGCATCTATAATAGAAGGCTTAAGCTATGGGGTCGGGGATGCAGTTATCGGACTGAACCCTGTTGAGGATACAGTGGATAATGTTATGAAAATACTGAATAAGTTTGACGAACTGAAGCAGAAATGGGAAATCCCGACACAGATATGTGTGCTTGCCCACGTGACAACACAGATGGAAGCTGTAAGAAGAGGCGCTCCAAGTGATCTCTTTTTCCAAAGCATAGCCGGCTCGCAGAAAGGGAATGAGGCTTTCGGCATTTCAACATCAATGCTTGATGAGGCCAAAGACCTTTGCACAAAGCAGGGTACGGGCACAGGCCCGAATGTAATGTATTTTGAAACCGGCCAAGGCTCCGAGCTTTCATCAGATTCACATCACGGAGCTGACCAGGTGACTCTTGAAGCCAGATGTTACGGCTTTGCCAAGCGTTACAGCCCCTTCATGGTCAACACTGTTGTTGGGTTCATTGGCCCGGAATACCTGTATGACAGCAGGCAGGTAATAAGGGCCGGGCTGGAGGACCACTTTATGGGCAAGCTGACCGGAATATCCATGGGGGTTGATGCATGCTATACGAACCATATGAAGGCCGACCAGAACGATGTGGAGAATCTGGCAGTGCTTCTTACCTCAGCAGGCTGCAACTATTTTATGGGCATACCTCATGGCGATGATATTATGCTCAATTATCAGTGCACAGGATACCATGATATTCCATCCCTGAGGCAGCTATTAGGTTTAAGGCCTGTTAAGGAATTTGAGCTATGGTTGGAGAAGTGGGGAATTATGAAGGACGGAAAGCTTACAAAGCGTGCCGGGGATGCATCAATATTCCTATAAATGGGGAGGTACCGGTATGAAATTGAAAACAAAGCTTTCTGGTACCACATATCAATTCAAGGATATAAAGGACGTACTCGCCAAGGCAAATGAAGAAAAATCCGGAGATATGCTGTTAGGCATAGGCGCCGGTACTGTTTCAGAAAGGATTGCCGCAAAGGTGGTACTAAGCGAGCTGACCCTTGAGGATCTGAGAAAAAACCCGGCTATTCCTTACGAAGAGGATGAAGTCACTCGGGTGATCGATGATCTTGTAAATGAAAGCATATACAATGAGATAAAAAACTGGACGGTAGGCTATCTTAGGGAATACATACTGGATCACAGGACATCAGGTGAACAGATAAAAAGAATCAGCAGGGGTATGACCTCAGAAATGATTGCAGGGGTTGCAAAGCTTATGTCAAACATGGATTTGGTATATGGCGGAAGCAAGATACGGATAACCGGAAAGTGCAATTATGAAATCGGCAAAGCGGGTACTCTTTCCTTCCGGCTTCAGCCAAACCATCCTTCAGATGACATAGAGGGAATATTGGCATCAATTATGGAAGGGTTAAGCTATGGATGCGGAGATGCGGTTATCGGCATAAACCCTGTAGAGGATACGGTTGAAAATACGAAAAAGATTCTGGACTCCATCTATGATTTTATGATTAAGTGGAAAATACCGACTCAGACCTGTGTTCTTTCCCATGTAAGCACACAGATGCAGGCAGTAAGGGAAGGTGCTCCCGCTTGTATGTTCTTTCAAAGCGTAGCGGGTACCGAAGATGCCAATACAGCTTTTGGAATAAACAAAGAGCTTTTGGATGAGGCCTTTGAGCTTATAAGGTGCAAAGGTATGGCACCGGGGCCAAATCTTATGTATTTTGAAACCGGCCAGGGGTCTGAAATGTCTTTGAACACGGATCACGGAGTTGATGAAATGACCCTTGAAGCCAGGACCTATGGCTTCGCCAGAAGGTATATGCCCTTTATGGTGAACAATGTGTCCGGGTTCATAGGACCGGAGACCTTGTATGACGGAAAGCAGATATTAAGAGCAAGCCTTGAGGATCATTTTATGGGTAAACTGACAGGACTGCCCATGGGCATGGCTCCATGCTATACAAATCACACAAATATCGATCAGAATGACCAGGAAACTGCTACAATGCTGCTGGCTATGGCAGGTGCGAACTACTATATGGGAGTTCCTGCAGGAGACGATGTAATGCTTAGCTATCAGGATACAAGCTACCATGATGATGCAACATTGAGAGAGCTTTTGAACCTGAAGCCTGCGGAAGAGTTTTTCCGGTGGCTGATTGGTATGGAAATACTTGATGAGAACGGCAGGCTTACTTCGAATGCCGGAGATGCTTCCATATTTATATGATATTTTAAGGGGTGAAATTATGATTTCGGAAAGTGAAATAAGGAAAGTCGTGGAGCAGGTCCTCGCAGAACTGAACGAGATTGCATATGCTGATGGCTGCACCGGCAAGGACTGCAATACCGATAATCCTGAACAGTGTGAAGAGGAAATCTGCTTAAATGACATTACCGCAGTTGATCTAAAAAAACAGGTGCTTGTTCCGAACCCCCACAATCTTGAAGGACTGCTTAAAATCAAAGAAGCTACTCCTGCAAGAATAGGGGTCTGGAGAGCGGGTCCAAGGTATAAGACTGAGACGCTGCTGAGATTCAGGGCAGACCATGCCGCAGCTATGGATGCCGTTTTTACGGATGTCTCAGAGGAATTTCTCCAAAAACTCAATCTCTTCCAGGTCAAAACCATGTGCGGCAGTAAGGATGAATATCTGACAAGGCCGGACCTGGGAAGGAAATTTGATGATGAGAACAGTGAGATCATCAGGCAGAAGTGCACAAAGAACCCTCAAGTACAGATATATGTATCTGACGGTTTAAGCTCAACAGCTATTGAAGCCAATGCAGAGGATACTCTTAAAGCAATGATTCAAGGACTTAAGGGATACGGTATCAATACAGGGACACCATTCTTTGTAAAGTACGGCAGGGTTCCTGCAATGGATCAGGTGTCAGAGATAACCGGAGCCGATGTTACCTGTGTCCTGATAGGGGAAAGACCGGGGCTTGTTACATCGGAGAGTATGTCAGTATATATGGCATACAAAGCGACGGTAAATATGCCCGAGGCGAGAAGGACAGTTGTCTCCAATATACATAAGGGAGGCACCCCCGCAGTTGAGGCAGGTGCACATATTGCAGACATCATCAAGCTGATGCTTGAGAAAAAAACAAGCGGTATAGATCTAAAACTATAATGGAGGGATATTAAATGAAAAATGATCCTATTCGCGCAACTGTCCTGGCAGTAAAAATTATATCAAATGTTAATCAGGATATGGCAGAGGTTTTGAAGCTGGAACCGCATCAAAAAAGCCTGGGGCTTATATCGGCGGATATCGACGATGTTTCCTATACTGCCCTTGACGAAGCTACAAAAAAGGCTGATGTCCAGGTTGTATATGCAAAATCCATGTACGGTGGCTCGGCAAATGCCAATTCAAAGCTTGCAGGTGAGTTCATAGGTATAATTGCCGGTCCCAATCCCGCTGAAGTGAGAAGCGGCCTTAATGCTGCCATCGATTTCATAGAAAACGGCGGCTGCTTCTACAGCGCAAATGAGGATAATTCAATACCATATTATGCTCACTGCATATCAAGGACCGGTTCATATCTCTCAAAGGTCGCAGGTGTAGAAGAAGGAGAGGCGATTGCCTATCTTATAGCACCTCCCCTTGAAGCAATGTACTCCCTTGATGCGGCAATGAAGGCCGCAGATGTGAAGCTGGCAGCATTTTACGGACCGCCATCCGAAACCAACTTCGGCGGAGGGCTTTTAACAGGAAGCCAATCCGCATGTAAGGCAGCTTGTGATGCATTTGCCGCTGCAGTTCAATATGTTGCGGAAAATGCAACCAAGTATTAACAGCAGGAGCAGCGATAAAATGAGCAGCGGGGCATTAGGGTTGATAGAAACTCTTGGTTACGTAGGCGCAGTGGAAGCTGCAGATGTATGTCTGAAGGCAGCTAATGTAAAGCTAATCGGAATTCAGCGGGTTTCAGGCGGTTTGGTTACAGTTGGGATTACAGGAGATGTGGGCGCGGTCAAGGCATCTATAGATGCATCAAAGTCTGCCGTAGAAAAGGTAGGGCACCTGGTATCTGCCCATGTCATACCAAGACCTGCTGCAGGTACTTTAAATATTAATACCATTGATCCTAATGTGAATGCAAGTGGTAAGCATGACAGCTTTGAGGTACTTGGTATTATGCAAGAGCTAAACAATATGAAGGTAGTTGAGCTGAGAAGCTATGTGAGGAAACTGGACGGAATAAAAATGGAAAGAGAGCATATAAAGTATGCAACTCGTAAGGAACTCCTGGAGGCAATACTTGAGTACCATGAAAGGAAGTCATAGTAAATGGATGAAAAAGCTCTGAGTTCAATGTCCGTAAAAGAGGCAAGAACCCTTATTGAGAAGGCAAGGAAAGCTCAGCAGCAGTATGCCGGGTTTTCCCAGGAAGAAGTTGATGAAGTTGTAAGATGTATTGCGGAGATTGCAGGAAGAGAATCTGAAAGGCTTGCAAGAATGGCTGTTGAGGAAACCGGATTCGGAGTATATGAGCATAAGGTAGTCAAGAACCTATTTGCCAGCAGAATTGTATATGAAAGCATAAAAGATATAAAGACTGTCGGGATAATTAATGAGGATAAGGCGGGCAAAACACTTGAAATAGCTACACCGGTAGGTGTAATCGCAGCTCTTGTGCCATGCACCAACCCAACATCTACAGTTATTTTCAAGACCCTTATAGCAGTAAAGACGGGGAATTCGATAGTTTTCAGTCCGCATCCTTCCGCAGTCGGCTGCATAATGGAGGCTGTGTCTGTCTTAAGAGACATAGCGCATAAGATAGGCGCACCGGAGGATTTGATAAGCTGTATGTCAATTCCTACTCCGGAAGGCACAATGGAGCTTATGAAGCTTTCGTCGCTGATACTGGCTACAGGGGGGTCCGCAATGGTAAAAGCAGCCTACAGCTCCGGTGTTCCGGCATTGGGGGTAGGGCCTGGGAATACTCCTGCTTTTATCGAAAGAAGTGCCGATATTCCTATCGCGGTAAAAAGGATAATCAGCGGAAAAACCTTTGACAACGGCACAATATGTTCATCCGAGCAATCCATCGTTACGGAAGAATGTATAAAGGATGCCGTCAGAAAGGAACTGGTATGCCAGGGTGCTTATTTCGTAGAAGGGGAAGATATGGACTGCCTTTCCAAGCTTATACAAAAACCGGGCGGTGGCTTGAATCCCAAGGTTGTAGGTCAGCCTGCCCCTAAGCTTGCAGAAATGGCGGGAATCAAGATCCCTTATGGAACAAGGGTACTTGTGTGCGACCAGGCAGGCGTGGGAAAGGACTATCCCTTCTCAATGGAAAAGTTGTCACCGGTTCTTGCCTTCTACAGTGAGGAAAACTGGCAAAAGGCATGCGGCAGGTGCATTGAGCTTCTCGAGTATGGGGGGATGGGCCATACTGTTGTGATACACTCCAACAATGAAAAGGTGATAAGAGAGTTTGCATTAAGAGAACCTGTTTCCAGGGTGCTTGTCAATACTCCATCATCCCTGGGTGCCATAGGGGCAACTACAGATCTGGTGCCTTCCCTTACTTTAGGCTGCGGTGCTTTAGGGGGAAGTGCGACCTCCGACAATGTCAGCGTAAAGCATCTTATAAATATAAGAAGAATTGCCTATGGAGTTAAAGAAGCTGAGGAACTTGTTCCAAAGCAAAGTAAAAAGATATCGGATATTGATATTAATAAAATTACAAGCCTTGTTCTCGAAAGGCTGAGAGAATTAAATAAAATGTATGAATTAAAGGAGGGTATTTAAATGACTAATACTAATGCACTTGGAATGATTGAAACCAAAGGACTGGTAGGAGCAATAGAAGCTGCTGATGCCATGGTTAAGGCTGCAAACGTATCTCTCATAGGGAAGGTGCATGTTGGCGGAGGACTTGTAACGGTGATGGTGAGAGGAGATGTGGGCGCAGTCAAGGCAGCAACTGATGCAGGTGCTGCAGCTGCCGAAAGAGTGGGAGAGCTGATATCCGTACATGTAATTCCAAGGCCTCACAGTGAAGTAGAATCGATTATGCCAAAACCGGAAGGATAATCTGTATGTACATTCTCAAAAGGATGTGAAAACATGGGTTTGATTACTGAGGCATCACTACGGGCAGAAATAAAAAATAAAAGTATGGATAAATACTTTATAAAGCCGGGTACCAAAATCACTCCGTCGGCCATGCAGTTCCTCAGGGATCGGAAGATTGAGCTGATGATTGAAGAACAAAACACGGAGAATATTGCAACGGGGGGCCAGACAGCAAGCAATGAGGAAAAGCCCCCCGCCGGGTATATATTTGCGGATACAGTCTGTTATATGGATAAAAAGCCTGAGTATATGACACAGCTGTATGGGAAGAAGCTTGTTTACAAGAACCACCCCAGAATTGTGTTCAGGGGGGCAATAGACAGCCTTCAATCCAGGATACTCCTGCTGCAGGCAGAAGCAGCAGAAAACAAGCAGGATAAGCTCGTAAAAGAGCTTGAAGAAGTCCTCCTGTTCGTGAGGAATATCATGAGATGCGAGGTTCTGGGGGAGGAATTACCTGCCATCAGCCTATTAGGCATGAAAGATGAAGAACTGAGGGAGATATCTCATAATCCGGTAAAGCATTTCAACATGAAGCACATTTTGCCTGATTACAGAATGGGGAAAATTGCTTTGGGGCTGAATGCTCTGAGAAGTAGTGTCAGGGAAGCGGAAATAGCTGCGGTAAAGGCGTTCAGGAAAGAAGATGCAATGGAGAGGGAGGACCTGATTACGGCTCTTAACAGATTGAGCAGTTGTGTCTATATTATGATGCTCAAATATATTAACGGAGCATACAGGTAGGTGATTGGGTGAATCGGAGCATTGCAGATATCATAACGGAAAAGGTAAAGGAAGAATTAATGAAAAGTTACCTTATCCCTGTCGAAGCTTCTGCCAGGCATGTGCATTTATCAAAGGAACATGTTGAGGCGCTCTTCGGGCATGGGTATGAGCTGACTGAAAAAAGGGAGCTTTCACAGTCGGGGCAGTACCAGTGTAATGAGAAGGTTATGCTCATAGGGCCAAAAGGAGTAATATACAATGTGTCGGTCCTTGGACCTGCCCGGAAGAAAACGCAGGTAGAAATATCATATACGGATTCATTTGCTCTGGGCATAATACCGCCCGTAAGGGATTCGGGAGATCTTGAGGGAAGCGGGACGCTCTATATTGCATCATCCTTATCAATGGTAAAAGCGGAAGAAAGCGTGATAATTGCAAAGAGGCATATTCACATGACAAGATCGGATGCCCGGCACTTCGGTGTATATGACGGGCAGACGGTCAGTGTCAGGGTTTTCGGTCAGAGACCCCTGATTTTTGAAGATGTAATGATCAGGGTAAGTGACAATTATGCACTCAGAATGCATTTGGACTTTGATGAAGCCAATGCGGCGGGCTGTACTGCTTCTACCCTCTCCATGATATGCCGGGGCTTTCGGATGGATGAATAGACGGGATGGCAATGATTGCATATAAAAGGAAGTGAGTTGTTATGGAAATCGATCAGTTGGTTTCCTTGATCACAAAGCAGGTGAAAGAGCGGCTTGAAAAGTTTGAGGAAAGGAAAAAGGTTCTTTTGCTTGGAGACTGTGAAAGCCTGTGCCTGGAAAACCTGTTCAATGCATTTGAAGGAATCGGATTTAAGCTGTGCGATGCTGAAATGTATAAAAAGGAACAGGACATGGACAATTACGAGTTTATAATAATTACCAAATCAAAGTTCAAGGAAATGCTGCAGGAAGTAAAGCCCGGGATTGATGCCGGCAAGGCAGATGCTGTGACAGCAAATCAGCCGCCGGCCAGCTGTAAAATTGACAAGAGAATTGTTACCGAAAAGGATATTCAGAAGCTGATAAGGGAAGGCTGCAGAGAAATAACAGTCGGCAGGAGGACCATAATCACGCCCCTGGCTCTTGACTCTTTAAAAGTAGGAAGTATCAGGGTTGTAAGAGAATAAAGCACTGAAAGAAGGAAAGGCCATGATAATAGGAGTAGTTGCGGGAAATGTATGGGCAACCAGAAAGGATGAAGGGCTTAAGGGCCTAAAGCTTCTGGTGATTAAACCTATTGATTATTATACCCAGGGTGAACATTCCACTTTTGTTGCAGCAGACTTCATAGGTGCGGGGATTGGCGAAACAGTACTTGTTGCAACAGGCAGTTCGGCAAGGAAAGTTCTGAATAAGGAATCCTCTCCTATTGATGCGACTGTTGTTGGAATAATTGACACAGTAGAGGTAGAAAAAGCAATGACCTAAGGCATATTGCGAGGTGAGATTCTTGGATCTGTTAAGGAAAATATATGATGCCGGAGTTGTAGGATCAGGAGGTGCAGGTTTCCCGACACACAAGAAGCTGGCCTGCAAAGTGGAATATTTCATAATTAACGGGGCAGAGTGCGAACCCCTGCTGAAAACAGACAGGTACCTTATGCGGAACAAGAGTAACGAGATTGCCGCTGCCGCAGGAGTGATAGGAGAACATACCGGAGCTTCCCGTATCATATTTGCCATGAAAAAAAAGTATTCGGAGGAAATCCGAAGTATAAAGGAAGCTATCGGGAGAACGGGCATAAAAGCCGAGATTTTTTTACTGGATGAAATATATCCTGCGGGAGATGAGCAAATACTTGTCTATGAGGTTACGGGAAGAACGGTTGAACCCGGAGGAATTCCGCTAAGTGTTGGCACGGTTGTCTCAAATATAGGCACTGTCTTTAATGTTTTCGAAGCATGCGACAATAAGCCGGTAACTGAAAAATACATTACAGTAACCGGAGAAGTTAAAAAAACTGTGCTTGTAAAAGCACCACTGGGTGTGTCAGTGGCGGAATGTATCGAGGCTGCCGGGAATACGGCCTTGAAGGACTACTGTGTCATAATGGGAGGCCCAATGATGGGAAGGATACTCGGAAGCCGGCAGTTAAAGGACAGGTATATCACAAAGACCGACGGCGGAATAATAGTAATCCCGGAAGATCATTATCTTGTCAATAGGGAATTTGTTTCTGTCCGACATATTGTCAATCAGGCAAAATCTGCATGCATACAGTGCTCCTATTGTACGGATATGTGCCCCAGATACCTTATCGGGCATAAGCTGCGGCCCCACAGAATAATGCGGGCTGTTGCAACGGGCATTGAAAATGATGAGATATATAATGAGGCACTGATATGCAGTGAGTGCGGAATATGTGAGCTGTATGCATGCCCTATGGGACTATCCCCGAGGAAAGTCAACATCCATATAAAGAACAGGCTGAGAGACAAAGGTATAAAACCCTCCGGCTTTAGCAAAAGCTCTTCAAACACAGTAATGAGAGATTTCAGAAAGGTACCGTCAGAGAGGCTTATAAGCAGACTTGGTTTGTCAAAATACGATGGGAAGGTTGTTGATGAGGTGGTAGAACTGCACCCGGAAAGAGTATGCATCCCTTTGAAGCAGCATATAGGTGCTTGTGCCTCTCCTGTCGTGGCCTGCGGAGAAGCAGTGAATAAGGGTCAGCTAATTGCAGCTGCGGACTACGAGGGGATTGGCGCAAATATCCATGCCAGTATTGACGGAGTAATTGAAGAAATCGGCAATACCCACATCTTCATCAAGTCTGCGGGATTGGAGTGATTTATGATGCGCAATACCATAGGATTAATTGAACTAAACAGTATTGCAAAGGGTATAGAAACCGCTGATGCCATGATGAAAGCAGCTGATATTGAACTTGTTTTTTCAAAGCCGGTTTGCCCTGGGAAGTTCATAATACTGATATACGGAGATGTAGGCTCGGTTAATGCTTCCATAAATGAAGGAATGGAAAAAGGAGCCCAATATGTGGTTGATAAAATGCTGCTTACTAATGCTCATCCCCAGTTGGTGCCGGCAATAAGCGGCTTATCCGCGGTTAAGCAGATGAATGCTGTGGGAGTGATGGAATTCTTCAGTATAGCAAGTGCAGTAGAGGCAGCAGACACTGCAGCCAAAGCCGGAATTGTTCAATTAATTGAAGTGCGCCTTGGGTTGGGAATTGGAGGTAAATCCTATGTAACCCTCACAGGGGAAGTGAGTTCTGTTGCTGAAGCTATGGCAGCAGGAATAAGAACCGCAAAGGAAAAAGGAATGCTGGTGGCTAGCAGTATTATACCGTCTCCCTGTAAGGAAGTGTTTGATAATCTATTATGATAAGGGGGTAATAAAATGAGCATAAATGAAATCATTGTCTATATAATGGTAATATTCATGGCTCTTGGTGCAGTGGATAAGTGCCTCGGAAACAAGTTTGGCCTCGGTGAGAAGTTCGATGAGGGCTTTATGGCAATGGGATCTCTCGCAATAGCAATGGTAGGAGTTGTATCCCTGGCTCCGGTGCTTGCAACAATCCTTAAGCCTGTCGTGGTTCCGTTATATGCAGCTTTAGGAGCCGACCCATCAATGTTTGCAACAACCCTTCTTGCCTGTGATATGGGTGGGTATCCCCTTGCGGTTGAGCTGGCGCAGACCGAAGAAGCCGGTCAGTTTGCCGGTTTAATACTGGGGTCAATGATGGGACCTACAATAGTTTTCACAATTCCCGTAGCACTCGGAATCATACAGAAGGAAGACCACAAGTACCTGGCATCCGGCGTACTGGCAGGCATGATTACAATACCTCTGGGATGCTTTGTCGGAGGGCTTGTTGCAGGCTACGGCGTGGGGATGATACTGAGCAACCTGATCCCGATAATAATTGTAGCAGTTCTTATTGCATTAGGGCTATGGAGAATTCCCAGCAAGATGATAAACGGATTCAATGTTTTTGGCAAAGGTGTTGTAATAGTAATTACTCTGGCGACAGCAGCCATAATTATTGAAACCCTTACTGGTTTGGTAATAATCCCGGGAATGGCACCTATATGGGACGGCATCCAGATTATAGGCGCTATTGCAATAATGCTCTGCGGCGCATTCCCAATGGTGTATTTCATCACGAAGGTTTTCAAGAAGCCGTTGCTCAGGCTGGGCAAAATGCTCGGTATGAATGATGTTTCGGCTGCCGGCATGGTAGCCACCCTTGCTAACAATATTCCTATGTTCGGTCTGATGAGGGATATGGATAACAGGGGAAAGGTTCTTAATGTTGCTTTTGCAGTAAGTGCAGCGTTTGTATTCGGTGACCACCTTGGATTTACCGCAGGAGTGAACAGGGATATGATTTTCCCTATGATTGCAGGAAAGCTGGTGGCCGGCATTACTGCAATAATGGTGGCAAGCCTTATTGCTCCGAAGAGCACTGTTGACAAGACTGCCTCAAAGGCTTCATAAGCTTACAGGAGGTAGTAATATATGAAAGACATAGATGAAAAGGTCATTGAAGAAATTTTAAGAAGGCTGCTGAAAGAGCATATTCCCGGGAAGGAATGCTGTGAGATTGAGAAGAGTAAGTCTCAAAGCGGCGTAATAGGAATAAGGGGGAGCTCCGTTAAGTGTGAAAGCTTCAATACCGGAAAACCCGGCGATAAGGTATACCTGAAAGACATGCTGACATTGGAAGAAAACCGTAATCTTGCCTGCGGCTTTATGGAGATGAAGGAAAGCGAGTTTGACTGGATATTAAACTATGATGAGGTTGACTATATAATAGAAGGTACTCTCGTAATAAAAACAGGAGACAGCGAGATTACCGGAAATGCGGGAGATGTGATTATGATACCTAAAGGCAGCAGTATAAGCTTTTGTGCACCGGGTTACACAAAATTCTTTTACGTAACATATCCTGCAAACTGGAGTGAAGCTAAATAGAGTTCAGAATAAGCTTTTATGCATAAGAAGAATGCGTTTATGACGCATTCTTCTTATCATGCAGCTTTCTTTTGCATTTTGCTTTCGCCCTTCAGGAACCTGCTTAATGGTTTGTACACCAGAATTACAATCAATGAGTTGGCCAGGGACTTGATGATGTTGAAGGGCAGGATAGCTGTCGGAAGCATAGCTACAACCGCATCATAAGGAACCCCGTAAAACTTTACCGTGAAAAACAGGTTCATTGGTATCATGATAAGCACCATGGATATTGAGCCTGCAGCTAAAGCGGCAAAAGCTCCCTTGAATGTGTGGAACCTTTTGTAGATGGCACCGGATACTACAACAAGGGTGCCTGTGGCAATGATATGCATTACCAGGCCTACCCATCCTGAAGCAGCACTTACTGTAAATGCCTGAATGGTTGATACTATTATCGTCATCACCAATCCTGCGACAGGGCCATACATGAATGCAGCCACCAGCATAGGAACATCACCCGGCTCATACTCCAAAAATGGTGCGGATGGTATGATAGGGAATTTGACCAGCATTACCAGCACGATGGAGAGTGCCGAAAGTACTGCAATTCTTACAAGTTTGTTTGTTTTGTTTTCCATAAAAATAACCTCCAAAATAGATAAAATTCCCTGAAAAATAATCTCAGGGAATGTCACATGCTAAGAAGTATACCTTCTTCCATCCAGACTATACTGTCGGCCCCGGAATCAAACCGGGTCAGCTTTCGCTCGCGGGCTAACAGTTCATTGACTGTATTACCGCCGATCGGGAATTTCACCCTGCCCTGAAGATTATGTTCAGTTTATAAAATAATTTTATCACCAAACTTTAAAAAAGTAAATACTGATGGGTATTTTTTGCTTCGCCCAATGTACAATTGAATGAAGCCGGGGTTATTAATCTATGACACCTTTACTGGCCGCTTCAGAATACTCATTCTGCAATGTATCCATAAGTTCCTTGACCGATATGACTTTGTCCGCCCTGTACGCATTTACCCCAGCAAAGGCAAAGCCATTCTCAAGCTTGCCTTTTTGTGCATTTGTCAGAGCGAGAGCAATACAATAGGGGCTGTTTTTATAATCACACGTAACTATGCAATGATACGGACATTTGAAAGGCTTATTGGCGCCTTTCGAAATATCCTCGGTAAAGGTATTTCTAATTGCTCTTCCCGGCATTCCTACAGGGCTTTTTATAATTGACACATCCTCTTTCCTGGAATTGATGTAGGCTTTTTTGAAATCCATAGAGGCATCACATTCTTCTGTTGTTACAAAGCGAGTTGCCATTTGCACTCCTGAAGCTCCAAGCTTCATGATATTATAAATATCCTCTCCGGAATAAATTCCCCCTGCGGCAATCACAGGTATGCTTTTGCCTGATTTATCTTCAAAGGCTTTAACTTCATCCAATACTTCAGGCAGTATTTTTTCAAGGGAATAATCAAGATTAAATATCTGATCCTCCTTGAACCCTAAGTGGCCTCCGGCCTTAGGCCCTTCCACAACTATTGCATCAGGAAGATAGTTGTATTTGTCCAGCCATTTTTTGCAGATAATACCGGCGGCTCGTGCCGAAGATACAATCGGAACCAGCTTTGTTTCACATTTCTCTTCCAGATACTGAGGAAGGTTCAAAGGAAGGCCGGCGCCGGAAAAAATGATATCTATTCCTTCTTCAATGGAGGCTTTTACAAATTCAGCATAGTTGGACAAAGCAACCATTA
>Ga0208695_1001640_pt1 | contig 18135 bp, 16 predicted proteins | sample AD_UKC111_MetaG_FD_184449 | JGI IMG/M metagenome (GOLD analysis project Ga0208695, IMG submission 184449) | Active sludge microbial communities of municipal wastewater-treating anaerobic digesters from Hong Kong - AD_UKC111_MetaG (SPAdes)... | ecosystem: Engineered > Bioreactor > Anaerobic >...
TAAAAACTTTTTCATTTTCTTCTGTTTTTTGTTTAACTATTGGTGCAAAAGTAAATATTAAATATGGAATGACAAAAATAATATTCCTATTTCGGTTTAGGGTTTTCCCTATTTCTTGAGTATCTCCATCAAATCCTTCATCCCGTCGCTGGCACCCTTCTGGATATGCTTAATCTTGTGATATCCCCCTGCCATCACGGGTTCAGGGTCTATCAGATAGATGGGCACGGAGGGATCCACATACTGCACCAGACCTGCTGCCGGGTATACATTGAGCGATGTTCCGATAATGACGAATATGTCCGCCTTCTGTGCCTCCTCGGCAGCGGGCTCTATCATGGGCACACTCTCGCCGAAGAATACGATGAACGGGCGTAGCAGCGAACCGTCACCTGCCTTGGTCCCAGGCACCACATCCGAATTATCAGAAGTCAGTGTCTTGATGAAATGGGGATTGTATGGGTCGCGGCTGGAGCACACCTTGGTGAGTTCGCCGTGCAGATGAATCACGTTTTTCGACCCCGCCTTCTCGTGCAGATTGTCCACATTCTGCGTAATCACCGTCACGTCGTAATCCTTTTGCAGTTCAGCCACCAGACGATGACCCACATTGGGCTGTGCGGCATAGAGTTTCTTGCGCAGCATGTTGTAGAAGTTTGTCACTAGCGTGGGGTCTTTTTCCCATCCCTCATGCGATGCAACCTGCTGCACGGGATAGTTTTCCCACAACCCGTCGGCACCGCGGAAGGTCTTGAATCCGCTTTCCACCGACATTCCAGCACCTGTCAAAAAAACGATTTTCTTCATTGTCGTATAGATTTTTAATTCGGGGACATACTCCTCTGCAAGCAAAAATAGACAAATTAATCCACACTTCCAAACGTTTTGAATGAAATAAATCGGACGGATGGGAAATTCGGGTCAGTCGGTGAGATTGATAATTCCCAAGCGCAAAGCATAGTTCACCAATTCCACGCAATTGCTGATGCCCATCTTCTTGAATATGTTATACTTGTGCGCCACAACAGTCTTTAGGCAGATGCACAACTTGTCAGCTATCTCTTTGGCGGAAAGTCCCTGGGCACACAACTGTATGATTTCCTTTTCGCGCGGCGTGAAACTGAAGTCCTTTTCTCTATTCGACATGCGGATACAGTGAACGATGCGCGCAATATCCCTGCCATAATATTCCGCACCAGCAGCCACGTATTCGATGGCAGTCTGTAATGTTCCTGCCGGAACACTCTTGCTGATAAACCCATCGATACCCAACTGCATCAGTTTCGCGATTGTGTCGCTGTCGGTCTCAGCAGAAAGCATCAGTATCTTCAACGTGGTTTTCTCTCTGCGAAGCCGGCGTACGATGTCGATACCCGACACGTCGGGCAGAATGATGTCGAGCAGCACGACATCGGCTTCCGTCGTAGCAAGAATATTGAAAAATTCGGCAGCCGAAGCAGCCTCGCCCACAATTTCCACCGGAATGGTCATGCTTTCAATCTCAGCACGCAAACCTATACGGAAAATGCGATGGTCATCAACAATAATTATACGCACACTTTTTTCTTCCATCATCATCCCTCCTGTAAAGTAAAACTAAATTCCGCACCATTGCCAGTCTCACTGGTCAGACTGATTTTACTTCTGTGCAACTTCAGTATTTCCTTGCACACCACAAGTCCAAGTCCGCTTCCTATTTCGCCGTTTGTGCCCTCCCTGGGCTGCTGATACTCGATGCCAAAGAGCGCGGCCTGGTCTTTCGGCTCAATGCCGATGCCGTTGTCCGCCACACTCACAAGCCATGACCCATCTTTTATCTCGGCAGAGACTCTTATCGTGCCGCCCTTGTAAGAAAATTTGATGGCATTGCTCAGAAGATTGCGTATCACCGTGGAAATCATGTTACGGTCTGCCCTGACCATGGAATCTTCAGGCACGCTGACATTCAGGATGAGCGATTTCTCCTTCAATTGCACATGGACCAATGTTTCCACATTGCGTATCACATCGATAAGCGGAAAGACTGAAGGCGTATAAATCATGCGACCTGTTTGCAGACGCGACCAATTCAGCAGATTGTAAAGCAAGTCGAGCAGTGCCTTCGACGAATCCAGCAGTTCTATACATATTTTATGTATTTCATCAAAAGACATATTATCAAAATCGTCTACGAGAATGGAAAGAGCATTCTTTTGTGACTGTACAGGATTTTTCAGATCGTGGGAGATGATGGAGAAGAATTTGTCTTTCATGTTGTTGGTCTCCCGCAGTTGACGGTTGCGGTGACGTATCACTCGGCGGTAATGGTTCACGATGAACAATATCACCAAGCAGACGACCATGCCACCCATCAGGATATACTGCAAAATATTCTTATTGCGTATCACCTTGCTCTGGTATTCCATCATCCGCTCTTTCTCGGCGATTTTGTACTTGATTTGGAATTCGTCTATCTGTCTCTGCGCCTGTTCTTTCTGCAACGACTCCGACAACATATCCATCTTTTTATAATAGGTGAGCGCTCCTTTGTAATCGCCCGTCTCTGCCAGAGCCAAACTTCTAATCCGATATACCTCGGCCCTCACCTGCTTATACTTGTTTTCCCTTGTCACGATTTCCGCCTTTCGAAACAGTTTATTGGCACTGTCAACTTTCCCTTGAATGATTAGGCGTTTTGCGATGTGCGCCGCCGCGAGCGAATACATCTCAGGATCTTTTATCTTGGCTGCAATCACATAAGACCGATAAAGATATGGATATGCTTTCGACTCATTACCCAATTCATCGTAACAGGTACTGATGTTGAACAAGGCGTTGCTGATGGTGGAACTGTCGTGCAACTCGTTCTGGATTTTCAGACACTGTTGATAACCCTCAATGGCACGTCTATAATTATGTCGTTTCTGGTATATATTAGCAATGTCATTGACCAGTACCGACAACACCTGCTTATTGCCAATTTCTTTTGCAAGTTTTTCCGCCTGCCGGTAACACGTGAGAGCCTTGTCCCAATTTTTCAAGAAAAAGTTGATAATACCTATTTGCGTTAGGCTTCGAGCTTCCAGTTTTTTGTCTCCTGATTCACGTGCCATCTTCAAAGATTCTTCCAGTGCCGTTACTGCGCTTTCATAATTGCCCGCATAAGATAGCGACTGACCATAAGAATAAAGAAGTACGGGCAAATCCTTCTGTTTCTTGATGGGTTGTCGACGTGTCAAAGCGACTGCTTTCCCATAAGCTTCGGCTGCAATAACAGTTTTCTGGCTCAATTCGGCCTTTCGAGCTACAGCAAGAGTTTGTACTATCATTGCATCTGTTGCCGACACATTCTTTGCTGATGATACCGGTAACAGAGACATAAAGCATAATAAAACGCACACAGCTGCTCTCGTATAAATTTTTTTGGTAGAATTCATGGTAGGAGTCAATTTTATCTTTTGCCTGTAACGACATTGCAAATATAAGAAATATAAATGAAAAATAAAGAAAAGTTGAACATTTTTTTATGAAATAACATTAATTTGTAACAATCTCTAATTTTCCGTAATGTCATTTTTTACATCCTTATATAGGATGTTTTTATATTATGCGCATAATTATGTACACGAATATGCACTTCAGATGCAAAATAGGAATATACTCTTAGAAAAATGTAGAATAAATCCCTATTGATGTGTTTTGAATTTTATGATATATTTGTCGCTGAAACAATTTAATAACCAAGTGCCATGAGTAATACCTTATCTGTCAATAATGAAGAGGAAGAAGCGGCGATGAAACAGCATGCAAAACAGCTGATACAGTCTTGCGAAGATTATCTGCAACAATGCGACGAAACGCAGCAGACGCGAGCAGACACGAAACCTTCTCTTATACAAAAAATTCTTCTGAAAATTAAAAATATTCATAAACTTTAAATACGTAAATTATGAGAAAATTATTTCTTCTTATTATCCTAGCACTAAGTCAGATCTTGCCCTTATCGCTATGCGCGCAAAATGTGACGATTAGCCCTACAAGTGGAAAACTCCTGGCTGCCCAGACATACGAAGGGGAAGTCGGGGCTGGTCAAGGTTGGAGTTCTATGTGGCGCCATGACCAATTGCCATTGACGATGACCGTTGCCGACGACGGAATGTTATCCGAAGGAGGCCAACTGAGAAATCCTGCAGGAAATATTTATCTTAATGGTACCTATTATGCCATCGCAGGAGGAGCCAATCCCGATTCTTACATCAACATCAACCTACCAAAGGGATATCGCATCACAGGCTATAAAATGGTGTTGCTGAACAACTTAAATGGTATGACCGTTCAAGGCATGACAACTAGCACCAATATTACGAAAATTGTTTACGAAACTTCAAGCAGCTTTGATTATTCTGCGCCACTTGCCAAGACAAGCCAGATGAGCGCTAACAACCAAACAACAGAATTCGAAATCAAGCGCACCAGTATGTCGGAAACAGACATGACCAACAACCTGTATTTCAGAATCCATCATGCGGGATCTAATGCCTATTATGCCGTTACCATCAAGTCTCTCGAAATCTATTTTACTGCAGAAGGAACTTTTGAGGCAAATGTCGCACCTGCATCAGGTGCCGATCTCAGTAGCACAGGTAAGAATGCCGTGTATAGCCCATTTACTACAGGTAAACTGGATCTTGGCAAGATTACCAAAAATAGTTATGGAAATTACAGCTACAGTTTTCAAAATGTAAAGGACCTGACTGCCAGCAATATTCTTTATGAGGCATCTGCTGGTGCATCGGGAACGGTTGTAGACGGCACTGGTGGCATTACCTCTCTAATGGTGGGCGGTAAACTCTATTACGGGCTCAAAGACAATACTTATTTCACAGAGTCTCCAACGACAATGAAAACTGCTTTGGGGAATGAAATACCAATAGGTTACCGTGTTGTAGGTGCCAAAATCAACTATTCTTATGGAAAGACGCAATCTGCAGGAACTGCACAATATCAAACAGGCTACTTCTACATTACTTATACAAGTGGCAAAACTACCTATTATTTGAATACATCTAAAAAATTTACTACTACTCCTGTAACGTGGAAGATTAGTTCGGATGGCTACATCTATAATGGAACCAATTATTTAACATCTGATGGTACTACAACCACAAGTATTCCAGACGCCACTCAATTTTCTATTAGCAATAATAATCAAATTTATTACACTAAAAATGGTTATACCCTTTATTTGATAAAATCAAGGGATAACTCTGCAGATTTTTCATATTATGTAAGCTCTGCTGCCACATGGACGGCTGAAACTAAGACTGCAAACTACGCCGCTTTTACCCCACACAACTATACCCTAACAGTATACGACAAAACGGGTGCAACAGTAGTGCAGACAGTAAATGTGACTAGCGGAACAGCTGATGGAACCATCCAGGTGGACGGCCTCAACAACGACGCTGTTAAATTTGATATTTCAGGTGTAGGCGACGGTCAGGCTTTAGTTACAGTGAATTTGGAACTTCAGGCATTGGATCCTTATATCAACAGTCTGGACGTGGTATGTCATGATCATGATAAAACAGCAGGAAAAACTCTTACCCAGCAATTCACCGCAGATGATTTCAGTGTATCAGGAGGTTCTTTCTATTTCTATGTTCCCGAAGGTTTTACTAAAACCGACTGTAGCTTTACTTTCGAGAATCTGAAGAGCAATTATGGGGACAATACGTATTATGGCAATACGACCAGCACGAATAATTCACGTTACTATTTTGTGAATTCCGCCTATTATGATGCTAATCCACAGCAATATAATACAGATCCTGATGCTGACTATGCCACGAAGGTGTTGACCGAAAAGTGTGGTAATGTTCCATTTATATTTAGTAATATTGATGCACTAAATGCTGGTACAGCACCAGAGCTACTGGAATATCAGTTCTCTGAAAGTGCGTATGGAAGTCAAAATCCGGCGGGCACGTTAAACACAGATAATGCTATCATCGCACTCGATGCCAATAAGAAGTGTTATCTTTTCACTTGCGATGAAACACGCTATCACATTGCTCCTACTACAGCAACGGAACATCGAGCTTATGCTTATTATCTGATGGACATCACGCTGGAGACAAAAAACTATGGCGCAAATCTGACATGGACAAAACTATATAACAATACCTGCTACAATAAAGATGGCAATGATGCAGAAGATGCAATGTATGGAGTGAAAATAGTGGCAGCTGATACTGAAACAGGAACGTTGGTGGATGGTTATCTTACAGCCAAGCAAATAAGCAACGCCATCAACGATGCTACAAAGGGATTGGGCTCAACTGGAGCTCCAACCACAGCAGACCAAATCCTGTATGTGGATGCTAGTGAAATATATTCATTGATAGTAGAGACCCAGAAGGGTGCAACCGATGATGACCTCACAACGCTAAAGAATACTCTGGCACCTAACAGCCTTTTCTATCTGCCCGCACGTGCACATTATGCTAAATCCAACTTTGCTAAGAAGACTGGCAGTGGCTCTTTCCTTGCATGTGGTAATATTGTTATAACAGACCGCAAACCTTTCTTCGCACCATTCGACATTACAGTACCTTCAGTGTTCTCAGCTGTTTACAACCGCGAGATCACAGTACCCGCAAATGGAAAGGTTGCTAATGCCACAATCATGTTGCCTTTCACCATCAGTACAGATGCCGATGGTCGCCATACAAGTGACGGATGCACATTCACATTGAATAAGCTTAATGAAACCAATTGCCTAAGCATCGACCAAGCTGTAGACGCTTCTGCTACAAACTATATTGGAAACGTACACTTCACTCCTATTTCAGGTGTTGCAGCAGCTAACACTCCGTATATGGTCAAGGTGGAGACGGCTCCAGGTGATGCTACTCTTTCATTCGTCATCTCACAGAGTGGTTCCGACATCATAGCCACCCCTAAAAATTCGGGTGATAATGATATTGATAATTATGTATTTACTGGCGAGACGGGCAATGGAACAATCCAAGGCAACAGCTACATCTTTACGAACAAAGCCTCTTACGCAGGCAAGAAACTTGCCAAGAGCGGCAGCTACTTCTATTTCGGACAGAATATGTTCCTGAATTCCAAGAACCTCATTGCCAGCCTGCAATACCTGTACGTTTATCCTTTCCGCTCATTTTTCTCCTACAGTACCACTGCTCCAAATGCCAAGGCACTGAACGGATTATATGTGGATTACGAACCTAACGATGAAGCTACTGGTATCAGCGACCTGCAGCAGAAATCCGATCTTCTCATCACCACTGGTAATGGAACCATCACGGCAACCGCCACTAAGGACACAAAGGTTAAGGTGTTCAGCACCACAGGCGTAGCTGTAAGTTCCATCTCTCTCAAAGCTGGGGAAACGCACACTGTCGCTGTTCCCGCTGGTATCTATGTCATCAACGGCACCAAAATAATTGTAGACTAAAAAAACGAATAATATGAAAAAGTCATATATAAAACCGATAATAGAAGTCGTCGTATCAATTGCAGAAATGCCGTTGTTGTTTGGAAGCATGGTCGATCATGCAGATTCAAAGGTAAATCACTTTGGCGACGAAGAGTCTGAAGAGGACAGCAATGATCCGGGCAGCGATCCCTTTTGGGGCAAGAGCGCTTGGTAATAACAGATGAGCTCATTCATCTTCCCTAAATATCATTGACATCGTTCGAGTAGTCGGAGAGAAGTCGTTCTCTCCTTCTACTCGATTTTGATTTTATAGAAACACTTAAATCTAGGAATATGGCACAATGGGTCTACATATATGATGATGGCGAGGGATTAATTTCCATAGGACTGACATCCTACGTGAAAAAATTGATAACCGACATCAAGGGACACGGCAAAAAGATATTGTATCTGTGCCCGTTCTGCACTCCTTTTGATGCCGTGGCGCACAAGCATCTGCTCGACGACCTGTCGCTGAGGAGCGTGACGCACCTGATCAAGAAGCATCAGGAACAGACAAAAATATGGTTGAACGTACTCAAGAATAAATGATTATCCTCTGATGTTCACATCAAACTGTCGACCAATACAGGGGTATATTGGTCGACGTTTTGTATCTAAACGCAGGGTCGGAAGCATCAAATCGCAGACCAATACAGGGGTATATTGGTAGATGATTGATTTGCAACGTCTTTCTGACTTTCATATTCATCCGAAGCTGTAATTGGTGATACATAAGGGAATAATCATCAAACAAATGATTTTTTACAAAAAGTTATACAAAAACTTCGTTATTCTAAATGATAATGTTAACTTTGCATTATCATAATCGCTACAGATAGCGAAAGATTTATCGTTAGTATATACCAAAAAAGTTATCAGTGAAAAAATTTGTTCTTATTATTTTTATTGTCATGGCATGCCTACCACAGGTGTATGCCTCAGACCCTGAGGCGGCTGCAATACGCCGCGAAATGAAACACCTGAAAGGTGAAGCCCTGTTACAAGCTTACAGTAACCTGTGCCGACTGGCTGCTGCCGGCAACGACTCTCGTTATGAACTGAAGTGCATCCGTGATTACCTGGCCGAAGCCATACGTCAGCACGACGTGGAGGCTGAAGGTCTGGCGCGCTCCACTCAGATGAATTGCTACTACAACTATGACATGGACGACAGTCTGAAGAAGGAGTTGCCCGCCTGTCTTGCCGCTCTGGCAAAGAACAAGACGTGGGATTACTACTTCAACTCATGGAACGTTTTGGTGGAGATGTACATGTATCAGGACAAATTGCAGACCGCCCTGAACGAATCAAAAAAGATGTATAACGACGCCCGCAAAAACAAAAGCAACTATGGACTGGGTGTGGCATCCTATTGCATGGGCGGCATCTATCAGACCATGGGGCAATTCAAGGAAGCCGAAAAGGCGCTGAAGGAATCTGTAGCCATGCTATCCAAGGAAGAGGACATTTCCCTGTTGCTCTCCGCCTACAATGCGCTGGGCGAAACGCTCGACGGACTGGGCAAATATAATGAACTGCGTACCATGGCGACTGCATGGAAATCCGTGCTCGACCAATACCAGAAGAAAGCATTGGCCAAGGGTTACACCCCGGCATTGTCGGGCCGTTATCTGTATTGCACCTTGGCGGCGGCAGTGGCAGAGATAGAAACCCGTCATTATCCGCAAGCCGCCCAACTGCTCAAGCAGGCCGAGAAATATGCCGAGGGGCGCAAGCAAATAGCCCGATTCAAACTGCTGCAGGTGGAGTCGCGCTATTATGCCGCCACCAAACAGTATGACAAAGCCATCGCCTGCAACAGCGAAAACATGAAAATCGTGGCCGAAGCCGGCGATTCCGTCAGTCTGCTCACCGTGGAGGAGCAGCAGGCCGACTATCTGTTTGCCACAGGCAAATACAAGGATGCGGCTAGCATGTATCAATCGTTCATCAAGCATAAGGACAAAATCAGCAATGCCAAATTCGCCAAACAGCTGGATGAAATGCGCACCATCTATGAGGTGGACAAGCTGACGCTGAACAAGGAGATGGCCAACAACCGATTTTACTTTTCCATTGCCGTGTGCGCTCTGCTGCTGATTGTCATCGTGCTCTACATCATCTACACCCATCGGTTGCGCCGCAAAAACCGCATCCTCTTCGATACCATCACGCAGTCGAGGAAATTCCAGGAAAGCCTGCTCGATTCGGAATCTGTAAAAAACAACGCGCAACTTGACGGCGAAGGTCTGCTCTATCACAGACTTTGCAATATCATGAAAGAGGAACAGCTGTTCAAAGACCCGGATATCAAGCGTGAAGATTTGGCTGCCAAACTGAATACCAACCGAACCTATCTTGCCGACGCTGTGAAGAAATTTGCCGACGGCATCACGATTACGGAGTTCATCAATAGTTATCGCCTGCGCTATTCGGCAAAGCTTCTGGCAGAAAACCCCTCCTTGCCCATCAACGACGTGATGATGAATTGCGGTTTCAATTCGCGAAGCACCTTCAGCCGTCTGTTCCGCGACATGTACGGAATGTCACCAACAGAATACAGAAACATATCCAAAGAGAAACAAAAACGGATGTAATTATCCCGTCAAGTAAAAGGAATTTTGGTCAAAGCCATGCGGAAAAAACTTCTGCATGGCTTTTTTCGTGCAGATCATATTGAGGATGTGTTTTCCCTGATTTCCTCTCAAAATGACATGTAACATGTATTAAAAACGCGCAAATAGTGAAGTTTTGCGCCAGTGGGACAACTTTTTGCGTCAGTGGGACGGGTCTTCAGCAGAGCCTCATTACCTTTGCAACCTACTGCTATGACACGCTGTTTCGGCTCCCGACGTAAAGAAAGAATTAACAAATACATATTAATTATATAAATGCGTAAATTATGAGGAAAACTTTTCTTTTTTTGATCTTGGTATTAAGTCAAATTTTGCCCCTATCGCTATGCGCGCAAAATGTGACGGTAAGCCCAAAGACAGGTAAACTAATTTCAGCTTTGACGGAAAGCACAAGCGAAGTAGGTTTCCAAAATGGCTTTAATGCTCTGTGGAGGCACAATCAGTTGCCTCTATCTTTCATTACTGCCGATGAAGGCACACTGACTTCTACAGGTAGTCTCGCTGTCCATGCCTGCAATTTTGTCATCTATAATGACAAATTAGTGGATATAGCTTTGGCAGGTTCCGGCTACAATATTCTTACATTACCTAAAGGTTACCGCTTCACGGGCTATAAGATTGTGATGAAAAACAATCTCGATGGAGTGACATTCGGCGACCAAACTGTAGGCCACACAGGCGCTGAATGGAAGATGATGGAAACCAACAGCACTTTCGACAGAACCGATCCCATCAAATCAGTGAGTCTTGGAACAAGTGATTCCGGTGACACAGAATACGTTCTTGAGCGTACTAGCAATGACATGGGCAATGTACTTTATTTCAGAATGGAAGGCAATTACTCCAATAATCCAGAAGACAATAGTGATTTAACCACTGCCATTGAGTATGAATCTATCGAGGTTACATTCGCACCCGACGGTGATTTCACCACAAACGTGGCTCCAACAACTACAAATTCAGTCGGTGCAAGCTATGTGGAATCGCCATACTCAACAGAAAGATTGATGTGGGACCTATCTCTCCGCAAACAAAGAGCGGTTCAACTTATTATGCTTACTATAATAAGAACGTGACAGACCTCTATGCAAACATTGCCATGTATGAAGAGGGAGCCGTTTCTGCTGGCAAATATGGCGAATTTGGAGACAAGACCATACGCTCCATCTACAGTCAGAAAGACGGCAAATACTATTATGCCCTGCAAAACAAAACCTATTTTGTGGAATCTCCTACGGAAGTGAAAGGCTCCGATAATAATATTTTGCCTTTGCATTACAGAATCGTGAAGGCAGATATCAACTATTCATCCGGTACGGGAACATTGGGAAAGGCAGATTATTTCTACATCAAATATGGGGATTATTATCTGAATACAGCAGGCCAATTCGTGACAGGCACACCTACACAATGGAAACAAGATGCAAATGGAAAGATTTATTCTGGTAATAACTATATTAAAGTAGTATGGAAAAGTATAGGCTATTGCATATTAGAGATTACTCAAAATGCTGATGAAGGATCTAAATTAGCAATATCTGATTCAAATATTTATTATAATGATGGATTATCTAATTTCTATATCTGTTGTGATAATGGGAATGTTTTTATGAGCATGCGTAATAATAACAAAGCGAAAAGAGCATCTCAAGACATTCCTTCCATCACATTATCTTCCTCTAAATATAAGCTCACTGTCTATGACAAGGATGGCACCACAGTGCTTCGGGATATTGATGTGGATGGCACTTCGGGCACAGTTGAAATCCCAGACCTTAACAACGACGCGGTGAAGTTTACAATCTCCGGTGCCAATGGTGAGGCTGTGAACGCGTTTGTGACCGTGGATGTGACCATGCAAGCGCTGAATCCTTACATCGAGAGTATGGAAGTTGTGTGCAACGGACCCAACAACACGAAACTGAAACAGCAGTTCACATCTGATGACTTCTCTGTTGGTGGTGATAAATTCGTATTCTATGTACCTGAGGATTTCTTAGGTCAGAACTGCAAATTCACGTTCGAAGACCTCCACAGTAAATATGGTGACGAGACCTATTACAACGGACTGACCAGCGGAAAGTCTCGTTATAGCTTCGTGATGTCCGACTATTATCAGAAGACGATGGACGGTGCTGACAATGATAATATCTATGCTCACACCGATATCGTGGCCGACTATCCTTACACAGGGAAGGTTGCTGTGGATGTTTCCGGTTCGAATGCATTCAGATTCAATAATGCCGACGAGTTGAATCAAAACAACACATCAGCTACCACCAACACATTGAAGGAATATCCGTTCTCGGTTGCCGCTTACAAGGCTGCCGGATTCAATTTCAAGGATATCGTAATCCCAGTTGCGGAGGACAGTCCCGAGCAGACCTGCTATGTGTTCACCGCCGATGAAACACGCTATAACATCGCTCCTACCACCGCCACGCAGCACCGCTACTACGCTTACTACATGATGGTAGTTCAGTTGGTACCCAGAACTTACACGCCTGTTCTCACTTGGAACAAGATTTATGACAAGACTCTGTATTATGATACCGCCAAGAATGCCGATGCAGAAGATGCGATGTACGGCATCACTCTCGGCACCACAGTCGGAGGAACAGCCGTGGACGGCTATCTCACCACAAAGCAAATCATGACAGCCCTCAACGCTACCGATGCTCCAGCCACAGCAAAACAGATTCTGTATGTTGACGCCAGCAAGTTGAACACCGTGGTTTATGAATCGTATAACGACGGAACACCTGACGGACTGACACAGCTCAAGGCTATGCTTGCACCCAATGCGCTCATCTATCTGCCGAAGACTTTGACGTCAGACAAGGACAACTTCGCATACATGACGACCAGCAACACCTTTAAATCGTGCAAGAACATCATCCTGACCGATAAGCAACCGTTCTTCGCTCCTTACGACATCCAGGTGGATGCTGCCAACTATGCCACTTACACCCGTCTGATTACCACTCCGAAGAATGGTCAGGTGACCAACGCGACACTGATGTTGCCGTTCACCCTCGACCTCGACGGCAAAGGCTTGCACAGCAATGCGGATGGCAAATGCAGCTTCATCGTCAACAAGATGGTGGCAAACAACTGTCTCACACTTGCCAAACCTGAAGATTCGAGCGCTTCCGACTACACCGAGAGTGCAAAGTTTGCTCCTGACACTGACCCGAAGACCGAGGCCAACGTGCCCTATATGGTGAAGGTGGAGAACTGCGATGCAGCCACTGACGGCACTCAGATATCATTCGTTGCCACCCAGTACGGCTCCAACATCGTGAAGTCTGAGCAGCCGACGGATAACGTCTACATCGGCGAAAACGCCACAGGTACCATCGATGGCGCCACATACAACTTCACAAACAACTCCTCTTACTCAGGAAAGAAGCTCGACAAGACTGGAAACATCTTCTATTTCGCCAAAAACATGTATCTCAATTCCAAGAATCTCCTCGCCAGTCTGCCGTATCTCTACGTCTATCCGTTCCGCTCATATTACACCTACAGCACCACCGCTACAGGTGCCAAGGCTCTGAACGGTTTCAATGTGACTTACGATCTGGAAGATGAAGCTACCGGCATCAGCGACGTGCAGCGCAAAGCCGACCTCATCATCGCCACTGGCAACGGGACCATCTCGGCAACAACAGCCAAAGATACCACCGTCAGAGTGTTCAGCACCAGCGGCGTGAACGTGAGCGCCATGACTCTCAAAGCAGGGGAAACGCGCACCATCTCCGTACCCGCAGGAATGTATGTCATCAACGGCACCAAAATAATCGTAAAATAAAAAACAGAAGATATGAAAATAACATATATCAAGCCGGCAACAGACGTTGTCGAATCCATTTATGAAGCGCCATTGATGGTAGGTAGTGACCTCGATCATGCCGATGCAAAGAGACACCAAAACTTCGACGATGAAAGCGAGGAAGAAGGAAATAATGACGACAAATCCAATGAAGGACTCCTTTGGGGAAGTGTGTGGTGATCGAAATTAACAAACAGACGACATCAGGATAAAATAGTGAAAAAATGACTTGTGCTAAGCACCCGCACGGAATGACACTCCGCGTCGGGTGCTTTTCTTTTCTCATACATCAAGTGCCGTCTGGCAGCAAAATCCCGCGATGATACCATTATATGAGCGATGTGCAGGTTAAGAATGCCAAAAAAAGTGTTTTTTGTGCTAATATAACAAAGTAATCAAATAAAAAATAGTATCTTTGCACGTTTTAAAACAGTTTTTTATTAATAAACAAAGATTACACAATGGATAAAGTAAGTTACGCTTTGGGTCTGGGCATCGGCCGTCAGCTTTCTGATATGGGTGCCAAGAGTCTGAGCATTGATGATTTCGCTCAGGCCATCAAAGACGTTATCGCCGGCAAAGAACCACAGATCGGCGACCAGGAAGCGCAAACAATCGTACAGGAGTTTTTCCAGGAACAGGAAAAGAAACAGCGTGCCGCAGCAGCCGAGAAGTTCAAGGATGCCAAGGAGAACGGTGAGAAATATCTCGCCGACAATGCCAAGAAGGAAGGTGTGGTCACCTTGCCTAGCGGTTTGCAATATCAGATATTGAAAGAGGGCAACGGCCGCAAGCCGAAAGCCACCGACCAGGTGAAGTGCCACTATGAGGGCATGCTGGTAGACGGCACTTTGTTCGACAGCTCCATCCAGCGCGGTGAGCCTGCCACATTCCCTCTGAACCAGGTCATCGCAGGATGGACCGAGGGTCTGCAGCTCATGCAGGAAGGTGCCAAGTACCGTTTCTTCATCCCTTACAGTCTGGGATATGGCGAGCGCGGCGCTGGTCAGCAGATACCTCCGTTCTCTACATTGATTTTCGATGTTGAACTCATCGAGGTGATGTAACAAAGAAAAAATAAAGAGATATAAATAAAAATAACGTAAAAAAAGAAATGAAAAAACTTACTTTTGTAGCCGCTCTGGCTATCGCTGCAGCAACAATGACATCCTGCGGCAATTCAACCCCGAAGGCTGATCTCAAAACAGATGTTGACTCTATGAGCTATGCCATGGGTTATTCTCAGACTCAGGGTCTGAAGGAATTCATGGTAGGCCGTATGAACGTGGACACCACTTACATGGACGAATTTGTAAAGGGTGTGAACGACGGTGCCAATGCAGGTGACGACAAGAAGAAGACCGCTTACTATGCAGGTATCCAGATCGGTCAGCAAATCAGCAACATGATGATCAAGGGTATCAACAAGGAAGTGTTCGGCGACGACTCTACCAAGACTATCTCCATGAAGAACTTCATGGCAGGTTTCATTGCCGGTACCACTGGCAAGAAGGGCATCATGACCATGACTCAGGCTCAGCAGATGGCTCAGATGAAGATGATGGCTATCAAGGCTAAGAACATGGAGAAACAGTATGGCGCTAACAAGGCTGCCGGCGAGAAATTCCTCGCTGCCAACAAGACCAAGGCTGGCGTGAAGACTCTGCCTTCAGGCGTTCAGTACAAAGTCATCAAAGAGGGTAACGGCCCAATGCCTAAAGATACATCCATGGTGAAAGTTCAGTACGAAGGAAAGACCATCGACGGTAAGGTATTCGACAGCTCTTACAAGCGCGGACAGCCTGTAGACCTGCGTGCAAACCAGGTAATCAAAGGTTGGACAGAAGCTCTCGTCCACATGCCTGTAGGTTCTGTATGGGAAGTTTACATTCCACAGAGTCTCGCTTATGGCGACCGTGAGCAGGGACCAATCAAACCGTTCTCTACTCTTATCTTCAAGATTGAACTTGTAGGTATCAACAAGTAATCCATGCAGGATGCTTCCCGGAAGCATCCCCATCAAGATATTTTTTAAACAACAACTTTTAGGGGCGACCATCCATTTGGCCGCCCTTGAATTAAAATAAAAACGACGTAGAAATGAAAAAGTTGATTTTACTTGCATTCGTCGTTGTGGCGAGTGCTTCTTTCAATGCTGCCATGGCAGACAAGAAAAAAACAAACAACAACGCTAAGCCGCAGCCGACACAGACCAGAATCGCACTTTCCAGTCCTTCAGACTCGCTGAGTTATGCAGCCGGCAAGGCAGCCACACAGGGCCTCATCCCCTTCCTGCAGCAGCAGTATCAGGTGGACACCACCTATATGGCAGACTTCATCCAGGGTTTCAAAGAGGCTCAGGCCAAAGTGAACGATCCTAAATACACCGCCTATATGGCTGGTGGTCAGATTGCAAGCATGGTGCAGAAACGCATCCTGCCGCAGGCAAAGGGACAGTTCAAAGACACAAAGGACTCCATCAACAGCGAGATTTTCGTGAAAGGTTTCCTCGCAGCTCTGGCAAAAGACAACTCGATTTATACCGACGAGACTGCCGCAAAGATGTTCGAGACCCGCATGAAGGCCGACAGAGATGCTGCTGATAAGATTTACAAGGAGCAGAACGAGGCTTGGCTCAAGACAAATGCCCAGAAAGAGGGCATGAAGACCACAGCCAGCGGTCTGCAATACAAGGTGTTGGTTGCCGGTACAGGAGCCACTCCTAAGGCTACCGACGAGGTTACGGTGAAGTATGAAGGCAAACTCATCGACGGTACCGTCTTCGACAGTTCATACAAGCGCAATCCTCAGACCACATCCTTCCGTTGCGACCAGGTCATCAAGGGTTGGACAGAGGCTCTCACCATGATGCCTGTAGGCAGCAAATGGGAAATCTGCATACCGCAGCAGTTGGGTTACGGCGAGCGTCAGGCAGGACAGATCAAACCATATTCTACGCTGATTTTCACCGTGGAACTGGTAGAAATCAAACAGCCTAAACCAGCCGATAAACCTGCTCAGACCACTGCAAAACCTGCTGAGAAACCAGCTAAACCTGCCGCAAAGGTAGCCAAAACAGCAAAGAAGAAATAAATGTGTGCCGATTAGGGCAACCGAAACGGATAAAAAGCAAAAGGCTGAATCATGACTCATTCATGGTTCAGCTTTTTTATTTGTCATCGTAATGGCCGTAAGCCGCCATCAAATCATCATAAAAAAATCGAAAAATACATACTTTTATACAAATTTACTGCATCATATATCAGAAATAGATTAATTTTGCAACCGAAAACAAACACTGAGTAAATCAAAACAAAGCTCGTACATAAACAAACTATCAAATCATGAGAAAAGTAATTTTCAGCTTCGTCGTGCTCGCCTTCGCCATCTCCGGCAGTGCAAAGACCTACTATGTTTCCACCACTGGCAGCGACAGCAATGCCGGAACCATCGATGCGCCGTTCGCCTCATTGAAATGCGCACAGGAAAAAGTGGCAGCCGGCGACACCGTCTATATCCGCGGCGGCGAATACAAGCTCACAGAGAGCCAAATCATGGGCTATGAAGAGAGCAGCCTCTATGCCTGCATGTTCGACATGAAAACCTACGGCACAAAGGACAAGCCCATCTGCTATTTCGGTTATCCTGGCGAGCGGCCCGTATTCAACCTCACAAACGTGAAGCCCGCCAACAAACGCATCAGCGTGTTCTATCTCTACGGCAGTTATCTGCACTTCAAAAACTTTGACATCGTGGGCACACAGGTCACCATCACCACCCACACCCAGTCGGAATGTTTCAGCGGCCGCCACGGCAACTACAACATCATCGAAGACATTGCCATGCACGACGGTATGGCTATCGGCGTATATTTCACCAGAGGCATGGGCAATCTGGTGCTCAACTGCGATGCCTACAACAATTACGACCCCGTCTCTGAAAGCGGACAGGGCGGCAACGTCGACGGATTCGGGTGCCACGTTCCCGCCACAAGCACGGGCAACGTGTTTCGCGGATGCCGAGCATGGCGCAACAGCGACGACGGTTTCGACCTCATCAACAACTTCGCCGCGGTGACTTTCGACCACTGCTGGTCGTTTGAAAACGGCTACGACGCCGACATGGTTTCGCGTGGCGACGGCAATGGATTCAAGGCTGGAGGATATGGGCTGAAAGAC
>Ga0208695_1001645_pt1 | contig 18089 bp, 14 predicted proteins | sample AD_UKC111_MetaG_FD_184449 | JGI IMG/M metagenome (GOLD analysis project Ga0208695, IMG submission 184449) | Active sludge microbial communities of municipal wastewater-treating anaerobic digesters from Hong Kong - AD_UKC111_MetaG (SPAdes)... | ecosystem: Engineered > Bioreactor > Anaerobic >...
GATCAGTGCCAGAGGGATAGGAACCATCACCAATATGGACTTTACCACCTAAAATTTGAACTGGATAGGAGTTGATGGGGGTAAATTTCAGGGCATTGATATTGCCTTCGACGGCCCAAGCAGTCATGTTTTCGAATTGTCCGTCATCATAAACGATTTCGTAAGGGCCTTGAGGCAAACCCCAAGTGATATTCACAGCAGTTTGTCCCGTATTCAAAGAAGCATATACTACCGAGGGAGGATTGGTATTCTCTTGAAGTGCAAAATCCTGTTGGAAAGTAGAATTAGCCGAAATATTGGCCGTAACGGATTCTTCGTCATAACCCAGCTTGGAACAGGTGATGGTAGTATTACCTGCTCTTATCAGCATCTCATAATATCCTGTAGCATCGGTAAATGTAGTAGAATCGCCAGCTTGAACCTTAGCTCCAATAATGGGTAGGCCAGTACTTGCATTGGTTACGTACCCTTTTAGAGTAGCCGGAGCTATAGGGGTAATCGTAAATCTAACATTCGGCCTTAATGTGGTTGAAGTGGGTGAAGTAAGCGAGCATCCTGCTGCTCCATCGGTGTATCTGTAATAACATAAACCAGAAACTGTAGATGTAGCATAAACATAAGAATAAGAAGAGTAGGAAGTGTTGTCGTAGCATACTTCGAACAGAAGGTTATCTGTACCATTCCACATAAAAGGAGTGGTAAAAGTATGCGTATTCCAACCCGTTGAAGTAACGGTGTACGTAGTTGTTAAGACGTTAGTCCAGCCTGAGGTAACGAAACCTGTAAGTGTTCCAGGGTAATTTTGTACATTGATGGTAAACCCATTCATAGGTTGGTAGCTAGTATTTACGCTACTTACGTTGAAGGCGAGGTAAGAGATTTCGCCCGGGAAACCGCCTGCGGCAAGAATTTCGTCTTTAGTAACCAGAATCTGGGTACGTCCATCATGCCAAAAGGTTGTATAGGGATAACCTGTTGTAGAGGTCCCGGTACCAATGGTTACGGTAACTGGCGAAGTTGGGGATGCGGTTATTTCGAGGCGAACATTCGGCCTGGAAGTCTGAACGGTTCCACCTGTCAACGCACATCCCGCGGAACCATCAGCATGGTGGTGCCAAACTAAATTTGTTGCAGCAGTAGCATATACTGTGGTATTACTGCCCCAACTTGTGTTGTCAAAGCAAATTTCAACCAAAAGGTTAGACGTACCATCCCATGCGAATGGGGTTTGTAAGGTGAAGGTTTGCCAGCCTGTGGTGGTTGGTGTGTATACTCCACTGTATACCTGGGTCCAACCTGTTCCGACAAAACCAGTCAAGGTAGCTGCCGTAGTGTTTTGCATTTTAATGCTGAAACCATTCATCGGCAAAGAACTAGCCGAAGCAATATTCAGAGCTATGCTCTGAATTGTTCCTGCGACACCACCCCCAGCCGTAATTTCAGAAGCCGTATAAAGCATCTGAGTTCTGGCATCTTCATAAAGGGTGTAAAATGGATAGCTGGTAGTAGTGGTTCCGGTACCAATGGTAACCGTTACCGCCATGGATTGCGTCCCTGCCCATAATAGGCCAAGGAGCAAAACTTGCATGAACTTTAGAAGTTGTTTCATAGGATTAAATTTAATGAATAATGAATTGAAATAGACTAAAGGTTTGATTTAGTTTCTGTTTTTATAACTATAAAAGAGAATCCCTCAAAGGGTTAAATTTTCGACGCAATATTACAAAAAATTTTATTTGCATTACAATTTTTATTTAAACGATTGCTAATAATAATTTTTTACGAGTATCCTTGGTTCGAGCATGTCACGTATAGCGTATTTTACTCCTTCGCGGCCGAGACCCGAAAGTTTTACGCCTCCATACGGCATATGATCTACTCGAAAGGTAGGTGCATCATTAATAATCACTCCTCCGACTTCGAGATGTTGAAAAGAGTAATCGAGTTCATGGAGATTACTGGTAAACACGGCAGCTTGCAAGCCATAATCGCTGCAGTTTACCATATTGATGGCTTCATCGAAAGTAGTATAAGGCTCGAGTATGACTACAGGTCCAAAAATTTCCTTAGCCCATACTTTCATTTGTGAATGGGTATGGGTGAGGATAGTGGGTTCGTAATAGTTATTTCTGCGATGTCCGCCACAAAGTAAGTGGGCGCCATTGCTCAAGGCTTCATTCACCCAGTTTTCAACTCTGATGGCATTATCGGCATCAATCATAACCGAAATATCAGTGGAAGGATCAAGGGGATTACCAAATTTTAGGGCTGTAACTTGTGGGAGAAGTTTTTCAATAAATTCATTTAAAATGGTAGAGTGAACAAAAATTCTCTGGGTATGAATGCAAATTTGGCCTGAATAGGCAAAACCACTCGAAACGGCCTTTTTCACTGCCAATTCTATATCGGCGGATGGAGTAACAATCATGCCTGCATTACCACCCAGTTCGAGAATGACGCGTTTATTCCCTGCTCTCGATTTCATGCTCCAACCAACTTCGGCTGAACCTGTAAAACTTAAAAGATTAATTCTTGAATCGCTTACCAAGCGTTCTCCTTTATGACGTTGCATGGGTAAAATGCTTACCATGCCTTTAGGAACCTCTGATTCGTCGATGATTTTTGCAAGTGCTAAGGTGGAAAGAGGTGTTTGTGAGGATGGTTTCAAGATGATAGGGCAACCTGCTGCAATAGCTGGAGCGATTTTATGAACAGCTAAATTTAAAGGAAAGTTGAAAGGTGAAATTCCTGCTACTAAACCTATTGGAAAATATTTTACCCAAGCTTCTTTTCCTTGTCCAGCCTCTGTCCAATCAATACTCAGATATTCGGCCGGAAGACGTTTGCTTTCTTCGGCTGCACTCTTAAAGGTTTGAATGGCTCTTAATACCTCTGTATGTGAATGCCGATAGGGTTTACCTGCTTCTTGACAAATGAGTTCAGTAAATTCTTCGAGCTGATTTTCCATTGAGGAGGCAATATACATGAGCGATTCATACCTTTTGAAAATTGGCCATTCTAAAGCTACTTGCCTAATTTTCAAAGCTCGCTCGACGGCCATTTCATATTGAACGTCAGAAATGTAAGAGGTTTCTCCTACCATCTCATCTGTAAATGGATTTCTTATGCATAGTGATTCTTCTCCTTCCACGAAGTTACCTGCTATATATGGGTAAAATTTTACCATATTTTTCTCCTCAATCCTCTAACCACCTTCCAAAAATTTTCTGATTTTAGACAGATGATATTTGCAAAGGTTGCCTGAGATGAAAAAATTTTTCTCTCCATTCATACAGATCATACAGAATATCGAATGTTGGGATCATAAGTAAACGAAGGAGACTGAATATGAGTCCCCTTCGTTTTTAACCTCACACAAGTTTAAGTGTTTAACCAAAATTAGGGCTAACCTCCCGGTTATATAACCCTATGTAATATTATAGACGACTAAAATGTCGAAAAGGTGCCTGAGAAAATTAAATTTTTTAGGTGAGTTATAGAATAAAGAAATTTTATAATTTTGCACTTCCAAAAAAAGAGCTTACAAGCCTTATAAAATTAAGATAAAAATGTACGCAATTGTTGATATAGCTGGGCAACAAATGAAAGTGGAAGCCAATCATGAGTATTACGTCAATCGTTTACACGCAGATGAAGGAAGTGAAGTGAGCTTCGAGGAGGTATTACTGATTGATGAAGGAGGAAACATTAGAGTTGGCAAGCCAAGGTTAGAAGGAGCCCGTGTAAGAGCAAGAATCACTTCGCATGTAAAAGCCGATAAAGTGCTTGTTTTTAAGAAGAAAAAAAGAAAAGGCTATCAAAAGTTGAATGGACATCGTCAGCTGTTATCTAAGATAAAAATTGAAGAAATCGTTTTAGCATAACCATCATAAAATTCGTTAAATATGGCTCATAAGAAAGGTGCCGGCAGTTCTCAGAATGGCAGAGAATCGGAAAGCAAAAGATTGGGTGTAAAGATATATGGAGGGCAATTTGCCAAGGCAGGTCAAATTATTGTTAGACAAAGAGGAACTGTTCATCATCCAGGCCTTAATGTTGGGTTAGGGAAAGATCATACCTTATTTGCATTGTCCGATGGAATAGTTGAATTCCATCGCCGGAGCAACAATAAGTCGTATGTTTCTGTAATGCCTTCCACTAAGGAAGAAAACTAAATTATATTCATACAGTACGCTTAGGCTCCCGGTGTTGACCTCCGGGAGTTTTTTATTGTTAGCCAAAGTCTAATTTTGCAATCTTAAATGAATTAGAATGATACCTCTACAGATTATTCGTGAACAACCACAATGGGTTATTGAAAGATTGGCCATTAAGAATTTCGATGCCCATGACATCATTCATCAAATACTTCAGCTCGACCAGCAGAGAAAATCCATTCAGTTCGAATCAGATGAAAAATCGGCCGAATACAAAAAACTTACTCAAGAAATAGGTTCTTTATTCAAATCAGGACAAGCCAATAAGGCTAATGCTCAAAAGGAGGAAGTAAGTAGAAAAAAGGAAGAGATAAGAATATTGCAGGAAAAGCATGATGATATTTTGCAAAAACTGAATGAACTTTTGGTAAAACTGCCTAATATCCCCGATGAAAGAGTTCCGCCTGGGAAAGGCTCGGCAGATAATGAGATTGTTTTTACGGAGGGCGACATTCCTCATTTGCCTGAAGATGCTTTATGTCATTGGGATTTGGCTACAAAATATGATATTATCAGTTTTGAATTGGGCTCAAAAGTCACGGGCGCTGGCTTCCCATTCTATAAAGGCAAAGGAGCTAAACTTCAGAGAAGCTTGATCAGTTTTTTTCTGGATGAAGCTACAAAAGCTGGATATATTGAATATGAACCCCCTTTGATGGTGAATGAGGATTCGGCTTTTGCTACAGGTCAGCTACCCGATAAGGAAGGTCAAATGTATTATGTTGCTTTGGATAATCTTTATTTGATTCCTACAGCAGAAGTTCCTTTAACTAATGTTTACCGTGAAGAGATTTTGAAATATAGCGACTTCCCCATTAAATTATGTGCATATTCTTCCTGTTTTAGACGTGAAGCTGGATCATATGGAAAAGATGTAAGAGGTTTAAATCGGCTTCATCAGTTCGATAAGGTGGAGATTGTGCAGCTGTCGTTACCCGAACAATCTTTTCGAATACTCGACGAGATGACTGAACATGTTGCCCATCTGCTCAGACAACTAAAGCTTCCATTTCGACAAGTTAGGCTTTGCGGTGGAGACATGAGTTTTACTTCCGCCTTGACCTATGATTTTGAGGTTTTTTCGGCAGCTCAGCAAAAATGGTTAGAAGTAAGTTCAGTATCTAATTTTACTGAATTTCAGGCTAATCGTATGAAATTGCGTTTTAAGGATGAGAATGGGAAAACACGTCTGGCTCATACCCTCAACGGAAGTGCCCTTGCTTTGCCTCGTATTGTGGCAGCCCTGCTCGAAAATAACCAAACTTTAGAAGGTATTCGTATTCCCGAAGTCTTGATTCCTTATACGGGTTTTGACTTAATACCTTAAAATGAAGTTGTTTGTCGTTGGAGGCTCTTTTCCCCTTAACCCTCTTTTTTGAGAGATGATTTCTGAGGTGATTCAACTTTCAATTCCTCATAATTGAAAAATTAGCCCCTACCTTACTTATGTAATTTTATGTCAAATGAAGCCATCTTGATTAGAAGCTCCATGTCTTTGGCGTGCCGACAAAATCAGACTAAATTTGCGGCATGAAATGGTTGAAAGAATATTTTCTCGTCTTACTTATCGTGCCTATTTGTTTTTTTTCGGTTAAGGGGCAAGATATTAGCAGGCCTCCTTCAAAAGAACAGATGGCTTTCGATTATTACCAGCAAAGAAATTTTAGCAAAGCTCTTTCCATTTTCGAAGAATTATATCATACGAGAGCTGGAGGTAATTATTATGTTTATTATTTGCAATGCCTCATAGAAACAAAGGATTATGAAAAAGCAAAGAAGCTGGTAGAAAGTGAGATTAAAAAAACGCCAAATCAATCGCGATTGCAGGTTGATTTGGGTTACGTATATATGGTTTCAGGAAACACCGAAAAAGCTTATAAAATTTTCGAGACGTCCATAGAAAATTTGGAGAAAAATCCTCAGGAAGCTGTTTCTTTGGGTATGGCTTTTAGAACAAAGAATTTAAACGAGTTTGCGCTGAAAGCTTATCAAAAAGGCAGAGAAGTGTTAAAGGATAAGGATGCTTTTCAGATGGAGATTGCCTCTACTTATGAAGCCAGTGGCGATTTTCCGAAAATGACCGAGGCATTTTTAGATGTGTTGTCATCTAAGCCCGAACAATTGAATTTGATTCAATCGCGCCTTCAGTTTTATTTGATGCAAGTTCCTGAAAAAGATAATATAGATTATTTGTACAAGGCCATTCTTGATAGAACACAGAGAAATCCGTCTAATCTTGTTTATGCCGAGATGTTGTACTGGTTTACGATGATGCAGGGCGATTATCCTGAGGCCTTAAGGGTAGCTTTATCGCTTGTGAAACGGAATAATGAAGATGGTGGCCGTTTAATGGTAGTGGCTCGAAACAGCATGGAAGCAAATGATGAAAAGACCGCTGAAGAAGCTTTATCTTATATTTTTGAGCAAGGTCCTCTACATCCTTTGTTTTTGACTGCCTCAGTGGAATTATATCAATTGAAATATCAAAAACTGATTAGAGGAAGAAATAATAAAGACGAATCGCCCGAGGTCCTTGCCGAACAAATCGAGCAAATATTGGCTCAGCAGGGAGAAAATATTCGAACGGTTGAATTGATGAGGATTTTAGCACGAATCTATGCTTACATGATGGATCATCCTGCCGATGCTCTTCAAATTCTCGAAAGGGCTGCTGCATTGAGGGGATTACCGCCTGAAACTCTGGCCAGAATCAATATGGACATGGCTAAGATAAAAGTCTATGCGGGACAGATTTGGGATGCGGCTTTAATTTATGGACGTTTGGAAAGAGATTTTCCGAATCATCCCATAGGTGAAGAGGCTAAGTTAGAATATGCCAGGCTGATGTTTCAGGCAGGCGAATACAATTGGGCTCTTTTACATCTTGAAGTCTTGCGGGGGAGTGTATATAAACCTGTAGCCAACGACGCTCAAGAATTGTATCTTTTTATTCGGGAGGGACTGAGCGCCGATTCCACAGGGCAGGTTTTACATTACTTTGGTAGCAGTGAGTTGCTTAATTTACAAAAACAATATGATTTGGCTTTACTAACTCTCGATAGTATTTCGATGTTTTTAGGCCATTCATGGGGGCAGGACTATGCATTATTGCGCAAAGCACGGATATATAAAGAAATGAACGACTACACTTTGGCCGATTCTCTTTATAGTAAACTCGTGAGAATCTTTCCCCAAAGTCTTGTTGCCGATGATGCCTTAGCGGAGCTTGCCTCGATGCAAGAGTCGCTCCATCACCCTGAACTAGCTTATCGAGCTTATGAGGATTTGATTCTTAATTATCCTAATAGTTATTTGGTTGAGACTGCCCGTAAAAAACTTCAAATTCTGAAAAATGCCAAAACAGTTATACACTAACCAGAGTGTGAGGCCTAAAAAATTTTTGGGGCAGCATTTTTTGCACGATAAAAATATTGCGCAGAAAATCGTAGGGAGTTTGAGTCCTGAAACAAAAAGAGTGCTCGAGATTGGCCCTGGCATGGGTATATTGACTCAATTCTTACTACAAAAACCCGAAATCGATCTCAAAGTTGTTGAGATAGACGAAGAATCGGTAATCTTTCTAAAGCATAATTTTCCCCAACTATCGGATAGCATTCTATTTTCTGATGTTTTGCAGCTCGATTTTTCGAGCATTTTTGACGATTCATTCGCTATCATTGGTAATTTTCCTTATAACATTTCTTCTCAAATTCTTTTCAGAGTTTTTGAGCACGAAGGCAGGATAACCGAATTAGTTGGTATGTTTCAGGCCGAAGTAGCTCGCCGCATCATCAGTCCATCGGGAAGTAAAGATTACGGAATACTAAGTGTTTTAATTCAAACCTTCTATGAGGGAGAATATCTTTTTACAGTAAATGAGAAGGTGTTTACCCCTCCACCAGCGGTGAAATCGGGTGTTATTCGATTACGACATAAACCTAATACTCAGCTTCCCTGTTCTGTAGATGATTTTACGCACTTGGTTAAGACCGCATTCAATCAAAGAAGAAAGATTTTACGTAATGCCCTTTCTAAATTCCAGTTCATACACGATGAGAACGTGGAGGCATTGCTACAAAAACGCGCTGAACAACTTAGCTATGATGATTTTATCTATTTAACCAGCTCGTTGGTGAAATTTCTTTGATATATTTGAACATCAACAAAAAAACAAAAATGGCCAGGCAAACCTTAAATAATATACCTACGCAGGGTAATGCTGCTCAAAGGAAGAATGCTACTAAAAGCAAACATACTCACTCCTATATTATACTTTTTCTCGCAGTCTTTTGTTTTATTCTTTACGGAAATACCATCACCAATGATTATTCTTTAGACGATGAACTCGTTACTTGGACAAATCCACAAGTTTCGAGAGGCATAAAGGCCTTACCCGAGATATTTACTACATTTTATTATCAGGCCAGTGGCAATGTGGGAACTATAGCTTTTGGCTACAGGCCTTTGGCAAAGGCTACTTTTGCAATAGAACGGTCTATCTTTGGAGTTAATCCTCATGTAAGCCATTTCATCAATATTTTACTATATATAGCTACTGCATGGCTGCTATATCTTATACTTCGAAGACTTTTCAAAAAGTTTCACTGGATTTTTCCTTTGGCTATCACGCTTATTTTTCTGGCACATCCTTTACACACAGAAGTGGTGGCCAGCCTGAAGAATAGAGAAGAATTGCTTGCATTTTTAGGTGCATTAGGCGGAATGTGGTTTTTCTTAGAATATGCCGGCAGTGGAAAAACAAAGCATATTTTATGGGGAACCCTTTGTTTTTTATTGGGTTATATTTCTAAATCCTCGGTCATGCCTTTCTTGTTGATTTATCCGCTCACTTTATATTTTTTTACTGATGTTAAGCCCCGTCGGCTGATCTCAATCACTATTGTCTCTTTATTTGTTCTGATAGTGGCTCAAGTAGGACCTATGCTATTTTTACCCGAAGCCATCCATAGCAATGCACTTATAGAGAATCCTCTATATTTGGAGAAGAACATAATGGCGAGGGCCGCTACTGGATTTGTTGGTCTACTGCATTACCTCAAACTATTATTTTGGCCTTCACCTCTTCTTTTTTATTATGGCTACGATATGATTCCTGTTACAAACTTCGCAAATCCATTAGCAATTATTTCTTTCATTATTCATCTAAGTTTATTCATTTTAGCTATCGTTTTATTTCGTAAGAAGCATGTTCTTTCTTATGCTATATTATTTTACCTTATCAGCATTGCCATGTATTCCAATATAGTGGTGCCTGTGGTTGGGATTGTTGGAGATCGGTTTGCTTATGTGGCTTCTTTAGGTTTTGCCATTGCCATAGGCTGGCTGATTTTCAGATTGGTTCAAGGGAAATCTCAACCATCAATGGCAAATGTTCAACCTTCTGTTCCTTCTATTATTCTACTAATGCTTATTATTGTTCCTTATACTATAGTCACTATAGATAGGAACAAAGACTGGAAGAATCTTACTACACTTTATGAAGCTGATATTCCTCATTTAGAGCGGTCGGTAAAGGCCAATACTCAATACGCAGGAAACCTCATGTATAACGCATTCAATGCAGCTCAACAAGAAGGACGCCTGCCTTCGCGTTTAGATATAGAAAGAATGATAAAGCATTATAATTTGAGCTTGAAAATATTGCCCGATTATTATGATGCCTTGAATGGACTTGGCACAGTCTATAGTAATTTTTTAGGCGATTATAAGCGAGCAATTCAATATTTTGAAGCGGCAGCACGTTCAAATCCCAAAAATGTTGCGGCTTATATCAATCTTGGTTATGTATATAGGGAGTTGAAAAATAATGAAAAAGCGCTCGAATGTTATCATAAAGTTTTATCGATGGATTCCACCAAGGTGAAAGCCTATTTCAAACTTGCCGATATCTATTTTGAGATGGGAGATACAGCCAAGGCAACCCGTATGAATATGTTGGCTACTCGATTCGATCCTTATACAAACGTGCCTTATGTTAACATTGGTAATTATCATTTACTTAGCCGAGATACCCTTGGAGCCGTAAAATGGTACGAAAAGGCCGTTGAAATTCAACCTGATTATGAACTTTGTATGAAACTCTACATGCATTATTCACAGCAAGGCGATTTTCAAAAGGCTAATTACTATAAACAAATGGCAGAACAAGCCAGACAACTCACAAAACAAAAACCTCGATAAGAGAAAATGCACACAGGATCATTTCTCAACTTTTCACATCTAAAGCCGCCTTCAAGGCTAATGTTACTCATTTTCATTATATTGGCATGTATGTTATTTTCCTCATTATTCGCCATGGGAAGTGCAGTTCTATTTTGGGGTAAGCAGGTCCTCGAAGTTTCCGATCCATCTGTTATACAAAGTAATCCTTCCCTTATTGCTGCGTATAAATACATGCAAATGGTCAATCATGCAGGCACATTCCTTCTATCTGGATTCATTTATTTATTTTTTACCGATCGTCAAAGAATAAAGAGGATATCAACTGGCCGCTTGCCTTCTCAGCCTCAAATCTGGATGGTTTTATTGCTTATCATCATTTCCACTCCTTGGATTTCAAAAGTATATGAATGGAATCAATCTTTCTCTTTATCGCGTTGGCCTTCGGTGGAACAATGGTTCAAGCAAACGGCACAGCAAAGTGAAGATATAATGAATGCCTTTTTACATCAACCTTCTGTAAAGGGAACCATTGCAAATTTCCTTATCATAGCCATTCTCCCTGCTTTGGGCGAGGAATTGATTTTCAGGGGAATATTGCAACCCCTCTTGAGTGAATGGTGGAAAAATATTCATTTGAGTATTTTGATAACGGCAGTTTTATTTAGTCTGATGCATCTCGACATATTTGGATTTATTCCACGACTAGGCCTCGGCATTATGTTTGGGTATCTTTATTATTTTGGGGCAACGCTCTGGTTGCCTATTCTGGCTCATTTTCTCAATAATTCCCTTGCTTTGGTAGCATCATTTCTTTCCGAAAAACATCTCACTAACATACCTTATCAGGAATTTGGTAGTGTAGATAATCCTTGGGTCAATTTATTGAGTTTTATTTTTACTATATTCATTTTTGTATGGTTTTATCAAGCCCGAACAAAAACTCAACTGACTCGAAAAGAAGAACATTTATTGTAAATTATCATTCTTTCTTCCTGCAGTCATTCTTTCGAGATGCCTCTTTCTCGGCCTCGGCTTTATTGTAGATTACTTAATAAGTGAGAAAACACTGAAACAGGTTATTATCAATAGGAGTAAGCCTATCTGAATAAAGTGTCCAGAAATTCGATTAAGGCTTCTCCTCTTAGATTGTTTTGTATGATGATTCCTTGAGGATCGACGAGAACGGAATGAGGAATAGCATTAACTCCATAAAGTCCAGCTGCAGCCGACTGCCAGCCTTTGAGGTCGGAGACATGCGTCCAAGTAAGGTGGTCTTTCTGAATGGCTTCGATCCACTTGTCGCGCTGTGTGTCGAGTGATACGCTGAAAATTTCGAAGCCCTTATTGTGAAATCTTTCATAGGCTTTGACAAGATTAGGAGATTCTTCGCGACAAGGTCCACACCAAGAAGCCCAAAAATCTATTAACACATATTTTCCTCTTAATGAGGATAACGTCCGTACTATACCCATAGTATCATCGAGGGAAATTTCTGGTGCTGGCTTCCCAATTTCGACATTACGTAAAGTTTGAACGCGTTTTTTCAACATACGTACATAAATCGAATTTTCAAGTTCGGCGGGGAAAATAGATACAAGGCTATCGAGTTCATTTACATTCAGGCTATAGATTAACCTTTGAGTGATTATAAAGGGAGATATAACCGAATTTTTATGCTGGCTGATAAATTGAAGAACCATCTCATTTTGCTGCCGATCCAGAAGGTCCCATAGCTTATCGATTTTATTCAAAGTAGAAGTATCATTGACTTTACGGGCCTCAATATATTGTTGCTGAAGCTCTTGCTGCCGATTATCGTAAGCTGATAATAGGGATTTAAACTGTTTGTACTCCTCGTTCAATGGAGAACCTGAAATTCTAACATTTTCCAAACTATCAGCATGTCCATCTACAAATATTTTGGTATTTTCCAAAAATAGACCAATGCGCCTGGGTTTCCCACTCAGTTTAATATAAACAAATAGAGGTTCTGGTAGAGAACCCTTAAACGAGAATTTGCCCTCGACAATAGCTGCCGAATCAATGGTTTGCATTCCATCTTCACTTAAAGTTTGAAGATAAGCTGTTCCATTTTCTAAATTATTGATATTGAATTGCAAATTATATTCTTGAGTTTTTTTGCAACCAGAAATAACGATGATAAGGATTATCGAGAAGGCTAAAAATTTTTTCATATATTTTGTTTTTTGCTGACCACGAAATTATAAAATTTTATTGGGAGATGAGACTGAATAATGTCTTTTGGCCTAATGATGTGTTTCCTCTTCATCATCATTATTTTTCTTATAAATATACTTTATCATGATTTCTTCGGCTTGGTTAGCTTCTTTTTCCGTATTATCGGGCTTGTTATTTTGGGGTGGGTTTTCTTCATCATCTTCTTCTTCATCGGGCTCGAGTTCCCAGCTGTATAATGGTCTTTGAGGGCCTTGTCTACGATAATATATTGCCAAAATACAACCCGTGATTAGGCCTGCAAGGTGCGATTCCCAACTTATAGCCCGTCCTGGTATAAAATCGGGAAAAATACCCCAGATCATTCCTCCATAAAGAAATACGATTAGAAGTGAAATAGAAAGTAAGTGTGGATTTTTTCTTACCATTCCACTAAGTACATGAAATGCCATCAAGGCATACACTACTCCACTGGCTCCAATATGATAGGCTGGTCGGGCTCCGAACCATACCAGAACTCCCGTCATTATCCATGAAAAACCTAAGATTTCATAAGCAATATCTTTGTAAAAATAAAATAATAGAACAGTTAAGACAAAGAAAGGAATGATATTCGAATAGAGATGATTTGCATTTTCGTGAATAAAAGGAGCTAGCAATATTCCCAATAAGCCCTTGGCACTGAGTGGATATATTCCTAAATGATAAAGCAATAAGTTAGTTGTCTGAGAAAAGATGAATACCCCAGTCATCACTATGATAATGAGTAAAGCAGGGAAGACGCTGGGGAACCATTTTTTCATTTTGCCAAGCTTTTCTTTCTTCTTATCAAAAATCTATCATAAGCCCATAAGGCCAAAAATGAAACAAAACCAATAGAAGAAAAGACAATCCAGATATGGTTGGGATGATAAGTATTCCAAAGATAAGAAGTAATTTGTGATGAATCCATATGAAGCAGTGCTGATGCTTCTGTGTAGAAATTATTTAAGGTATAGGTTGGAGAAATATTAGGCAGAGTAATTCCTTTGGAAATTAAATCATGCCTCAGTAAAGTTGGTTTATCGGCAATATTGGCGAATATTGAGCCTGAAATAACACCTGCAACGATATTACCGCCTGCGAGGGGCAAATAACTATAACCCATATAAAGAGCAGTCTTGTGGGGTGGGGCTATTTTTCCCACATATTCTTGAATTTTTGGTGAAGTGGCCATTTCACCCAGGCTGAAAATCAATATGCTGAAGATTAAATAAATTGGATTTTGAAAAATAAACATCAATGCTATACCCAGACTAGCCATGATCATACCTTGAGACATCGCTCTTAAGGGCGAAAAACGGCTTACTAAACCTGAAACAAGTATTTGAAATATAATGATATAAAAAGCATCGATATTGGTAAGTATTTCAGGGGCAATGGTTCCATGTGGGGTTCCTGCTAAATAAGCCAAAGCAGGCCAAAAATTTTCGATAGCTCGGTATAGAATTCTCGTGTCCATCCACTGATCGATGAAAATCGGTAAGGTATAAAACAATTGTAGGTACATGGCCCAAAAGCCGACCATTATCAAAAGAAAAAGAATTAACTTGAAATCACCTAAAACTTCAATCGTATTTTTAAGAATGTTTTTGATTGAAGCCATTAATGGATTATGCTTTTTTTCGACAATAGGTTCCTTATAGAAGAAGATTAATAAAATAAAATTGATGCAAATAACCAAAGAAGAGAGAAAGAATATATATTTCCAATCGAGTGCTCGCAATTTACTGGAGAAGATAGGACCCAAAAATGCTCCAATATTTACAATCATATAAAAAATTCCAAATCCTATGGATGAGGTTTTTTCATTCGTTGTATGCGAAACAGTTGCAGTTACTATGGGTTTAAAAAGGGCCGCTCCTACCGAAAGGTAAAGGAAAAGAGCATAAAATGCCCAATAACTTTTAGCGTAGGCTAAGCTAAAATATCCAGTGGCAAGAATGGTAAAAGCTATAGTAAGTACTTTTTTATATCCATATCTATCGGCAATGGCTCCAGTTATAATAGGCAGAAGGTACAATAAAAACGTAACAGTGCCCATTAGGCTGCCTTTTTGTTCCTGACTAAATCCTAAGGCTCCAGTATCAGTAGAGCCTGTCAGATAGAGAGCTAAAACCATATAAATGCCATACCATGCCCAGCGCTCGAACAATTCCATTACATTAGCCGCCCAAAATGTAGATGGAAATTGCCCAAAAATATTTTTTTTGCCCATCTTTTATTGACCTCTTTAGAGTAATAAAGAGGTATTTATACGTCTATTGCAAAACGAATGAAATTTTTATACGATTAGTATCGCAAACCATTGGTCCGGGACAACTATCGATGTCTCTAGCCACTTGTTGGTCGTCAACATAGATTTTAATCTCAAAAAGTGCAGAGTCTTTTACCGTAAAAGCCTCGATATATAAATGGTCAAAAGTCTTAGCTTGAAATTCTTTGGTCCACTCGTTGATGGTATCATAATACTCGGCCACAATATTGTCATATTTCGGATTGAAATAACGTATGTAGAAATTGGATTTCTTTTTAAGGTGATTTGATACTTCGTATTTTACCTTGTATTGTTTTACAGGCCTTTGCACGGTTTCTTCTTCGCAAGATGAAATATTAACAGCCAATATAATGGCAACGAAAAGCAAAACGAGAGAATGTTGAAGTTTCATGGTGGATATAGGTTTGCTGCCACAAAAATAGAAAAGGTTTTTGATATATATTTTTACTTAAGCGATATGTCTGAAGTATCTTCTCCTTTTTTCTTTTTTTTTAATGATAGAAAAAATCGAGGGATATAGATGATGCCTGTCCAGAATAGAGTGAGGGCAATGATGAGCGTAATAACCAATTTCAAGGGGCTGAGAGGTGAATTTTTATTAGTTGGATGCGTGGGTGTTCCACTATTCGATGATGTAAAAAGGGCAGGTAAAGTATCTGACGCTGCCATATTTATGGCTAAATGATTGCTTTGGTTTGTATAAAGTTTTATATAATAATCGCTACTATCATATTGAGCAACAGTCGAATAATACATAGCTAAATGTTTATATGCATCCATCATTTCGGGCAAGGCTCCAATTTCTCTGGCAATGTGAAAACTTTGCATAAAATAGTTGCGCGCTTTTTCGACTTGCTTCATCATCAGGAGGTTTTTCCCTATCAATGTATAGAGTTGAGCCGAAGTTTTCTTACGTTCGGTTTGATTATTGAGTTTTTGGGCTGAAAATAAAACTCTGTTTGCCAACTCAGGCTTACCTTGTAAGACTAATAATTTCGCTTTTGCCAGTGAACATTCTATAAGCAGTTCTTTATCTTGAAGGTACTCGGCTGTTTGTGAGGCCTTACTTAAATATTTTTCAGCCGAGTCGGCTCTTGCTTTTTCGATCATGCAGAGACAAAGATTAATGTTGGCAATAGCTTGTGCATAATCGTAACCCTCGTGTTCGGCAATATACAATGCTTTCCTGAAATAGGGTATGGCCGAGTCAGCATTGGAAGATTCCAAATGAAGCAGTCCTAAATTATTAATAGAATTAGCAATTACTTCAGGATGATGAATGGATTTTCCGATAGCCAGAGATTTTTGGAAATAGTCTCGGGCCAGTTGAAAATTGCCCATGCCCAAATATAGTGTTCCTAAGTTATTGATGGTAAATGCCATACCAACGGTATCCTGGCTGTTTCTATCATAAACCAAGGCAGTAGTGTAGTAAAATTGAGCTTGACTTAAATTTCCAAGATCCTGCTCTACTAATCCGAGATTGGTAAATACACTGGCCAATCCTCTAGAAGAATTTTCCTTATGATAAATATCGAGTGACTGCTGCAGAAGATTGCGTGCTTTTTGATAATCGCCTCGATAATAATATTGTACTCCTAAGCATTCCAAAGCAACCGCCTCGTTATGCTTGTCAGCATTTTCTCGTGCCAATTTTTGGGCTCTTTCTGCTAGCTTTAAAGCCAATTCTCTATCACTATTCGAGACTTCAAAATAAACATCGAGTAAACTATCGATGAGTGCCTCAGTTTTATTTTGAGACTTTAGAGGTAAAGCGAAGAGGCAAATAAGCAGAAACGCCATGAATGTTCTATTCTTCATAAAGTTACTGGTCGGGGATGTATTCGGGTTTTACCATAAAATAGGGTCGTATGCGATAATATAGATCATCATATATTAAATCGATTCTACGTAATTCATTTACATCTCTAAAGCCATTATTCTTATCGCGATAATTTACTATGGCTTTTACGAGATAATATTCCATGTAGGGATGTCGAAGTAACTCTTTGAATGTGGCATTATTAAGATCGATTCGTTGAATTTGTGCAGTATCGATACGTATAAAAGGTTTGATTTTCGATAGGCGAACTGTGTCCATCCCATACACTTCGAGTAGTTGGTTAGTATTGACAAATCCTCCTAGTCGTTGTCGATATTTGATGATTCTGAGTGCATAAGCTGGCCCAATTCCGGGGAGTTTCTCCAGAAGCGTGCTGTCGGCGGTATTAATCTCAATAATAGGTATAGTTTCCGTGTATTTCTTTTCTTTTTTTATGATGCCTTTAGCAGTATCCACCTTTTTTTCAGCCATTTCGGGGATTCTAATAAAGGGTTTCAAACGTTCAAAATCTTCAGTATCGAGGTTATATATTCGAGAAAAATCTTCGGGTTTGTAAAATTTACCACCTGAATTACGAAATTTTATAATGGTTTGGATGGTCCATTGGGGTAATCCTAGCCGCTTGAAACCATCTTCATCCAAAGTATTGGGATTGAACTCAAAAAGTTCTGGGTTTTTTTTACGAGGTTTTGTTTTTGAGATTTCCTTTGTGTTTTCTATAGCAAATAATTGTTCGATGGAATCTTTCGTAAAATCATTTTGGTCGTACAATATGAGTTCGGGTTTTGAATATTTAATAAGAAAATACCTTACAATGAGAAGGATTCCGATGAGCAGAAGCAGAACCGCCACACCTCTTAATTCTCTACGCGAAAAAGTAAAATATTTTTTGAAAAATCTTGGCAAATTACTTTTCATGGGGAATCTGTGGATTCTTTCGAGGTATTATTTATAGAAATTAGAGCAGAGTGCTAAAATAATCCATTTTGTGTATATACTGCCAAATGACTCGCAAGAATTATTTTATGGAAATTTTCTATTATGTTGAAAGGGTGATTATCGTTTTCAATGGGATAGGGTTAGCAAATATAGAGATGGGTTAAGAAGATAAGTTTGCATGAAAAGCTACACGACTTTAGCATGAAAGGAGAGGTTAGTGGAATTTCAAGGGTATTTTTAATTAGTACCATCAGTAGTAGAAGAGAAATAAAAAAGGCCAGGCATAGAGCCTGGCCGAGGTAGATATTGGCGGCGGCCTACTTTTCCGTCCGGTTAGGGGCAGTATCATTGGAGCTGATGGGCTTAACTACTCTGTTCGGGAAGGGAAGAGGTG
>Ga0208695_1001647_pt1 | contig 18084 bp, 13 predicted proteins | sample AD_UKC111_MetaG_FD_184449 | JGI IMG/M metagenome (GOLD analysis project Ga0208695, IMG submission 184449) | Active sludge microbial communities of municipal wastewater-treating anaerobic digesters from Hong Kong - AD_UKC111_MetaG (SPAdes)... | ecosystem: Engineered > Bioreactor > Anaerobic >...
GTGTTAAGTCCAATTTAAAAACTTAACTATATATAAAATCAAGGTTATGAAGTAATAGTATTTTCAAATGAGCACATTAATAAAAATAACAAAACAATAATTATTTGCAAGAAAATTCTTTGCTTTTATCTCAGTTTATAAAATCAAAATTAAAATCTATTTTTCAAGTTAATTTTTTTATCTATTTATTTATAAGGTCAGGGCGATGTTTCAAAGTAAACTCAATTCTTTTTTGATCTCTCCACTTTTTTATCTGTTTATGATTACCAGATAGAAGTATTTCTGGAACTTTCAAACCTTCAAAAATTTCTGGTCTGGTATATTGAGGATACTCAAGAAGATTTTCCTCAAAAGACTCTACAAGCAAAGCTTCCTCATCAAGAAACCCAGGGACATGTCGAAGTAAAGCATCTATAAAGGTTAAAGCGGCGGGATCACCACCTGTTAAGATAAAATCACCTATACTTATAACATCATCAACATAGTTTTCGATAAATCTTTCATCAACTCCTTCATATCTTCCATTAACAATCGTGATTGTGGATAGTTTTGAATATTCTTTTATTATTGAAATATCCAGTTTTCTTCCTCCTGGTGAAAAAAACATTACTCTTCCCTTTTCTTTAAATGAGTTGAGGCAATTCACAAGTGGTTCAACTCTAAGTATCATCCCTTTTCCTCCACCATAAGGGTAATCATCCACCTTTTTATGTACACCAAGGCCGAAATCTCTTAAATTTTTAAGTTCATAAGAAAAAACACCATTTTTAATAGCATTGTAAAAAACTGAAAAATTGAAATAAGTATCATATAGTTCAGGAATTAGTGTTATAACATTAATCTTCATAAATATTTCGGCCTTATATTTTAAAGTTTTAGATTGTTTGGTTCAATAACCTCAAATCGTTTTAAAACTATTTTTTTTTCTTTTTTATCAATTTTTTCGATAAAATCTTTAGAAAAAGGAACAAGATATTCCTTGTTTTCAATAATTAAAGATAGATACACTAAACCAGAACCATTTTCAAATATTTCACTTACCTTACAAAATCTGAAAGGTAAATATTCAATTTCATAATCAAATATTTCATAATAGAAAAGATCAAAATCCGATAATCCGGGAATAGATAAAGACCCTTCGCGTTCTAAATATAAAGTTCTTCCTATTAGAGCTTTGCTTTTTTCTATGCTATCATAGCCTTTAAAATGAATTCTTATATTATTTTTGTCACCAATAATATTTTCAACATAAATTTTTTCAGTCAAATTTTCATCAAGATAGAAATATTCTGCCGATTCTATTCTCTTTTCGATTGATGAGATCGTTTGAATTGCAACAGCTCCTTTCAAACCAAATACTCTTGTAATTTTTGCCACTATACAGCTATTTGACACGGATAAATCCTGTAATAATGATTTTTAAAACTATCTATTAAGATAAAAGACCAATATTTATAATCTAAAATATCTAAATATCTAAAAATTTCGATAATTTCACAGTAAATAATTCTTCTTTTTATCTCATCAAATTAATTGCTCTAAAAACCTGATCATAAAATTTAATATACAAATCAAAGGATAGGTTTGTATGATTTTATACTTAGATCAAAGTATATATTTTTTAAAATATAAGCTAAACCTGTGTGAGAAGAGAATGCAAAAATACTCCTGCTGATAAATATATTTAATAAGACTATTTTGTAGTCTGATATCAAGAGGAGTATAAATAGATATAGTTAAAATAAGAAAATAAAAATCATGTCTTATTCTTTGATCTCGAGGGCTATTCGTCTACCACTTTTGCTATGGACATTGCCAAGTAAAAATCTTATAGATTTGATGATTGAACCATTTTTACCAATAATCTTACCAATATCTTTAGGATTCATCTTAAGCTCCAGCAATGTGGTTTTTTCACCTTCTATAAGAGTAACAACGACATCTTCAGGATAATCAGCGAGAGATTTTGCAATATATTCAACAAATTCTTTTTCTTTCATTCCTTCCACTTAAATATTAATTATTTTTTGAGTAACTTAACCTGGTAAAGAAAATATACCCCCAACATAAAACTGCATAACACTTTATATTGATTATCTGGTGGGTAATAAGAACAGTTATAAAACCTATATGAATCAAAAAAGCAAAAAATCTAACTTTTACGAAGTTCTTCTTTTAATACAAGCCCTTTTTTAGCAAGAAGCTTATATACTGTAGGAGATGGTTGAGCACCATTTTTAAACCATTGAATAATCTTTTGTTTTGTTTGTTCGACAGCTTCTTGATTAGGTTCACCTTTGAACTGAAATTTCTTTTCTACATTAGTTTCATGAGGATTATAAGAACCAAGTTCCTCAATAAATCTTCCATCACGAGGGAATCTTTCATCAACTGCAACAAGTCTAAAATATATCTGATTTCTTCTACCAACTTTCTTGAGACGAAGTTTGACCATTAATAGAACTCCTTAAATTTTTTCGCTCTTCGCTTTTTTTTAGCGAAGAGCCTATTTTGCATCTTTGTATTATTTAATAAAATCAAATTAATCAAGTTAACAAATTTGTCAAGTTTCTTTTACACTTGATTTTTCAAAAAAAGATATAAATAATTATTTAAATATTAAATTGATGATATCCTTTTTTATGAAAAACATTTAGCTCATTATGATAAGCTAGATATTTTCTTTTAAAGAAGTCTATAAAATGCTGAAATATTAATTTGAAAGGGAGTTAATGATATGTCATTATGGAAAAAATTTGAAATTATAATTATTTTCATTATGATTGGTTTTCTTCTTCTATCTTGTAAATCAAATGAATTTAAAACTATTGTGCCAGAAGGTGCAAAAGCTGGTGATCTAAATCTTAAATCATTTAAATATAAGATTGACAAACAAAGTTATAATGCGGAAAAAGGTTCAATAATAGTCCCTGAAAATTGGAATAATAACAACACAAAACTTATTTCTCTGCCTATCTTGATTATTCACTCTATTAGTTCTGAACATGCTGAACCTATATTTTACCTTGGAGGTGGTCCGGGATTCAGTAATATGTATTTTAAACCTCCACAATATTTACTTACAAGTCATGATATAGTGATGGTAGGTTATCGTGGAGCAGATGGATCTATGATATTTGACCTGCCAGAAGTTAAAAAAGCTCTTAAAGGTGTAAAAAATGATGTATTAAGCGAGCAATCAGTGAAAAATATAAGTATTGCATTCCAAAATTCGCTTAAAAGATTACAGGATAAAGGTGTTGATATTAACTGTTACACAATGCTACATGTGATAATGGATATTGAAGCTGCCCGTAAAGCTTTAAAATACGATAATATCGATTTACTCAGTGAAAGTTACGGCACAAGAATTGCGCAGATATATGCAATTATGCATCCTGAGTCAATATTTCGCTCGGTAATGATTGGAGTTAATCCTCCTGGATGCTTTGTATGGGAACCAGATATTATAGATAGTCAGATACAATACTATGCCAGATTATGGGCTAAAGATCCAGAATGTTTAAAGCTTTCTCCAGATCTCACAAAAACAGTTCATAATATTGCTTATAATATGCCTTCGCATTGGTTAATTTTCCCAATTAATAATGGCAAAGTTAGAATAGTTATATTTGGTTTGCTTTTTGGCCGCAAAACTGCTGCTATGGCTTTTGATACTTTAATAGCTGCAGAAAAAGGTAATCCTGCTGGACTGGCTCTTATGTCTTTTGCATATAATCTGTTTATTCCCTCATCTTCAATTTGGGGAGATTTAGCTCTTAAGGCTATTAGTGCTGATTTTGATCCTGATAGAGATTATTTTTCTGAAATGGAACCTCCAAATGCTATTCTTGGAGCGGCTGAATCCAAATTACTCTGGGGATCTGCTCAATTTTCAAAACTTACAATTAAAAAAATACCTGAAGAATTTCGCAAAATTCAAAAATCAAATGTTAATACTCTTCTTATAAGCGGTAGTGTAGATTTTTCTACTCCAGCAGAAAATGCAACAAAAAAACTCCTACCAGAACTTTGTAATGGTAAACAGGTAATTCTTGCTGAGATGGGTCATTGTGGAGATCTATGGAGTGTACAACCAGAAGCTATTAAACTACTACTAACAAGCTTTTATGATACTGGCATCGCTGATGAATCACTCATTAAATATATACCAATGGATTTTCATGTATCCCTGGGGTTGCATGAAATTGCATGGATTTTACTTATAGTTAGTTTGCTAGTATTTGTATTTTTAGTTTTCCTGGTTTACTTTATAATTAAGCTAATTAAGCACCACAAAAATAAAAATAAGCTAGAGGCATAAAACAATATTGTTTCAAATTAATCTTTCTTGACAATACATATTTGTTGTGATTATTTAAAAAAAGTACATTTATAACAGTTCAATGTTAAAAGTTCAAAAGTTTCAAATCCGGGGAAAATAGCTTTATCAATGCGATCGAAAATATAAAATCCAGGATAAAGTACTAATTTTCCTGATAACCCTTATTGAAAAAATGATATTGAAACAATTTTAAGAGGTTCTTAAGATGAGTGAAAAGAAAAAATTTGTTATTAAGATCAAAAAACATGCATTATCTGATGAAAATATTGATTCTTTGACTAATGAAAATAAAACTCCAGATGACTTACAAATAGAAAATAAAGAAACTGCTAGGTTGCAAAGTAAAAATAAAAAAACAGATAAGTTGGAAGATCAAAATAGAGAAACTGTTGTGTCGCATGAAAAAGATAAAAAAGAAAAAAAGGTTAAAGATGCTCAAAACAATGAAATTAAGACAAGATCAAAGAAAAAATCCGATACAAATAAAGATGAAGAGGTCTCTGACCTTCAATACGATCTTTTAGAGCCTGACTATGCCGCAGTTATTGCTGAAAGGTTAAATATAAGACGAGAACAGGTTTCAAATACAGTTAAACTATTAGATGATGAAAATACAGTCCCTTTTATTGCAAGATACAGAAAGGAGATGACCGGTAGCCTTGATGAAGTCCAGATAAGGCAGATAGAAAAGATGATAACTTACGATCGCAATCTATATGATCGAAAAAAAGAAGTATTATCCTCTATCCTAAGCCAGGGGAAGCTCACTAAAGAACTTGAAGCAAAAATACTTGAATCAAATAAGATATCAGAAGTGGAAGAACTTTATCTTCCTTATAAACCAAAAAAGAAAACACGAGCTGCAAAAGCTATAGAAAAAGGTCTTGCACCATTGGCTGATATTTTAAAAAAATCTAAAAATCCCGAACTTCAGGCCATCAACTTTATTAATCCTGAAAAAGGTGTCAATAACGAACAGGAAGCTTTATCTGGTGCTATGGACATAATAGCTGAAGAGTTTGCCGAATTTTTCGAGGTAAGAAATTTACTTCGTTCGATGATTATGGAAACTGGCATATTTGAAGTTAAAAAGAGGGATCCTGAAGAAGTAGATGAGTTTGACATGTATAAGTCCTATAGTGAACCTGTAAAAACCATAAAAAACCATAGAATCCTTGCCATAAACCGTGGTGAAAGCAAAGATAAACTTATTGTTAAGATAACAGTGGATGAAGAACTTAGTTTTAATGCTTGCTATAAACTTTTTGTGGAAAAGAACGAATGTATTGAAAATGATTTTTTAAAAGATGCCTGTCTTGATGGATATAAAAGACTTTTATTTAACTCTATTGTTAACGACATCCGTCAGCAGCTTACATCTCAGGCTGAAAAAGAGGCAATTGAGATATTTGCCAAAAATCTTTATAACCTCCTGTTGACACCACCACTAAAAAATAGAAGAGTTTTAGCCATAGATCCTGGTATAAGAACAGGTTCAAAGATAGCAGTTCTTGATGAATTTGGCAATTTTCTTGATGAAACTAAAATCTATCAAGAAGATGAAGAAAACGCTATAGAGACATTGGCAAAACTTGTAAATAAATATAGAGTAGAATTAATCGCCATAGGAAACGGAACTGCTTCTCGAGATGTTGAAAAACTCGTAGCAAAAGCAATATCTGAAAAGGAACTCAAGTGCAAATTTTTGCTTGTTCCAGAAACTGGAGCTTCCGTCTATTCAGCCTCTGATGTAGCGAGAGAAGAATTTCCAGACCTTGATGTTACAGTTAGAGGTGCTATATCTATCGGAAGACGAGTATTGGATCCACTTACAGAATATGTTAAAATAGATCCAAAATCACTTGGAGTTGGCCAATACCAGCATGATGTGAACCAGAAAGAACTTGTTAAAACACTCGATGAGGTCGTTGAAGATGCCGTTAACAAAGTTGGCGTTTTTTTAAACACAGCATCCATTCAGCTTCTCTCACATGTCAGTGGTATAAGTTCTCGTGTGGCTAAAAGTATAGTGGAATATAGAAAAGAACATGGCCCATTTAAAAACAGGTTTGATTTATTAAAAGTTCCAGGTGTTGGTGAAAAGGTTTTCACACAGGCTGCTGGTTTTTTACGTATCCCTGAATCATCAAACAAATTGGATAACAGCTGGATTCACCCTGAATCTTACCCTATTGCCGAAGAACTTCTTAAAATCATCGAGTCCGGTCAACAGTTAACTTCTGATCTTGCTATAAAAATTGCAGAAAAGTATGGCAAAAGTAAAGAAACAGTTGATGATATTCTTGAAGATTTTAAAAAACCAGGTAGAGATCCACGAGAAAATATAGATGAATCCTTTCTCAAGGATGATGTCCTTTCAATAGAAGATTTACAGGTTGGTATGATATTGAAGGGAACTGTTAGAAATGTTACTGATTTTGGAGCCTTTGTGGATATTGGTATTAAAAATGATGGCCTTGTACATATATCTGAGTTATCCGATAAGTTCATCAGTGACCCACATAGTGTGGTTCATGTTGGACAGATAGTTGAAGTTAAGGTTATCGAAATAGATAAAATTCGTGGTAGAGTTTCTCTATCTATGAAAAAACAGAGTGATCAAAAAAACTCTGCTAAAGAAAAGCAAACTTCAACTGATACACATAATAAAACATTGGGGAACAATCAGTATCAAAATTATGGCAACAATAATAAAAATAAACCATCTAATGCTCCAAAGACTTTTGGTGATTTGATGAGATCAAAGTAAATTTTATTATTGGTTCCAATCCAGTATCCCTTTTTTATTTATAATTCAAGAAAAGTTTGAAAGGAACAAAAAATGAAAAGTCGTGTTAAAAATGTTCCGATACATTTTGTTTTAAGTGGTGGCGCTGCTAAAGGATTCTATCATATTGGCATGCTAAAAGCATTTGAACAGCTGGATATAAAACCAGCTTCTATAACAGGTACTTCAGCTGGAGCGTTGTTTGGAAGCTTGTGGGCATTGTATGGAACATATGATCATGTCAAAGAAAAGATCGATTCATTTATGGAAAGCGATATTTATAAAGAATTTTCCGAACAATATTTTACACTTGATATATTAAATGGTCCTGCTGATACTGGAGATAATTTAAACCGTTTAGATAAAAATTTTTCTAGCAGTCACAGGTTGAAAAACTCAAATTCGGCTAATATCCTTTCTAAAAGAGAAAAAATTTCCAGAAAATTTGACAAGTTTAAAAACAGCCTGTCTTTAAAACTTGGTAACACTTTGAAGGGCACAAAAGCGATATTTAACCTATTTGAAGAGGATGCTCTTGTTGAGTTTGAAGATATAACAAATGTTTTTAAAGGTATCTATGGTAATGCAACATTTTCTGATTGCAGAATCCCATTTGTTGCTATTTCAACAAATTTAAAAAGCAAAAGTGTTTTTATATTTCAAGAAGGAGATATAGCAACAGCTATTCAGGCGAGCACAGCTGTACCTTTTGTTCTCCCAGCTGTGAAAAAAGATGGAATGATACTATATGATGGAGGTATTATATCAAATTTACCATCAAATGAATCAAAAGAGTTATTTCCTTCTGGCTTAAGGGTAGGTCTGGAAGTTTCCTCGCCAGCAGATGATAATTTTGACGAAAATGCAAATCTTTTTAAAATATTCCAACAGATAATAAATACAGCCATATATGCTAAACAAACGGTTGATAGAAAAAATTGTGACCTCTTCTTCAACCCTACAAAAGAAGAGATCCCGATGTTCGCCTTTCATCTTAAAGATAGTCTTATACAGCAGGGTTATCAATATATAATCGAACAAAAGGAATCAATAACATCAAGATTAGAATCTCTTGTAAAGAATGCCACCCCAAGGCTTGGTATTTTTAGATTTTAACCAGGAATCAAATCCTTTCCTGATTTTATGATTTCACGCATTAGCATTTAGACTTCTATAGACAAGCCTTCATATGCAAGTTGAATATTAAAACCTGTCTTTTTTTTATTCATCTCTTTTTGAATGGCATCAAGGAAATCGTCTGTATGAGTTGTGTTAAAATGAGTGCATAGAAGCATTTTTTTTATACCAGCTTGTGTAGCATTTTCTACAGCCATATCATAAGTTGAGTGCCCAAATCCCTGAACTATACGTTCCTGAGATTGGTACTCTTCGTTAGTATATTGTGTGTCATGTATCATAATATCACAATCTTTTGAAAAATTTATAACTGCCTTATCACCACCAATTTTCGATTCAATATCCCATATACAAGCAAGTGATCCCTTTGTATCACAATCGATGATTTTATAATAAATAGCTCCCTGCTGTGGATGTGAAGGAGCAAAAGATTGCATCGCCATTATCTTAAAAACATCATGATCTTCATACTTAACAAAAAAAGTTGAATTATCCTTTATTATATGATGGATCCTTTCACTTTTTAAATCTTTATATTCTATTGGAAAATTAGGTGGAAGCATATTTCTTTCAAGTATTTTTCCGACATGCATCTTCAAAGCCTGCATTCCGTAAAGATTTAAGATGGTATCTGGTCTATAGTTAGGTGCAAAAAAAGGAAATTCCATCGTATGATCTGGATGAAGATGTGTAAAAAGCATGGTCAAAGGCTGCACCTCGTTTTTCCAGTTTTTCATTATATCTACACCAAGATTTACTATCCCTGATCCTGAATCAAGGATTATCCTTATGGTTTTTCCTTCTATATTTTTTGTGACAGTCACACAGGTGGTATTACCGCCATATCTAACAGTATATGGACCTGGAACTGGATGACTTCCTCTTACTCCATAAAATGTTACTTTCATATTTTTTCCTTAATTAATTTACTAATATTGACCAATCTTAATAGAAAATGTCTAAAAACTTTCTAAAAATTTAATTAAATTAAATTTATCCGTTGCATTTTAATTATAATACTAAATTTTTAATTATAAATCTTATCCGTATGAATTTCGTATTTTTTCAAGCAAAAATTTATTTTTTTTTGCTTAATTTTCTTGAAAGTTATACAATATATTCTATATTTAAAATACAGGATTGAAGGAGGTATATGATGCGAAAGATTTATGCTATTGTTTTTATTTCTATTATTATGCTTTTTTTTGCTAGCTGTGCAACGGTTAGTGTCAGCCAGAGCAGTGGTCCTTTTCAACTGGTCGTTTTGCATACAAATGATCACCATGGCCACCCTCTTGCTTTTGAGTATTCTCCAGGAAAAAATGTTGCTGGACTCCCGGCTAGAGCTACTTATGTTAATGAAATTAAAGCTCAATATGACAATGTTCTTGTCCTTGATGCCGGTGATATTAACACAGGGGAACCAGAGTCATTTTTCTTCAACGCTGAAACAGATATAGTAGGCTACAACTATATAGGTTATGACGCCATGGCTCTTGGTAACCATGAGTTTGATAACCCTCTTACTGTTTTACAAAAACAGATGAAAGATGCAACTTTTCCTTTTCTTTGTGCAAATATTAAAAATAAAGATGGTTCTTATCTTGCTAAACCCTATATAATCAAAGAGATTAATGGTGTTAAGGTTGCCATTTTTGGTTTAACTACCAGTGAAACTAAAATTGTTGGAAATCCTAAGATAGTTGGTGATCTTATAATAGAAGATGAAGTTGAAGTTGCAAAAAAGCTTGTTCCAGAACTTAGAAAGAAAGCAGATATCGTTATCTGCCTTGGTCACCTCGGCATTTACGACACTTATGGTTCACAAATACTTGCTCAAAAGGTATCTGGTATAGATCTCATCATCGATGGACATTCTCACACTTACCTTGAAAAACCTATTGTTGTAAACAATACTCCTATTGTTTCAGCTTATCAATGGGGTATTTATATGGGAAAAGCTATTTTAACTATCGATAAAAAGAAGATTGTTAACTTTGAGTGGAGTGCTGATCCTATAAATGTGCAGAAAAAGAATGCTGATGGTTCCTTATCTTATGTCACAAAACAGATCCCAGAAGATATGGCTTTAAAAACTTTACTTATGCCTTACAAAGCTAAGGTTGAAGAAGTTTTAGCCGAAGAGATCGGTGAAGCTACAGATACTTTTTCAAATGCAGATTCTCGAAAAAGGGAAACAGAGATAGGAGATCTTGTTGCTGATGCTATGTTATCTTATGTCAAAGATCTCGGTGTTAGTTTTGCAATAAACAACGGCGGTGGCATAAGAGCAGATCTTCCTAAAGGTAAGATTACAAAGAAATCTATATATACCATTCTACCCTTTTCCAATACTCTTGTTGTTTTAACTCTTAAAGGTTCAGATTTGATTGAACTTTTTAATTTTATAGCAACCATCCCTCAGGGAAAAGGTGCTTTCCCTCAGGTATCTGATGGTGTTTCTTTCACAATAAACTATGAAAAGGGGACATGTGAAAATATCCTTGTTGGTGGTAAACCTATAGATCCAGATGCTACATATAAAGTTGCTACAAACTCATATATGGCTACTGGTGGTGATGGCTATGTTGCCTTCACTAAAGCCATCAATTCCTATGATACATCTATGTTCCAGAGAGATATAATGATTGAGTATATTAAAACTGTTAAAACAGTAACCCCTATTCTTAAAAACAGAATAAAGATAATTGGTACAAAAACTGCCATGTTCTTTATGAATCTTTTAGGAATTGCTGCTTAAAAAGTTCGCTTTCAACTTTTCTTAAAATTTTAGAGTTTAAAAGTCCAGGGAGGCTTTTATGAAGAGATATAAGATAGTTTTTTCCATCCTTATAATACTTTTATTTTTTGCAGCTTTAAGTTTTATGTCTGATTCAAAGACAAATTACACAGAAAAGCCTTTTCAACTTGTATTTATAGAGACTTCTGATATACACGGTTCTATTTTCCCTTATGATTTTATCAATGACAAACCGGTATCAACATCTTTAGCTCAGGTAAGCACGCTTGTAAAACAGGAAAGAGCTTACTTTAAAGATAATGTGGTTCTTATTGACGATGGAGATCTTCTTCAGGGACAACCAGTTGTTTACTATTACAACTTTGAAAATACAACAGAAGTGAATATAGTTGCTCAAACCATGAACTATATGAAGTACGATTGCTCTGTTGTTGGTAACCACGATATAGAAGCCGGTCATCCTGTTTATGACAAGCTTGTTAAAGATCTCAATTTCCCCATGCTTGGTGCAAATGCTGTTAAACCAGATGGGACTCCATACTTTAAACCTTACACAATAATCAATAAAGGTCCTGTTAAGATTGCAATTCTTGGTCTTGTAACTCCAAAGATCCCATCCTGGCTCCCCAAACAATTCTGGGAAGGTATGGTTTTTGAAGACATGGTAACAAGTGCTCAAAAATGGGTAAATATTATTAAAGAAAAAGAAAAACCAGATTTAATCGTTGGTGCATTTCATGCTGGAGTTGACTATACTTATGGTGGAGAAACTGCCTCTGCTATAAATAATGAAAATGCTTCTCAACTAGTGGCTGAAAGAGTCAGTGGTTTTGACATGATCTTTGTTGGCCATGATCACGCTGGTTGGGCTGGGAATGGGCTTGGTAATAAACCTGTTAAAAACCCTGAAGGAAAAGTTGTCCCCATATTTGGCGCTTTAAACGCTGCTCGAAAGATCCCTGTTGTTCTTACAGAGATGAAGTGGGATAAGGCTAAAAATAGCTGGACTAAATCAATCTATGGTGATCTTATAGATATTTCGCAAGTTCCAGTGGATCAGGACTTTATGAAACACTTTGAAGATGCCTTCAATAAAGTTAAATCATATGTTTCAAGACCTGTTGGAAAGATGACTGAAAAAATTTCATCTAAAGATTCCATGTTTGGTCCTTCTGCTTTTGTTGATCTTATACACCAGATCCAGCTTGAACTCACAAGCAAACCAGAATATGGCCTTAATGCTGCCCAGATCTCCTTTGCTGCCCCTTTAACTTTTAATGCGACTATCCCTACTTCCCCGGATAATACCCTTTTTGTTAGAGATATGTTCAATCTTTACCAGTATGAAAATTTCCTCTACACCATGAATCTTACAGGTAAACAGATAAAAGATTTTCTCGAGTATTCATACGCCGGTTGGTTTAATACGATGAAAGGACCTGACGATCATCTTATATATTTTAAGACCGATGAAAAGGGAAATATCATTTATGATGCTCGAACCAACTCAGCTCAAACATATACCCGCTCTTACAACTACGATAGCGCAGCTGGTATAAACTATATTGTTGATGTTTCCAAACCAGCTGGACAGAGGATTACGATAACATCACTTTCCAGTGGAAAACCATTTGATCTTAGTGCAACTTACTCGGTAGCTATTAACTCATATAGAGCTCAGGGTGGTGGTGGACATCTTACAAATGGAGCAGGCATCTCCCAGGCAGATTTGATTTCTTACAAATATGTTACATCATCTACCATAAAGGATTTAAGATACTACCTTATGAAGTGGTTTGAAAACTACAAGGGTGTTGTAAAACCTTTCGTTTTCAACAACTGGTCTGTAATACCAGCAGATTGGGTTGCTGCTGCGAAACAAAGAGATATGCTTATACTTTATCCACCTTCCAAGTAAATTTAGCAGTACAAAATGAATTTAACAGTACAGATAGTTTATTAAAAGATGGATTTTAATCACTTTAATGTGAGTTCCTAACATTCAATAAAAGATGGGCTGCAAAACCTGCAGTCCATTTTTTTTATATTCCAGAGGTTTGTTCAAAATAAAAGTTTATGGCTTAATGTGAGAAAATTACGAATTTAAAAGCTGGTCTTAAAATAAAAGTAAAGTAAAAAACTTGAATGAATGTCATATAAAGTAGTTTGCTTAAATATAAAAGATAGCGTAAAAAAAGAGCCAATATTTTTTTGCTTTTTTCCCTTTATTTTATTAACTTTTTCAAGTGCGAAACTTAAGTAAATATTAATCTAAATAACGACTTAACACGAATCTTGATTTTTATGATAAACTGGATAAAGTGGATAAATTTTATGATCTTTTTATAGTTAATTCTGAAGATACCTGATATGAATTTATAGATAAATTAAATCAAATTTATTCCCGGGAATTTTAATTCTTGATTGTTATATATACCCTAATTTTTTTGCTTTAAAGGTAAGTTCATCTCTAAACGCAGGATTTGCTACTGATATAAGCTCTAAGGTTCTTTCCCTAACAGTTGCTCCTCTTAAACTGGCGATGCCAAACTCTGTAACGACATAATCGACAGTTGATCTATGCAATGTAACAGCCGTTCCTTCAGGTAAAGTAGGAACTATTGTACTTACTGTATCATTCTTTGCCGATGAATAACAGGCTATTATTGATTTACCAAGTCCATCAAGGCTTTCAACAGCACCTGTTGCTGTGTCAGATTGACCACCAGTTCCAGAATATTGGTTGGTCCCTATAGACTCACTTGCTACCTGACCTGTAAAATCTACCATAAAACAGGTATTTATTGAAACCATTTTTGAGTTTTGTGCAACGACAGATGGGTTTGTAACCCAGCTTCCTCTCTGGAATTCAACAGCTACATTATCGTCAAGCCAGTCATACAATCTTCTACTTCCCATTGCAAAATTTGCTATAAATTTATCTTTCTTCAAAGCTTTTCTACGATTTGTAATAACACCAAGTTCATAAAGTTCAAGCATAGAATCTACAAGCATCTCAGTATGAACACCAAGATCTTTCTTGGAATGAAGAGCTAAAGCGACAGCATTCGGTATCCCACCAATACCAAGCTGAATCGTAGATCCATCATCTACAAGTTCAGATATATATTCTCCGATTTTAATATCAGTCTCAGATGGCTTTGGTTCTGGTAAAGTCGGAACTTCCTGATCATTTTCAACAAAGTAAGTTACCTGATCAATATGAACATGAGTATCACCAAGTGTTCTGGGTAGTCTTGGATTAACCTCCAGAATAACATATTTTGCATGTTCAAGGATATCTTTTTCGTATGTAATACCTAACGAAAGACTTACAAATCCATTTTTATCTGGTGGCGTGCAGGTTCCAATAAAAACTTCTGGTATATGACGATATATACGATCTGCTGCTGCTCTATGCAACATATTAGGTACATATGTAACTGTTCCACAACCTGCTTTAAGCGCTTCTCTAGAACCTGGAGCATGAAACCAGCTGGCAAGTTCAAAATGTCCTTTATTTGCTGGATTCATATAGAATTCATATGGTTTAAGAGTCAGGACGGAAAAAACTCTCACATTTTCTACGTCTGGTGAAAGAATATGTAGTTTAGCCATGACTCCCTGTGGCTCACTTGCACATTGTGCTACTACAATATCATAGTTACTTTTGATACACTGAATAGCATCTTCAATCGAACGAAGTTTTGATCTGTACTCTTGTTGAAAATTTTTCATATTTTATCCTCAATTTTATTGTTAAAATCTTATTTTTAATTTAATTTTGTTATAAATTATATTAACCTATATTTCTCCTTCCTTTTAAAATAGGCTCTTCCTCTTTTGTTTGATAGAACTGTTGAAAGTCATAAGTCAGAAAAAAAATACAGAACAGGAAATAGTTCTTCAAAATTAATATTGTCAATAAAATACAATCTGGAATGTTATTAAGAGGTTTACAATAAGATGCATTTCGCAAAGAATATTAAAAATATGACTACTCAAGTTAGAAGACGACTTTTAGTAGATAAAAAGATTTGTTCCAACCTCAAGTCCAGCTCCACTTGCGCAAAAAAGCACCTTATCCCCTCTTTTCACCTTATTTTGCTTTATCATTTCATTAAAAGCGATAGGAACGCACGCTGAGCCGGTATATCCATATTTATCCATAGTCAGAGCTGCCTTTTCTACTGGCTGACCAAGAATTTTCATGACTTCAAGAATTACACTTTTGTTTATTTGCGTCATGACATAGCAATTAATACTATCAAGTGCAACACCTGCTCTTTTGCAGAGCGATTCAATTATACCTGGCCAGAGTTTAATATTTCGATCCCCCGGCATTTTTTGTAGTAGCTCAAATCCATAGGTACCTTTATCAAGAAGTTCATGTGTAACCGGCTTTTTTGTGCCACCAGTGTATACACCAAGAAAATTCCACTGTGTACCATCTGTTACAAATTCACCATCCAGATATCCGGAACTACTATACTCAGCATCTTTTGATTTTGGCTTTATGTCCTCTTTCCCGATTACAAAAGCTCCTGCTCCATCAGCAAATATAGACCAGCCAAAAGAATCTTTCTCCCTTATATAGGCTGGCATATTATATACACCAACAACCAGAGCATGTTTAAAAGTCTCATTTGCATATAAAATTCTGTTTGCAGTATCGAAAGCAACTGAAAAACTTGCACATGATGATCCAACATCAAAACTCATAATTCTATTCTGTCGTTTTTGAAGTCTTCCCTGCAAAAGCAATGATGTCGCAGGACTTATATATTCTGGTGTATCAGTAGCTACTATTATAAGGTCTATATCATCAGCTGAAATCCTGGCATCTGAAAGTGCATTCATGGCTGCCTTTTCAGCAAAATCAGCTGTTGTTTCCTGTATTTGCCTGAGTCTTGCTATATGCCTGTATTTTATTCCAGTATTATTTTCAAGTCTATCACTATCAAATTCGACATTGGCCAGTTTTTTGACTTCTTCGTTGCTAATAGGTTTTCCAGGTAAATATACCCCTGTCCCAATAATTTTTGTATTGATCATGATTTTAAACTCCTGAAGATTATTTTCTTTTTTTAATTTTACTGTTAAGACCAAATTTTAGTAAGTTTGACAACTCTATTAAAATTTCTGGAGTACTGAGTATCTCTTCATCAAAAATATATTCTATACCACAAAAATGTGAGATTCCAATTAAAAATTCTATCGCCATACTAAACTTAACTGGATCTTCATCTATAAGATTTTCCTTAAATCCTTCTTTACCTGATTTTTTATAACCTGTTACGAAAGATTGATAGTATTCATTCACTTTAGCAGGATTGACAAATTCAGCTTCTCGAACAATATTATAACAACATCTATCCATTGAAATAAATGTTAAAAAAAGAAAAATTCCCTGGATTTCCTTTTCCAGTCTATTTAGATCTGTTTTAAGATTTAAAGAAATGAAATGACGTATCTCTTTGCTAACAGATGATATCAATTCATCAAAAAATGATTCTTTACTACTAAAATACTTATAAAATGTACCAGATGCAAAACCAGCCTTTTCAGCGATATTATGCACATTAACTTCATGATATCCTTTTTCACCAAAAAGAGATTTTCCAGCTTGAAGAAGTTTTGTCCTGCTATCTATAGGATAACGAAGATTTGGAAACTGAATAGAAATATTAAATATCAGATTCGGATTTATATCGTAGACTTTAAAAATACCATCGATTATTGAGTTTGAAAAAAACTCTGCAAAAATATTTGCATCTTTGAAAATCGATCTCAAACATGCGAAACGAATACCACCAAAAACATAAATATACATGGCGAGAGTCACTTTTCGCTCTAATATTGTTTCAAGTGTTTTTTTATATATTTTAACAATATTTCTTTCGTATTCTATAAATCTATACTGCCCTTCTCTAAATATTGTCACTAACTCTTTGTTTTGATTGGCAAATTCATAGAGAATCAAAACCATATTTCTAATCTTCGATAAAACATCTTCTCCTTTTATTTGTTTTAAAGACTGAGTCAGCTTGTTTATCGTAAGTTCCAGTATTATATTAAATATATCTTCTTTGTTTTCAAAATAATGATAATAAATACCAATAGAAACACCCGCAGCTCTGCATATCTCGGCTATTGAAGCGGAAGAATACCACTTTTTGGAAAAAATAGTTATCGCGCTTTCGATAAGTCTTGTTCTTACATCATTTGATCTTGTTCCCATTTTTACAATTACTTCTCTATTTTTTATTTTACAATGTTTATAAAAAAGTTAAGACTCACAACGAGATACTTGATTGACAAAAAGTAAAAAAGAATAATCCGCAATTAAGACATTTGAGAGGTGAGTCACTTTTCACATATTCAATATAGTATATTAATTTTTATTTTCAAGAAAATTTTTAAAATTTATAAAAATTTTATACTTGCTTGTGATCAATATAATAAGATTATCTATGATTTATCCTGTTTCTTTTAACAACTGCTAATCAGAAATAAAATTAAAAGATATAGATTTGAAAATAAGTTATTCGTAATTTTTTGTGAAAACGACAGTCTAATGTCAAAAGTACAAGAACCAAAAATCTGAAAATAAACTTAACTCCAACCCCATCCAGAGTCGAAAGCTTAAGTTTCAGGAAAAATATTTTAAAAGTATAAAAGTATTTTATTAAAAAATCTATGTTTAAAAAAGTTAGAAGTGAATCTTTAAAAAATATAATAAAGTTTGAACCAGGCTTTAAAATAAATGAACATAAATACTTACTTTAAAGTATTTTACAAGTTTACCAACACTTTTTAGCGAAAAACGAAAAAATATAAATAAATAAAAATAACACTTGACAAATGAAAAATATATTTTATATAAAGTTTGATTGAGAGTTGATTCACCTTTCAATTATATTTAAAAGGATGTCTATGCATATAGGTATTGTTTCTACAGGCGTTTATCTTCCCAGGAATTCTATTTCAGCTGAACAGATAGCTGAAGCTACAAATATTCCGGTAGATGTTATCGTAAATAAATTTGGTGTA
>Ga0208695_1001650_pt1 | contig 18061 bp, 15 predicted proteins | sample AD_UKC111_MetaG_FD_184449 | JGI IMG/M metagenome (GOLD analysis project Ga0208695, IMG submission 184449) | Active sludge microbial communities of municipal wastewater-treating anaerobic digesters from Hong Kong - AD_UKC111_MetaG (SPAdes)... | ecosystem: Engineered > Bioreactor > Anaerobic >...
CTGTTGTTCTTTGAAGGCTTTCAGACTTTACTTTTTTACCTTCTTCATCTTCTTCTTTACCGCCCGCTTTCATATAGCCAAAAATATCATCTTCGGGGAAATCAATTGGGTTTAACTTATTTGATATTTTATTCGTTGCACCCTTTGTATTAAAACTAACCGCTTCAATTTCACTTGGCTCCCAGTTATTTTCTTCATTACATGTATCTCTTAACCATCTTCGCCATGATTGGGCAGATACATAAGGTACATTTTCAAACTTGTTATTAACCTTCATTCTAAATGTTTTTGGAATAATTTCGTTTTTATCCTCTTGGGCTTTTAATCCAAAACCATTTAAAAATGTTGCTGTTGCATCAATTAGCAATGCGCCTGTAATGTTTTTTAAATTTGACATATTTAATTCTATTTTAATGATTAGTAAATTATTTTTTTATTTATGAAAAATGAATTGCTTCATTGAAAAAAACTTAAAGAAGAATCGAGTTAATATAGGGCTAAATTCTCCATGTCCATTATAAAGTAAAGTATCTGACCATTTCTCAGATTTTGTTTTATCGCTAAATTTTAAGAACTCATTTGTATTTTCTATTGCTTCATCAAACCACCTCAAATACTGCGTAATGTCACTTGATATCATAGCTATTTGATTATTGAATTTTGATAAAGGTTTTGTTCTTGTTACTTTATTTTCATATTTATCAAAATAGTAGTTGACGTAATCATTGGAAAACTCCTCTATTTCCTCTAACCATTTCTTTGTAGGGCTATCTAAAGCCCACTCTTTAGGTTTTTTCAACTCTTTTAATTCAATTTTGGGTTGGTCGGGTTGCAGGAAAAATATGTGCAACAATTCATTAAGCCCAAATCTTGATGATTTTAGGTTTTCATCATAAAGGGCAAAAAGTATATCATCTAACTCTACAAATTCATATAATCGAATAAACATTTCATTATAACTGACGGTGCCATAATTTTGAGTATTGATTAAATCTTTTGATATGTTACTACTTCTTTCATCTTGTTGAATTAGAGAAATCAACCATTCACAAATGTGTTTTACAAAATAGTGATTGTTTTCTAAATTTGGCAGTTGATTAGAATATGTCTCTTTTTGATAGTAGAAATGTGTGATTTTATGAATATTGTAAAAATTATTTTTTACAGGTGTTTGATTAGCATTATCCAAAATTTCAAAATGATGATTTAAATCCCATTCACCATTTTTTGTAGCTTCAGACAATACAGCATATAAGTCCATTCGATAATCTTTTTCATTCCATCCACTTGTATTTGAAAGATATTTTTCAAATGCATTTGACTTATATTTGCTAATCAGGTATGCCAAATATTTTGCATATTCTATCTTCTGTACACTTCCAATAGTATTAAAATAGGTTTCTAAAAACTTAACACTAACACCTTCATAGTCAACAGTTTTTTTGCCAGAACTGAATTTATTAGGGTAAAGTAACCACCATTCAGTATTGTTCTCCAAATTCTCTAAAAAGCTATTAGCAGATTCATTTTTTCTTAAAATATTATCTACCTCGTTTTTAATACTACCAACCTTTCGCAGTTTTATGATTTTTTGAATAAGCATATTAGGCACTCTATCTATCGAACAGCTTGCACCTGTACCAGAATTTGAAAAACTCCAAAGATTCAAGTCTGAGTATTCTTCCTCTAATCTTTTATCTTCTAAAATTTGTAATGCAATAAGTAAATAACTACCTTTTGAATAATCCCTAACATTCTCGATTGATTCATTTGATTTAGCTAATTCAATTCGTTTTCTTATCTCTTTAACATTATTACCCACAAATAATCTTGAAAATTCAAAATTCGAAGAATCAATCAATAATACTCCACCTTTATATAACAAAGCTGCAAGTGGTAAAAATTGCATTATGGCTATACAAATAGGGTGAATTTGAATTGCAAATTTGGCTTGAGGTAAAGCCTGTGCATCTGAGCCTAAACCTCCAATTAGTGGAAACCAACTTCTATTTAGAGTAAAATCAGTATTATCTAGATTTACAATTATCTTTTTTTCTTCTTTTGAATCAAGTTTTTTTAGTCTAATAGCTTTTTTCTGTTTTTCAATTTCATCTATATAAAAACTTTCAAAAGTCTTTTCAAATCTTAAGCCTGACACCTCACATATCTTTGAACCTTGATTTTCAAAATTCTGCATAATTGAAAGTAAAAGGTTATTATATGTTTTTTCACCAGCTTCATCTTGTTTTTTTGCAGGATTAACCAATGGATTATTCAAACTAAAAAGCATAGTATAGCTTTTCAATCGTTTATTAATCTCTTTTAAATCCTGACTTTTATATAAATCAAGTAAAAGGTTAGGTGTAATCTCCGAAACGCTTTTAACATTGCTCAATGCTTCAATTGTCATTAAGGCATTATTGAGCATTGCATTACCAGTGTATGTTTTAAATATAAATTCCATATTTTTTTTTCTAATAATCAAATAATCACATTACACATCCCCAACCCCAAAGCCCCATCCTGCCCAAATCCTGCCAAGTATCCTACCCTCTGCCATTCTGGAGGAGCAATAAGTTCAAAGTCAAAAAGATAGGGCTTGTAGGTAAGAGGAGCGATACCTTGTTTACAAACTTTGAAGCCTTTTGGTCTTACATTATCAGGAGCAGACAATAAACGAAAGGAAACAGTATCCGAATCTTGAAATGATTCCCCTTGTACGGCTTTCACTTTCCCTCGAAGGTTATAATGAAAAAGTGCTGCATAATTCGCATCAAGAGGGGAGAGGTAAGTCTCATATTTTGATGCTTCTCTCTTTTGACCAATCAAAATTGGAGTCTGGCATCTATACTGCATCGTTTCCGTAAAGTTGGGCAAGGGCAATATCTCTACATTTTGTACTTTGAAATGCACCTCTTCAAAGAATCCTGCTTTAAGCACAAAAGATGCATCACGAAACAAACCCGTAACAATGTGCTGAACTAATTCATCTACACAAAGACTTGCTTCCCAAGTCACCAAACCACTCTTACAGACTTGCCCTCCATCCACCTTGTAGTAAGGGAAAGTTTGTAAAAAACCAAAGGTGAATAGTTTGAACTGTCGTCCGTCTTTTCCATAACCTCTGTCATGTAACCAAGTGGCAAAGTCTTTGTCGGCATTTGCCAAAATCTTGTATAACACAGCACTCAGCTCATAGCGGTTGTTTAAGGCTATGATAGATCCCTTACTGCATTGCAAAGTCAATTTGATTCTCACATAATTTGTTTTAGTCGGAAATTTATAAAATTAGATGGTTCAAAACTCCTACCTTCAAGATGAAATGATGAGCTTTGGGGCAGATAATAAAGGAAGTACAGATAAGATAAGTGTTTTCCATAGGGAAATAAATTAGTTGATTAAATATTTTTCAAATATATTAATTTTTAATAATACGTGCAATATTTATATATTTTTTTTTCTCATTAAAAATATGTTTGATTACAGAAACTTTTATTTAACATAAGATTAATTATGGGAAGAAATAATATTGGGCTTATTGTTAGTCCGAATTTCCGTTAATGAACTGTTTAATTATAGCTAATCCATCATTGACTTTTGCTATTTCTTTCTCCAATTTTGTATTAAGTTTTTGCTACATCAACCAAATCAAAACAATAATATGAAATATTTATTTTGGGTTTTACTCATAATATAATCTCATAAAACATATTCTCAAGTTAGTTCTTCAAATTATAATATTTCCGTAGGAGTTCAAGTTACGTTGAATTACAAATTAGGGATTTATACTTTCAAGCAGAATTTCCCAGGGATACGTGCCTTTGTTGGTTTTAATTCCTCTAATGAACTGGTTCTATCAAAAAGACTCAAAGGATCTTTTAATTTTGGAACCTCTCTATGCTTTTATAACAAAGCACTTGGCAATAGTTTAAATATTGATTTTCAAGATAACCAAATTGACTGGACTAATAATTTTTCTCTAGGGTTACTTTGGGGAAATAGTGTACCCACTAGACTTCTACAAACCATGAATAATGTTCCATTTTATAATCTTCAACATCGTTCTGAATATGCTGCTTTTCTTGGGGTAAACTTCATTTTGAACTCTTATAATAGGAATCAAACGGTGGGTAATGTTTCTTTTACGGCTAATAAATTCTCAATGAATTATTATAATGACGGTGGACCTATTATTAGTTGGATTGGATTAGGTGATGGATTTGATCGTTATTGGACAGGTGGTTTAATGCTTTATTTACATGATAACTCTATTCTTAACCATGATTCTATTCACTCTTCATTTAATAGATTAGAATTTTCTTTTGATCAATTTACTGGATACAAACCTCAAATGTTCGAACTGATGAATATTATTGGTGCAGATATTCAGGATTATGAAATTTATGAGCGAAGACCCCAAGATTCCTCTTCTACCAAGAAATTTACTTTAAATGCTATTAAAAGAAATGGTTTCGATTTCAATGCATCTCAATACAAAATAACATACAATTATGATGACAAAATTGGCGGCACTATTGGCATTCTAGGATCTTTGAGAGATTCAGAAAATGAAAGATATTATGCCTTACAAGATATTATTCATATCCTTAGAAACAATGCTATTCACCCGAATAGAGATACAAATCGATTATTCATTGGCTTTAATTATAGAAACAAAGTATGGAAAAAATAACTTTTATTGCTTTATTTGTTCTTTTATTGGCATTTTACAGTTGTAAGCCTACCTATTTTAATTTTGAAAATAGTGTTTTAGCAAATAAAGTTTGCAAAATTCAGTCTCAACCATGTAATTGCTTTAATTTGAATATTGATCATTTAAATCACTATACTTTTAAATTAACACCTTATCATTATTTTAAAAATAATAGGTTGACTACTGCATTGTTTTCTAACAACTCCTTTTTCTTTAAAAACTTATTTGTTTGTGAGCCAAAAGATACTATTCTTCGCTTTTTGAATTCAAATGATTTCATAGAAAAGTGCTGGTACACCATTGACTTTTATACTCAAGATATTAGTTTAAATTCAAATCAAAATGAAGTTGTTTTTATATGTACTTCTGGCAAAACAGAAAATAATTTAGTACAAGCAAAATCATCTAAAATATTCTATGGAAATATCTATAAAAAGTCTGTTGATACCGTTGGTTCTAATATAAATTACTACATTAAAATTAATCATCTGCTCAAAATCAATCATAGAAATTATCATCATGAATCCTATAAAGTTGATGACAATAAAACCTTATTTACCATTGTAATGAACCAAGTCAAAAATTCGAAAGATGTTTCTATAGTTGCAATATTTGATAATGGGTATAATCGTGATTATGATAAAGCAACTGTCTATGATATGGAAAACTTATTCAGTGATGCTATTTGGCTTGTAAAACAATAATTTTAAATGATCTTTATTCATGGATAATATTCTAGATACTCCTCCCCTATTGATATTAAATGATTTAGCTGTTTTAAAAGCAGATTTAGACCTTAAAATACCCTCGAAAAAATTGGAGAAAAATTTATTGATTGCTACTTGGAATATTAGAGCTTTCGGGGATATTACTCGAAAAGCAATATCTGAAGACGATGATAGTCCTAAAAGGGATTTTCATGCTATTCTTTGTATTGCTGAAATAATTAAAAGATTTGATATTATTGCGATTCAAGAAATAAAAGCAAATATTAAAGGATTGAGGGATTGCCTTAAAGTATTGGGCAACCATTGGTCATTGATTTTGACTGATGTGAATCGGGGCGATGTAGGGAATGGAGAGCGGATGGGTTTCCTTTTCGATACTCGTAGAGTTCAGCTGTCAGGTTTGGCTTGTGAATTAGTTGTACCTCAAGAATGGATTAGTATTACCTCAGATAAGGCTCTTACGGAGCAATTTGTTCGGTCTCCTTATGCTGTTAGTTTTAGAGCTCAAAACCAAACTTTTATTCTAGTAACGCTTCACATTAAATATGGTAAAGTCTCTACTGATCGTATAAAAGAACTAAAAGGTGTGGCTAAATGGATGGCTGATTGGGCACAAGATATTAATGTGTATCACCAAAATCTCATTGCTTTGGGCGATTTTAATATTGACAAAAGAGGAGACCTTTTGAATCAAACTTTTATCTCTGAAGGATTGTTTATCCCACCAGATTTACAAAATGAATCTACTACTCGATCCATTTTTGATAAAACAAAGTTTTATGACCAAATTGCTTGGTTCAATGATTCTAGCAATATTCCAAAGCTCACTTTAAAATTCATTCAAGGTGGGAGCTATGATTTTACCAATAAAGCTTTATCCAATCGTAACCTTACGAAAATGAGCATTTCATACATGCTCTCCGACCACTACCCTATTTGGGCAGAGTTTGATTTATGAGAAATATTTATTATTTATAAATTAACTCATTCAATTTACTAGTGAATATCATTTCAATATTATTCTTGACTATTTTTCAAATGTTTTTGGAGTAATAGTCAAAATTAATACTTTTTTTGGAAATAATTATATTTGGTAAAAGGTTACAGTATAAAAACAAGTTTATCTAAAAAATTTTATATATTGCAAGTTAAATTTAAAGTTCATCTTTGTAATCATCATCGATTAAAGTGGCATTTTCAGTCAGTCCATATTTAAAAATCGATTCTTTTGTTAGGTAGTAGGTTGTCGAATATTCAGTGATATATCCATCTAAAACCTTTTCTAGCTCAAATAAAAAGCTGCTCAAGATTTCTCTATTCTTTTTTGCTGCTTGTGATTGGTTAATCTTATAATAGCTGTTATTCTCATCCAATCTATAATTTATATTCGTATATAAATCTGTGTATAAATCGAAACTGAAATAATTGCTATTAGGAATTATAGTTATACAAAAAGCATCTGAAATAATTCCAATTCTTAATTCATTATCATCAGTAAAATATAACCTAGGAGATATATATAATTTATACACGTTATTGTTTTTGAAGTCAAAATGTTCAATATTATGCCAGTCACATAATTTGTTAAAACCATCTTTTAATAAATAATTGTAATATTTATCTATTAATATTAATAATCTATATAAATCACCAATTTGAAAAAACGAGTTAAGTGAATAACTTGTATAAAATAACTCCTTTTTTCGTGTAAACTGTCTAAATATTAATCTAATACCATTCTGATCCATCACTTCCTTCTATAAATATTTTTTTAACAATTGACATATCAGGTAATTCAGCTCTTGCTTGATCAATTGCTTCTTTAATTTGTGATTTTGTAAAATTATTTGCAGAAACCATACCATCAATATCTAATAATTGTGGAAGAGAACTTTTTTGTGCATTTTTTGCTTTTTCCCCGATTTCCATTATTCTACTTTTAAGTATTGATGAGTTAGAAGATGTGACTTCTTTCAATGATATTGGTCTTCCGTCATCACAAAGTCCATCAATTCCAGGAAAATCCTGCCCAGATTTATCTTTTGTAAGTATAGTCATTCTTTTTTTCTCATATGCACCTAATCTACTTAATTGTTGTCTTTCTTTCAATGATCCTGGCTTACTTTCTACAATGTAATCTACCCATTTATTATCAGGATCTGCTTTTTTAGTGAATTTTTCAAAAAAAGACTCCATATATGATTTCCAGCAATTATTATGCACTACAACACCCAAATCCCCCACCAAAAAGTTATGCAAATCCTTCACTTCAAAATTATACACCGCTTCACTTCCGCATTTCTTTTCTGTCTTCGTTACCGTAGCTTCTCCACGATAAGTAAGTACCTTCTCACCTACTGCAAGCTCTCCAGCCAGTCGCCAGTCATTGCGCCAACTACATTTATTGAATGGAAAATTAATCCAACTAATAAAATTATAGAATGATTATGCCAATATACTTTCATAAATACTTACTTAAAAATAACTGAATTCTACTTTTTCAAATTCATAGATAGCGAATGATGGCAATATTTTTTTTGCATAATACGTAAAATCGGGTATTTTTAAATTTTTAATCATTTTAGGTTGACCAATACCTATTGTTATTAGGTTATTATCATCTACATTTACCATATGATGGGTGATTATATCATTAAATATTAAACTAAATCCAATTTTAAAGTATCTCATGCATCGCAAAGATAACTCATATCTCCCAAAAAGACAAAAGCATCGATAAGGAACTTATCGATGCTTTTATAACTAAAAAGAAAATTCAACAATTGGCGAGGTAGATTATGTCTTTACATTGTCATCTACTTTGTAAATACTATCATTACAATTGAATTCAGTAATGAACTCTTCTAAAAGCATATAAAATTTCAACAACCCTTCATCACTATCAGTATTTGTTCTACTTATAAAACTAAAATAATCTTCTGAAGAGTTTTTTACATTCATTAGTTTTGTTTCAGTCCAGACCCAAAAATACCACATAGGATTTAAGGTATTATTTTCATCACAAGCTTTACCATAACCCATCAAAAACAATCTTAAGTCATTTATATTCTTTATTCCATCAATTCCCTTACCTAAGTGCAATTTTTGCCAGAGTAAATATTTAATAAGAGAGTTGTTTACAATTAAATCTCTATCCATTTTACTTATAGTCGTCAATTAATTTATCAAATGGAATTTCGTCATGTTATATATCTGTATCAATTCTATCTATAAACTTATCCATAAAGTCTTGTAGATCCATTCCATCAGGATTCATGTTGTCATAAACTTTATCATTCATTATTGTATAAACATGTAATCCATTATCTGCAATTTTCTGATCATTATGCCATAAATCATAATTTGCTCTAGAATTTGTTCCTTTTTTATACAATCTGGCAAGTGTAACACTCCCCCAAAAAAAGAACCAGAAGCTAAGATAAAAAAAACAATTAAATTAGCGGAAAAAAATGGGAAAGACAAGGAGGAAATTCACAGATGAATTCAAGACAAAAGTGGTATTAGAGGCATTACAAGAAAGGAGTACATTATCGGAATAATCAAGGAAATATGAGTTGAGTATAGAGATAATATCGAAATGGAAAAGCGAGTTTAAGTCAAAGGCAAATAGTGTTTTTGGGGTAAAGACGGTAATAGATCGAGCTCAAGAGGAAAAGATGGAACAATTATATGCCCAAATAGGCAAGTTAAAAGTGGAGTTAGATTTTTTAAAAAAAAGTTGCAACAAGTTGGGGATATAAAACAAAGGGAAATGCTAATAGATAGAGGACTAAAGCAACTATCTTTGAGGCGACAATGTGAACTTTTAGGGGTAAAACGCGGCAGAATATATCATAAACCGAAAGCGGAAACGGAATTAAATTGCGAGTTGATGAGAGTGATGGATAAGCATTTGCAGGAACATCCAACAGAGGGGGTACAATCAATGGTGTACAATTTAGCGGAGAAAGGATATAGAGTAAATCCAAAACGAATAAGAAGACTGTTTAAAGTGATGGGACATGAAACGCTATATCGGGTTCGGAACTTAACGAAACAAGGAATCAAGAGTTACATACGCCCCTATTTGCTAAGAGGTATGAAAATAAATCGTGCCAATCAAGTATGGAGTACCGATATCACCTATATACCAATGAGAAGAGGATTTATGTATCTGACAGCAGTAATGGATGTTTATAGTCGCAAAAGATTGGCTTCATCGCTCAGCAACACAATGGCAGCCGAATGGTGTGTGAATGTTGTAACAGATGCCATCAGTAAGAATGGTAAACCAGAAATCATTAACACAGATCAAGGATCGCAATATACCAGTAAAATATGGACAGAATATATGGAGAATCAACAAAAGATCAAAATATCAATGGATGGAAAAGGAAGAGCAACGGATAAAACTTGGATAGAAAGATTTTGGAAAACAATAAAAGTGAATTATATTTATCTCAATCCAGCAGAAATTGGCAAACAGTTAAATTCAGGAATTAATAAATTCATCGAGTATTATAATTCCAAAACACATCACACCACTAAACAAAAACCCAATGAAAGATATAATGACACTTTATCTTTTGTTGCAGCATGATATTATTTTATTTTTAACTTAGTTAAGTGTCTTTTTGGTTTAATTTTAGGGAGTATTACAAAAATATCACTATTTTATCATGATTTTATTACTTTTTAATGTTATATATATGATGTTTTTATCATGTTTTCATGATATTATATAACCAATTTACTTTTCTCCCCTACTTTGATGTTATGTTTCATGCAAAATTTAAGATTCAAACTTTATTAATTCTTTGTTATGGATTTATTCTCTCACAGATTTAAATATACAATAGAAAAAATCAATTTACTACCATTCATTTTTCATAAAATATATTTAATTTATCACTTTTATATGATTTTTTTATAATGTTTTACTTATCATATTGTGACCTAATTATGATGATTATATTACTTTCTACCATTTTCGATTTAAAAATTTATTTATTCTGTAATTAAGATTTGTTAGTACAATTCAATTTATTACAAAATTGAAAGATGAACTACCCTACCCTATTTATAGTTATATTAAAAATTAATCTATTCTTAATGAAATATTATTTTTTTATCACATTTCAATAATAATTATATGTTGTTTTTATAATATTTTAATGTTGTTTTTAAAACTTTTCAATAAATAATGAATTCATTTCAATTTAACTTACCTTAAAATCAGTCATTTTCCAAAATTTAAATCCAATCTATCATATTTATATGATGTTTTTATTATATTTATATGATATAATTTTACATTAATATAATGTAATCACTACTTTAATATTACTAATATATCATAAAACATCTTATTATTCAATGATCCTATAATTTAAATTTATCTAATGTTTTTATCTGAAAAGAAAATTATTCATCTAAATTGAATTGTTTATTTTAAGAAGATGTGTGATGTTTTTGCTTCTGGCTTGGCAATATCTTTAGTTCTCACATATTATCTTCTTAGACTTGATATAAATGAGCAAATATCGAATTATTCTTAGCTTCAAATAGTAAAAATCCTTAAAACCATTCTGATTCAACTTTAACTTAATTTTAGACACAGAATATAACCTTTAAATAATGATAATATGATATTTATATGATGTTTTAAACACTATTTTATAATATATTTATAATTTTTATATAGTGATTTTATAACATTTCTATAATTATCCAATTTAGTCTCGCTCTTTTAATGATAATTTTTTAGCATCCTTTATTATCTATTTTGAAGTAAAACTCATTTTTCATAGAATTGATTCCAAATATGTTTTTACATCATATTTTCATAAGGTATTTATTATTAATAAATCATTTTTCTATGATTTTATATCATTTCTATAACCATTTTATAAAGATTTATACTATTCTAAAATATACCCACTACCCTATTGCAATTTTACACATCATGAATAATAGATTTTAAAATTGAATCTTAAAGCAGAGTCCAACTATAACTATTTTATAGATAAAAATTCCAATATATAACTAATTTATAGAGGTTTGAAGTAAATCCACTTTAAGGTAATTATAACCAATTTATAGAAAAGGAGGTATCTGTTTATTCTCAAATTGTATATCATTGATCTACATTCGACTAAACATTCAATTAAAATTTAATTTTTTTAACAACTATAACTTTTTTATAGAATCAACTTATCTATAAATCATTGAATAAAAGGGAAATATTTATTTGATTGAATAATATAAAAATATTTACTATAACCAATTTATAGATTCAATAATGCCATATTAAAAATTTAAAACCAAATAATTATACTTTTTTCATATATATAATATGATATATGATTTAATTATAATAATATTGCAGAAAATAATACTTTCATGAGGAATACATTTTATTTAAATTAGTTTTTCATCATGAAAATACACTTTTTAATACCATTTATATTATGATTATTGCATTATCAAATTTGAAGGGTGGGGTAGGGAAGACCACCCTTGCAACTAACTTAGCGGTTGCTTTTGCATTGGAAGGCAAAAGTGTATGTATCGTAGATACAGATAAAGAACAAACTTCCTCTATTCGATGGAGCGAACAAAGGGACGATGACAGGGTTCATATTGCTGTTGTTGCCATTGGTGTTGATCGCCTTTTGAGAGAAACTGAGCAACTATCCAAAAAATATGATATTATTATTTTGGACGGCTCTCCTAATGCTAGTGAGTTAGCTATCACGACGATTATGACCTCCGATATGGTGCTTGTTCCAGTGTCAAAAAGTGCTTATGACTTTTGGGCTATGGATAATTTTATTGCCAAATTCAAACAGGCTAAAGCGTTCAGACCTGATATTCAGGCATTTATAGTGCTGAATAAATTCAATGAAAAGCAGAATGTTGCAAAAGAAGTGAAAGAAGCAATCGAAAGAGACTTTTCGGATATACCACTTTTTCAAACCGTTATTCACGACAGAGTAGCTTACACTGAAACAATTACTGAAGGAATTGGCGTTCTGGAATATAAAGACAAAAAGGCAAAAGATGAGATCAATCGTCTACATGATGAGGTTTGTTCACTCATGGTAGAAAATTCTATTTAGTAAATTATTAAAATTCAAAGCAATATGTCAAAAGAAAGAAAACCATTGGTTGCAAAAAATTCTATAGAGCAAAAAGAACTTGCAATTAAAGCGATTGTAAATAAATCCGAAGCTCCAGTTGACATCGAATCTAGCGACAAAACTATTCATAGATATAATATCGAAATTCCTAACGATCTATTTTTGGAAATAAAATCGTTCGTAAAACAAAATGGTTATAATATAAAAGGATTTTTCTTAACATCGGCTAAAGAGAAAATCACTAGGGAAGAGAATAGAAAAAATAAAATCGCAGCCGCCCGTTTAAGTTAAAACATTCATATTGGTCATTTCAATAATATTTATATTATTAATAAACAAACAACAATAAATTATATCTTTTATTGTTGTTTGTTATTTTTTTAAATTTTTTTAAATCTTTTACATCATAACAAGTTATTGAAAGTGAGTAAATTAAAAAGCTAAATATAACTTATTTATAGAGTACTATAACTGTTTTATAGTTAAAATATAACTTATTTATAGAGTACTATAACTGTTTTATAGAAATTATATAACCATTTTATAGAAAATGCAACTATAAAGTAGTTATATTTGGGCAAAATTACTGAATTGATAAATGAATAAAAAGAAACCCAGAAGAAAGATAATTCTAATAAAGAAAAGTAATGAATTCATCGAAAGTCGCTATAAATTAGACATTTGGGAGACAAGGGTTTTTCTATCAATTCTTGGTAAAATCAATAAAGACGATATAGATTTTAAGCCCTACAGACTATCCTATAAAGAGATTATCGAAACGTGGGGATTGCCAAAGACGCATTCATACAAATACCTTCGTGAAGCTGCAAAAAAACTTATGGACCAAACCGTCACGATTGCCTATGACGAAAATGGTCAGAAAAGGGAAAAAATTTATCACCTACTTCGCTATGTGGATGTGTCTAGTGAGGATAAGCCCATCGAATCGCAAGAATATATCTTGGTGGACATTGAGTCGTCCATGAAACCCTATCTGATCCAACTTCAGAAGAATTTCACCTCCTACGACCTTAGATATATAACCAAATTAGGAGCTTATTCAATTCGCCTTTACGAATTGCTAAAGCAATACCAAAAGATTGGTTCTCGAAAAATGAATATTGAATTTCTGAAAGAAATGTTTGAATTGACGGATTTGTACCCACTTTTTGGTAATTTTTATCAAAAAGTGATCAAGCCATCAGTTGATGAAATTAATGAATATTCAGATTTAAAAATAATAACAGTAGATAAAATAAAGGAAGGAAAAAAAGTTACTGACTTGTTCTTCAAGTTCTATATTAAGCCAGAGCATGAGTTAGTTTTATTTAACGAGAAGGATTTGCAGCAAACAAGAATAATATTTCCAGATGAAAATATTTCTTCCCACAATGATGAACCAATTACAGAGTTCAAGGAAGTTTATTCAGAAAAGAAACCTAGTGCAATTGAAAATATATTGATGAATGATTTTGGGATTACTGGTTTTGCAATGAAACAAATAATGGAAACTTATAGCATTTTGAACATTCAAAAAAAGATTGATTATATAAAAAGAATAGAGAAAAAAGGAAATGTTATTGAAAATAAAGCGGGCTACCTAGTGAATGCCCTTAAGAATAATTTCTTGGATGATTTTGATTTTAAGGAAACAAGGAAGGAAGAGAAGAAGCAAATGGAAGATGAATTATCAGAAAAATTCAGAATTGAAATTGAAGAGCTGAACACACTAGAAGCTAAGGAAATTAATGGTATCATAGATGAAATGCTAATGAAAGATTCAATTTTAAGTAAAAAAACGATTGAAATGGTTTCGAAGAGCAAAATAGGGGAGGAGCGATTGCAAAAACTTGGGCAAAATGGAGAGAATGAGCAGATTTTTTTGGATGATTTAATATTAAGGAATCAGATTTACCTAACGATATATAAAGAAAACAGGCCTTATTTCGAGGAAATTGTTAGAAAGTATAAAGGATTGAAAGAAGAAAAAGCAAATGAATATAACCAAATGTTGAAGAAAAAGAGATAAGGATCAACTTTTTATTGAATTGATTCAAAATGAATTTAATTTAAGTAATTGCTGAAAGTTTACCAAAAAAGACTAATGAGCAATATCCAAATAGCAAATCATTTCCTTTCTAAGTTTTGAGAAATTTTTCTTCCATTATAGTAGAATATTTTGAAGCTCATCAGATCAATAGATTGATAAAATTGTCCAATTCATGAGTCATTTAGGTAAGGGTAGGGTAGAACGAAAATAGGAAATAGGGTAGGGTTGAGTTCATTTTTTCTGAAGAAAAGTTCTTAGGAAAAAATTTTCTTCAACATTTTACTTTATTTCAAGCCAAAAAAAGTACATAATAATTATGGAGAGTTTTAATAAAAATGAAAAAACAATGATAATGTTATGAAAATAAATTAAATAAATATTTGAAATTTTCAATTAATAGCCTACATTTGAACGGTATAAGAAAAAAAATATTTTAAAAAGCACTATAAATTTGCAGGGAAATTAAATACATATACAAAGTTAATAGCTCTACTAAGACATACAACTTTAATAAAAAATACATTATGAATCAATCTCAAGCCGAAATTCTAAAAGAATTAGGAACAGTACAGGTGGATTGGAAGCAAACGAAAGACATCGTGGACCAGCTTCGCCATCAATACAACCACAATAGAAGCCGTCAGAAATTTACATTATCCACACGTTCCATCGCAACAGTAGTACTTTCTTTGGCAAATCAGACACTTTTATCCATGAAAGAACGAAACCTTTACCGACTGGACAAAATCGCTAAGGATAAGGCTGAGCCTATCAGAATAGAAACCTACTACCACCAAATCGTAGTAATGCTTTTCAATAAAAACGTGAGAGAGGAATGGGCAGAATGCGACATTAAGAACCAACACCAAACCATCCGTCGCCACCTCAACATCATGAAGGCAGCAGGCATCATTAGTGGCTTCGAAAACATATCCGTACAGAATGGAGCAAATGTGGCTCATGGTCGAAAAATAGTGATCACCATCCCTCAGTCGGTGCTGCAAATCGAAAAAAAGCGTCAATTGATAACCAACAATTTAAGTAGCGTATCGAATAAAAATAACCACTATTCATCTATTATAATAAATAAAGATAATAAAAGAAAAGAAAAAGGCGAATCTCATTCTGATACATTTCTGCAATCAGAAAATACAGCAAAAAAAGATGAGATTCAAAATGAAAGTATTAAAAATGATGGAAAAGATAGTTATTGTCTCAGGGAAATTAAATACCAAAACCCCCCAACCCCCCAAATCGGCGGTTCGATAGCCGACCAAATCTGTCATGGAGCCATTGCCTCCAAATCCACCATAGTATCCATCGACCAACCCTCCGATGCAAAAAAGTATATGAAAGGCAAAATAGAACTCAAGTTCAATACTCAGATACATGATGATCGCAATAATCGAATCAATATCCTCTATCACATGATGATGCAGCTAATCTTTCCGCACCGTGAACGAATGTCCGTAGAATCCATCGCAAAAGCACAGTACAATATGCACCTCATGCTGGATTATGTGCTTGAAAAATACGACATCAAAGAAGATGCAGCCTATCAGTTGCTCAAAAATGCGATAGGATACGTGGCTGAACAGATCGCCAAAGGCAAGTTTGAGGCTTGGCTTCACCCCATCACCTACCTATCTACCGAAAGAGTGGGCGAAAACTTCAAAATCAATAAGGGCTGCTTGAGAAATGTGGTGGATAAATACTTCGAAAAGCTGAAGCGATACGATAATGCTAAGAAATTCAACGAAAGATTCAAAAGAATGCAAAGCATCAAGGAGCAAGTGGCTAAAAAAAGCACGAATATCTTCGAAAAATGGCAAAATCAACAATTCTCCATCCGACAAGCAAAAATGTACATAACTGGCATGGAAAAATCCATCAACGAACAATATCAGTTAGGCACTATAACAGAAGCATTCAGAGATGAGCTACTAGCCATTATCCTCACAAAATTTGCACAAGTGTTATGATGATTTGAATTCGTCCACAAAGTGGTAATTTTAGCATTGAAATGAGAGTTAAATCTAGCTTTATGAAATTCACTAAAATGACATATACTACATTGAAAATTCTAGAATTGAGTAAATTTTGAGAGTAACTATTATTTTCATTCCTTACAGCAGCAAAAAATGAAAATATTAATATACTACATGTTTTGAATAAGCTTAATGAAGCTAAGTGTTTGAATAAATATGTGCTGCCATTCAATAAGTAAGAACTATTTTTACGAGAATGTATAATAATTATAAAGCTAACGACATAATATTTAAGTTAATCGCAAATTAATAGTTTCAAATTATGTAAATAGGCAGATTTGAAATAGGGTAGGGTAGTAAAAATAATATAAACTTGGGCTATGTAGGATTGATTTTAAAAACATTTCTTTAAAATTTGAGAAGCATGACAAGAAAAACATAATGATAGACACAAAGTTATATAAAACCACATGTAGTATATTATAAAGTTCAAATTTGCTTATAATATTAGAAAGCTTCAAAACTCAATATTGTACATGTAGAACTCTATCTGAAACTGTTTTGTAATATTCTATCAAAGAATGATATAGAAAAGATAAGTTTACAAAGGCGTATTTTGGAAAATTCTCACAGGTGATATGATGATTTGAAATCGACCACAATGGGTACATTTTTGAATTGAAATAGGAGCTATATCCAACACATGAAATTCACTAAAAAGTCATATACTACATTGAAAATTCTAGCACTGAGTAAATTTTAAGAGAAACCTTTATTTTCATACACTACAGCAACAAAGACTGAAAATATCCATAAGCTTAATAGTTTGAAATAGATGAGTGAATTGATGAGTAAGAAAAATTTTTGTTTTGTAATTCAATAAATTAGGTTTTTTACAAGAGAAAGCATAATTATTATGCAGCTAACGGCATAATATTTGTGAAAAGAGCCTTGATCAAGGAATTATTAATGAATTTTATAGAAAAATTTGATACGATTAACATAAATGATTTGATTAGAAGTGAACATTAGTTATGGGCTTTTGGGCAGATAAACCTGCACTTTGTGAACAAAAAAGGAAAGAATCAAGGAGAATACCATTGTACATCCCGATATCAATCTGGAAGGAGGTTATTCATATAAATTATTCAGAGTGCTTGGTAATTGTATAAGCAACAAAGAAGGAAAGGTAATCTGAATACTTTAGATGATCAAAATAAGTACATAACACACATGATACCAATGAAAATTTTTGTATCATTCAAAATTTACATAAAATGAGCCATAAGAAAGGTCAAAACTATCAAAATGTTTAGGAGTTAAGGATAGGGGAGAGGTGGATAAAAAACAAGGGTAGTATGGAGGGAATGAGTAGATTATTAAAATGATAATTTATTAAGGAATCAGTTTTACCTTACATATTTAATGAAAACAAGCCA
>Ga0208695_1001651_pt1 | contig 18056 bp, 14 predicted proteins | sample AD_UKC111_MetaG_FD_184449 | JGI IMG/M metagenome (GOLD analysis project Ga0208695, IMG submission 184449) | Active sludge microbial communities of municipal wastewater-treating anaerobic digesters from Hong Kong - AD_UKC111_MetaG (SPAdes)... | ecosystem: Engineered > Bioreactor > Anaerobic >...
CGACGAAATGCGAAGCTTATGGTGATTCGGAAGATCTGGTGGCAATGACGGAGAGGCCACACCTGTTCCCATCCCGAACACAGAAGTTAAGCTCTCCGGTGTCGATGGTACTTGGACCGAAGGGTCCCGGGAGAGTAGATCGCCGCCAGGTTTAAATACTCCTCAATAGCTCAGTCGGTAGAGCATGCGGCTGTTAACCGCAGGGTCGTTGGTTCGAGTCCAACTTGGGGAGCCATTTTATTTTTTGCATCAAAAAGATATGGTGAATATCAGAAACGACATTCACCATATCTTTTTCAAATTTAGTGAAATATATTATTTTAATGATCTAAATCAGTCATTCCTCTTTTAATGTGATAATACATAGCAAGAGCCGCACCATCGGCGTCCCGTTGCTCTAAAAAATGGGCAATATTGCGGTGATTGGTCAGAGCATTTTCAATTGCCCGCTTATGAGCTCCTACATATACTGCTGTATTGATAGCATCGCCGATAGCTGTTTCAATTGCTGGCAGCATCAATTCAATTACGCTGTTATGTGTTGCCTTTGCAATGGCTGCATGAAACCGCTGGTCAGCTTCTGAAAATGGCTTGCCGGATGCTATTAGTGCAGCGGCTTCTCTTTCATATGCTATTATTTCACGAATTTCCTCATCACTTGCCCGCTCCACTACCATCCGCACATTAGCAGGTTCAAGTACCAGGCGCATCTCAAACCAGTTATGCACTAATTTCTTCTTGTCTTCTATATATGAGATTCCAAAGGGGTCATTTTGTGAATCCGGCTTTTCCGTAACAAACGTGCCGCGGCCCCGCTCTATTGTCAGCACACCGTTTGCTACAAGTATTTTTACCGCTTCACGTATTGTTGTACGGCTGACACCAAGCTCTTTGGCCAATTGATGCTCATTGGGGAGCTTATCATTGGGCTTATATTTTTTCTGCAGAAAGATCATGTCACTAATTTCATTAGCTATATTTTGTGATATAGGTATAAAACCATTAGACATATTATTTCTCCTTTTAATTTATATAAGACATTATACCACATTTATTTCCAAAATCCATAAAAAATTTTGAATTAAAGAAAGAGGTAGTATCACATCATATAAAATATTATGATTATATTGACTTTTTGGCAAAAAAGGCATAATATTTAGCTAAGACATCATACAACTATAGAAAAACCATATCTTATCCATTATCAAGACATCATACAAGTTAGAATTCTTATCATAATAATTTACTATTAAGTCGTTCAACTAGGAAGGGAGAAAAGTGATCATGAAAAATTTTTCCTGGCAATATGATGAGATGAGACAAACGGAGGTAGATTACACTGATTTAAGTGAAGTTGAAGCCTATGATGAACGAATGGGAAAACTACGTGATGTTAAACAGGAAGCAGACGATATAGTTAAGCTGCTTGATATTGGGCCGGAGGATACAGTTATTGAGTTCGGAACCGGAACAGGATGGCTTGCATGTACTGCAGCACAACACTGTAAAAGGGTCATTGCAGTTGATATATCTGCCAATATGCTTAAATATGCTAAGAAAAGGAGTGAAGAGCTGGGAATACATAATATTGACTTTTGCCATGGGGGTTTTTTAAATTATCAACATTCAGGGGAGGCTGTAGATATTGTAATTACTCAACTGGCATTGCACCATCTTCCGGATTTCTGGAAGCAGATAGCTTTAAAAAGAATATCCGATATGCTCAAGGAAGGTGGGATTCTATACATTAAGGATACGGTTTATTCCTTTGATATGAATAATTACCGGCAGTTTTTCAACCAATGGATATCTGGGACTCTTATATCGGCAGGTGAGGAACTTGCACACGAGGTTGAAGTTGCAGTAAGAGAAGAGTTTTCTACTTGTGATTGGATAATGGAAGGGTTGTTAAGACACGCGGGCTTTAAAATTCAAAAAGTAGAATATGACCAAGGCTTTCTTGCTCAATATATTTGCATAAAAGCTCAGGGAGATATTCAGAACTTAGCATAATATATCAATGCCTTATTATGCTTAGTGATTAAAAGGCTATAAATTATATAGCCATAATCCTATTATTTAATAAATCTGAAACGGAGGGAAAACTGAATGAGAAGTGATCAAATGAAGGTGGGCGTAGAGCGGATTCCGCACAGGGCCCTGTTAAAGGGACTGGGTCTCACCGATGAAGAGATCAGAAGGCCTATGATTGGTATCGTAAATGCACAAAATGATGTAATTCCCGGACATCTGCATCTGGACGATATTATGGAAGCTGTAAAAGCCGGAGTGCGGATGGCCGGAGGGACTCCCTTCCAATTCCCTGCAATCGGCGTATGTGACGGGTTGGCAATGGGACATGAAGGAATGAAGTATTCACTTATAAGCCGTGAACATATTGCTGATTCTGTAGAAATCATGGCAATGGCTCATCCCTTTGATGCATTGGTGTTCATTCCTAACTGCGATAAAATCGTTCCGGGAATGATTATGGCTGCTTTAAGGCTGAATATCCCCAGTGTATTTGTAAGCGGCGGGCCAATGATGCCGGCTTTTTTGGACGGAAAAAAGCTGACACTTTCAAGCACATTTGAAGCTGTTGGCGCAGCAGGGGCTAACAAGATGAACGAACAAGAGATTCTTGATTATGAAAATTATTCTTGCCCGGGCTGTGGCTCCTGTGCAGGCATGTTCACTGCAAATTCAATGAACTGTATGACAGAAGTCATCGGGCTTGGCTTACCCGGGAACGGAACAATACCGGCTGTTAATGCAGCTCGTATCCGTCTTGCCAAACAGGCAGGCATGAAGGTTATGGAAATGCTGGAGAAGAATATCAGGCCCCGTGATATAGTCACAGCTGATTCGCTTCACAACGCACTTACAGCAGATATGGCACTGGGATGCTCATCCAATACCGTGCTGCATCTTCCTGCAATTGCACACGAAGCAGGACTGAAAATTGATTTGAAAGATATAAATGAAATAAGTAAAGCTACACCGCACCTTGTTAAGCTTGCTCCTGCCGGGCCCAATGCAATGTCGGATTTGTGGCAGGCGGGCGGTGTACAGGCAGTCTTGAAAGAGTTGGAAAAAATGGGGTTGCTGAAAACGGACTGCATAACCGTAACAGGCGGCACAGTAGCTGAAAACCTTAAGGGTGTAACCGTAAAGGATAGGGAGATAATAAGGACAAAAGAAACAGCTTACTCCCAGGATGGAGGACTTGCAATACTATGGGGCAATTTGGCACCTGACGGAGCCGTAGTCAAGAAGGGAGCAGTGCTTCCTGAAATGATGGTTCACAAGGGCCCCGCAAAGGTTTATAACAGCGAAGAGGATTGCATGGCTGCAATAATGGGCGGCAAGGTCAAAGCCGGAGATGTGGTTGTAGTCCGTTATGAAGGACCTAAAGGAGGTCCCGGTATGAGAGAAATGCTTTCACCGACTTCATCCATTGCAGGAATGGGCTTAGACAGCAGTGTAGCGTTGATTACCGACGGCAGGTTCTCAGGTGCATCCAGAGGCGCATCCATCGGGCATATATCTCCTGAAGCCGCTGCAGGCGGACTGATTGGTATTGTTGAAGATGGAGACATTATCAGTATAGACATACCAAATAATAAACTGGAACTTTTAGTTGATGAAAAAACCATAGCAGAGAGAAAGGCAAAATTTGTACCTTTTGAAAAGCCTGTACCGAACGGATATCTCAAGCGCTACCGCAAGATGGTTACATCTGCCAACACCGGAGCGGTATTTGAGGAATAAACCGTAAAGTATTAAATGAAAACAAGGGTTTCTACTCTGTGCGCCGTACAGAGTAAAAATAAAATTGAGGAGGAGAAACAATGAAAAAATTGTATCGTTTTATGCTTATCGCCCTGTCGATTATTATGGTGTTCAGCCTGACTGCCTGCGGAGAAAAGGCCGCACCTGCGGCTGAGGCGCCTGCCGGTGAAGCTCCTGCTGCTTCAGGCTCTGCCGAACCGACTGTTCTTAAATTAGGGATGACAATCAATGAGCAAGATAGTTTCTATGTTTGCGCTCAAAAGTTTGCAGAGCTGGTAAAGGAAAGAACAAACAATGCATACAATATCGAGTTATTCCCGAATTCAGCATTGGGTGATGAAAGAACAATGCTGGAGAGTATGCAGATGGGCACCTTGGACGCAGGAATAATCACCAGCGGGCCATTTGTTAACTTTGTACCGGAGTTTGGCGTTTTGGATTTGCCTTTCTTATTTCCTAACAACGAAGCCGCCTATAAGGTTCTTGACGGAGAAGTAGGAAAGGAAATACTTGCCAAATTGGAAGCTAAAGATCTTAAAGGACTTGCTTATGCAGAAAGAGGCTTCCGAAATCTGACAAACAGTGTACGCCCGGTTAAGAGTGCTGCTGACGTTAAAGGATTAAAAATCCGTGTTATGGAAAATGAAGTATATATAGCATCTTTCAATGCATTGGGTGTAAATACAGTTCCTATGGCATGGACTGAAGCGCTTACAGCCCTTCAGCAAGGAACTATACAAGGACAGGAAAACCCTGTAAACGTTATACATGCTTATAAAATGTGGGATTCACAGAAATATGTAACAATGACAAGACATGCTTATGCAGCTGCAGTTATTACATTCAGCCTTGAAACATTTAACAAGTTGCCGGCAGATATTCAGAAGATATTCATAGATGCAGCACAAGAAGCGGCAGAATATGAAAGGGCATGGGTTGCTGAAAACGAAGCATCACAGATAGAAACACTTAAGGCAAACGGCATGGAAGTGATAGAAGATCCTGACCTGGAAAGCTTTAAAGCAGCAGTGCAGCCTGTATATGACAAATACTCTCAATACAGTGATTATCTAAAGAGGATAAATGAAGCCATTAAATAAATGACTGAAGCTTGTTTGTTATGGACTCCATCTTTTTAGATGGAGTCCCAGCATCAATGCAAATAAATTAGTTGGAGGTGAGCTATTTGTCAGTTGTAAAAGCAGTGAATAAGGTAAGCGATTTAGTTGATAAAGCAGGCTGTTGTTTTGTAATACTTACTATGGCAGGAATGGTATTCTTCACAGCTGTACAGATAATAGCCCGTGTGTTTTTCCAAGCCCTCCCATGGAGCGAAGAGGTGGTCCGATACTTGTTGGTGTGGGCAACCTTCATTGGCGCCGGTTGTGTATATAAAAGAGGAGGCCACATAAATGTGACGTTCATTCAGGACATGTTCAAGGGCAGCTCAAAAAAATTTGTTCAAATGTTAGTGCATGCTCTTTGTGCCGCTTTCTTCGCAATTGCTTTATATTTCGGAATTAAATATATGGGGAAACAGGCAGGACAGCTTTCCGCCGCTCTTCGTATACCTATGAATCTGATGTACATGGCCATACCGGTGGGGTGCGGAATCATGCTGCTTCATGCAGTAAATTCAATACTTAGCAGCTTTGAAAAGAGGGAGGTTGAGGCATAATGGGAGGCATATTGCTTTTTACATTTTTAGGTTGTCTTGCCCTTGGGGTGCCGATAGCCTTTTCAATTGCTATTGCCGGCACAGTTGTATTGATTGCCGGTGATGTAAATCTCCTGATAGTAGTACAGCGGTTATTTGCAGCTACGGATTCCTTCTCTCTGGTTGCGGTACCTTTCTTCATACTTGCGGGAGACCTGCTTGCCCGAGGTGAAATGTCCAAGACATTGGTTTCCTTTGCAGAAGCATGCCTCGGTAAAATGAAGGGCGGATTATCCGCAGTCTCGGTATTGGCATCAATGTTTTTCGCAGCTATATCGGGTTCAGGAGCAGCAACTACAGCGGCTGTAGGATCATCTATGATACCGGAGCTGGAGAAAAGAGGTTATGAGGTGGATCGTTCCGCAGCACTTATTGCCTCCGGAGGTTGTATCGGAGTTGTTATTCCTCCTTCGGTACCAATGGTACTTTATGCTGTCATAGCTGAGCAGAGCGTCACAAGGTTATTTAAGAACGGGTTCTTCCCAGGGTTCATGATGGGCGGTATCCTTATTGCCATTGCATTATACCAGGCAAATAAGCTGAATTACCCGGACGGGAAAGCATTTTCCTTTGAAAACCTGAAAGCAACCTTTAAAAAGGCAGTCTGGGCATTAATCATGCCTCTTATCATACTTGGCGGCATATTCTCCGGTTATTTTACACCCTCGGAAGCCGCAGGTGTTGCAGTGATTTATTCAATGATTGCTTCAATGTTTATATATCGTGACCTGACTCTTAAGGAGCTGGGCAAAATAATGCTGCAAAGTGGAAAAACCTCAGCAATTATTATGATTATAATAGCGTGCAGCGGAGTATTCGGATGGGCCCTTGCCAACTGGAAGATCCCGGAGGCGATTGCACAGATGGTGCTTGCAGTCTCAACAAATAAGTATATAATACTCATGCTGATATCGGTGCTTATACTCATTGCAGGTGTATTCATGGAAACATCATCAGCAATCATACTTCTTACTCCTGTATTCCTTCCGCTGATTAAGATGCTTGGTGTTGACCTCATACACTTCGGCCTCATATTCACAGTCGGTATAGCCATAGGCATGATAACGCCGCCGGTGGCGATTGACCTGTTTGTAGCATCATCTGTAACAGGTATGCCGATAGAGAGGATAGCCAAAAAAGTTATACCCTATCTTATAGGTTTGATTATAGTATTCCTTATATATGTTTATCTGCCGCTTTTCATACCGGCTATCATTATTTAGCAGTAACAGCATAATATGATATTATTTGACAAAATGCGCCGTAAGGCGCATTTTTTGGCATACGCAGCGATAAGGATAATATACGTATTAGTCTTATGATATAATATGCGCAAGCGCATATTATATCTCTTATTTAATTGCCGCGGGAGAATTTCGGCCTGTCGAAAATGCGCATGGCACAATCATAAAACCTTATGGTTTTATGATATACTAATATAAGATATTATTTTATTTATCGAGGAGTAATATGATGAAAAAATGGGCAATAAAAGCAGCAATACTCTTGGGAATTATATTTCTAACCAATGCGGTAAATGCAGAGGGTTATATGTATGGAAAAAATGAAGTTGATTTATCTTATGAAAAAGATTGCTACTTACAGCAGGAGAGCCCTGACTGGGAACTGATGAAGAAAAGGCCCAAAGTAAAAGGGATTTATATGACCGGATATACTGTTTCCATGACTGAAAGGTTCAACAAGCTGATTGACCTGGTAAAGACTACTGAATTAAATGCGGTGGTAATTGACGTGAAGGATGACAATGGATTGATGACTTACTCCAGCAATCTTCCTGATGTGGGTTTTACGGGAGCAAACAAAAATGTACGCATAAAGGATATAGATGCAGTAATGAAGATACTGCGTGACAATAATATTTATGCCATAGCCAGAATAGTTACTTTCAAGGACAGAATAGCCGGAGACAAATATGCCAATCTTGCCGTAAAGAATACCAGCGGAGGGATATGGAGGGACCGGCACGGAATGTCCTGGCTGAATCCGTACAACAGAGATTCATGGGATTATTTGGTTGACATTGCAGAAGAAGCTGCAGCAAAAGGTTTTAATGAGATACAATTTGATTATGTAAGGTTTCCTACTGACGGCAACACAAAGATTATTGACTACGGCACCACTGCGGCGGGAAAGTCCAAAGCAGAGGCAATTGCGGAATTTCTGTCCTATGGAAGGGAAAGGCTGAGTAAAATGGGAGTTGTGGTGTCGGCAGATGTTTTCGGTCTTGTAACATCTGCCACCGATGATATGCGAATAGGCCAGCACCTGGAGTCAATAGCCAGAAGTGTTGATGTAATATGTCCCATGGTTTACCCATCCCATTACGGAAAAGGGAGCTATGGGGTCGCGGAGCCGGACTTTGAACCCTATAAAATAGTTAACCGGAGCATGTCAATTGCAAAGGGAAGGATAGACGCCATGGAGGATGTAAGCAGAAAAGCGGTTCTTAGGCCGTGGCTCCAGGACTTTACAGCTTCATATCTTGAAAGATATAAAAGGTATGGGCCTGCGGAGGTAAGGGCACAGATAGATGCAACATATGATGCCGGCTCCGAGGAATGGCTGTTGTGGAATGCAGGCAATGTATTCACTTCAGGAGCATTGCTCAAGGAATAGAGGGGCAAAGGCGGCTGTACCACTACTATACTAACCTTTCGGGCTTATCTCCATGTAACGGATCATTTGGACTGCTTTACAGATCTTTACACGAGTCTGTCATTCCTGCACTCTCGCTAGCTTTTTTAACTCTATTTTTGCCGCTTTGTTTAGCCAAATAGAGTGCCTTATCGGCAAGAAAATAGCAATCCTCTAAAGCTTGGGGGCTGATATCACGCATTGAAGATACACCGAAGCTGGAAGTAATCCCTAATGTAACCGTTCCTATTGTAAACCTTTTTTCCATAATTAATTTTCTTAGTCTTTCAGCGAAGACATACCCTTCTTCCAAAGAAGTTCTGGGCATAAGGATAATAAATTCTTCTCCGCCAAACCTGGATACTGTGTCTGACTCTCTAACGTTGCTTTTTAAAAGATCAGCCAGTTGCATAAGTATATTGTCACCTACCGGATGACCGTATGTATCATTAATTTTTTTAAAGTCATCAATATCTAAAATTATTATAACCGTTTCATGACCATAACGCTTCATTGAAGAAAATTCTCGTTTGATCAGTTTCTCCAATAATCGCCTGTTAGGTAAATCAGTGAGTGGATCATAATATGCCATTTTCTCTAATTGTTTTTGTTGAATTTCAATGCGCCTCTTTTGGATTATATTGGTATAATTGTAATGCCAAAGAATAAAGCTAAGCAAGAAACCGATTCCAATGGCTGTAATTCCATTGACTCTGTTGGAAAGCAGTACCTGCTGGTCGGTTATGGTTAAAGCTATCAGATAATAATATGTAACATATGAAGTTGCATAAATTATAAAGGAAGCCAGTGGCCTAATTATAAAAATAACTCCGTTGATAATACAAATTAATAAAAAAGGCGTTATATTAGTCGTAACCAATTGATCAAAGGTGACTATGGCGATACCGGACGCCATAATAACAACCACAACAATGTATTGTAATACGAACATGGTTGTATTTGGTTCTATTCTGTTTTTCAGCCTATGAGTTGTTAAGAAAAACACAATCATTAAAATTAGCAATATAAAATGGGATGCAATAATTCCTTGGCTCCATGTCTTCAAAACTTGTGTGTCATTGGATTTTGTGAAAGTAAATAGAAAAATATTGATGATACGCAATGGGATGGCAATAATTGATAAATAATAAATCCTTCGGGTATTAATATGTGCACACTCACCTAGAACACTATTATAATCATGGAACGCTTTCAGAATTTTTCTCTTCATGACTGCAAATAATCGGAATTTCTTTTGAAAGTTTTTTATATTTACCACCACCGCTTTCTTCAGGTCTCTCCAAAGTTTATATTATCATAAACCCTTTGATATGTCTTCCATAAAATCTCCGCGCAGTACAGGGATCCCTTAATTGAAAAAGTAAATTCTGCCCCCGTGAGGTCTGATATCGAGAGATGTCCTTAAATGGATTATTTGGGGTATGTAATCATGATCAACAATGCTATCTGAGACCTGCCTGGCACAGACGAGCCCGATCACATTCATCTCAGATCATGCGAGTTTGACGCTTACTCTCCCTCCGCTTGAACTTGAAAAGGGTCGGTCGAAAGTTGAACCTTCTTTACTTTAATGCTGCATTATTTTTGTTGAAATTTTGACAAATAATTTAACAAATATAAATGGTATTATATTTTTCCATATGATACAATATATAGTGTTCAGACATGCAGCAAGATACAAAATACAGTCCGGAGGTGGTGATTTACTGTGTTAACAGACAATGCCGTTAAAGTATTGGAAAAGCGTTATCTTAAAAAGGATGAAAGCGGAAAGCCGGTTGAGACTCCTGAGAATATGTTCAGGAGAGTTGCGAGCACAATAGCGGCTGCTGATAGATTTTATGACAGTTCAGCAGATGTTACGGAAACAGAAGAAAAGTTTTATAAGCTTATGAGCAATCTTGAGTTTGTTCCCAATTCCCCCACTTTGATGAATGCGGGAAGGGAGCTTGGCCAGTTATCAGCTTGCTTTGTACTTCCTGTTGAGGATTCCATGGAGGGCATTTTTGATGCTATCAAAAATGCTGCAATGATACATAAAAGCGGCGGGGGTACAGGCTTCAGCTTCAGCCGTTTAAGAAGAAAGGGTTCGACTGTGGCAACTACCGGCGGTGTAGCATCAGGGCCCATAAGCTTTATGAAGGTGTTCAATGCCGCCACCGAAGCTGTGAAGCAGGGAGGAACCAGAAGAGGTGCCAATATGGGTATCCTTCGGGTGGATCATCCGGATATAATTGAGTTCATACAGTGCAAAAGGGATAACAGCGATATAACCAATTTCAATATAAGTGTTGCCATTACTGAAAAATTCATGGAAGCTGCAGAAAAGGGCGAAGACTATGAGCTTATTGACCCTGCGACCGGGAAGCCTGCCGGGAAACTTAATGCAAAACAGGTCTATGACCTTATAGTAGATATGGCTTGGAACAACGGAGAGCCGGGAATCATATTCCTCGACAGGATAAACAGGGATAATGTGGTACCCAAGCTGGGAGAGATAGAGAGCACCAATCCGTGCATAACAGGGGACTCATGGGTTCTGACCCCAGATGGGCCTGTTCAGGTTAAGGACATTTTAGACAGACAGGTACAGCTTGCACTAAACGGTTCATATTCCATGTCAGATGAAAAGGGATTCTTCAGAACCGGCATAAAAAATATAATCAGGGTTTGTACAGACCGGGGTTATGAACTGAAGCTGACAAAGGACCATTTGATAAGAACAGCAGCGAATATGACACGATTCAAGATTGATGAGGAATGGAAGGCGGCAGGGGATCTCAGCCCCGGAGATAGAATCATTCTGTCCAACAATAGGGGTATAAGATGGGAAGGAAAAGGAAGCTTTGATGAAGGATATCTGTTGGGTATGCTTATAGGGGATGGGACACTTAAGAATGATGGAGGAATAATATCCGTATGGGGCAGTGATGAAGAGGCAGTATCCTTAATGAAAGCAGCCGGTGAAGCTGCCTGTGCATTGCCTCACAGAAGCGACTTCGGAGGATTTCAGACAGTGATCAGTGACAGGGAAGAAAACAGGATGAAGCTTTCCTCGCTTCGCGACCTTGCTTTGGAATATGGAGTCATGCCCGGAGACAAAAAGATTTCTTCAGAGGTTGAAAAGGGCAGCTATGAGTTTTATCGGGGATTTTTAAGAGGGATGTTCGATACCGACGGAACTGTTGCAGGTACGCAGGAAAAAGGTTTGTCAGTAAGACTCTGGCAGAATGACCTGGATACTCTTAAGGCTATACAGAGAATGCTGAGCAGGATAGGAATCATATCTACCATATACAGTAACCGTAAGGAGCCGGGCATTAAATCAATGCCTGACGGCAAAGGCGGTTTGAAGGATTATAATGTAAAGGCAGGCCATGAACTGGTTATTTCTCAGGATAACTTATATGTTTTCCATGAATTGATAGGTTTCAGCAGCAGTAAGAAGCAGAATCGCTTAAAATCCGGGTTGGGCAATTACAAACGTGCTTTGAACAGAGAGCGGTTTGTTGCTTCCGTTACGGAGATTATTGAATCGGGAGAGGCTGAAGTGTTTGATGTTCAAGTCCCGGGGGTAAATGCTTTTGATGCCAACGGCATATATATACATAACTGTGGTGAACAGCCTCTGCTTCCGTATGAATCCTGCAATCTGGGTTCTATAAACCTCATGAGCTGTATTAAGAAGAACAAGTCCAGGAACGTAATAGATTATGACAAGTTAGGCAATATCGTAGATGAATCGGTACACTTCCTCGATAATGTTATAGATGTGAACAAATATCCGCTTCCAATGGTTGATGAGATGACAAAGGGGACGAGGAAAATAGGCCTTGGAGTCATGGGCTTTGCCGATATGCTGATAGAGCTTGGTATTCCATATAACTCGGAAGAGGCGGTAAATACGGCTGAAAGCATAATGAAGTTCATAAATGAAAGGTCAAAGGCTGCTTCAATGAAGCTTGCTGAAAAGAGAGGCACTTTCAAGTACTACGAGGACAGCGTGTTTAGGGAAAAGGGCATCAGGATAAGGAATGCTACAACAACAACAATTGCACCTACAGGCACCATATCCATAATTGCCGGAGTTTCAAGCGGTATAGAGCCGCTGTTTGCACTGTCCTTTGTAAGAAATGTAATGGACAATGATGAGCTTCCTGAAGTAAATCCGTTGTTTGAAAGGGTTGCCAGGGAAAGAGGCTTTTACAGCACTGAGCTCATGAAGGAAATTGCAGCTCATGGCACCATTCAGGATATCAAGAGCATACCAAAGGATATAAGAAAAGTATTTGTCACTGCCCACGATATTGAGCCGGAGTGGCATATAAGGATACAATCAGCTTTCCAGAAGCATACCGACAATGCCGTATCCAAGACAGTCAACTTTTCAAATTCCGCCACAAGGGATGATGTAAGTGCCGTATATATGCTGGCTTATAGGATGGGCTGCAAGGGCGTGACAATATACAGGGACGGCAGCCGCGAATCCCAGGTGCTGAATATTGGCTCGGTAAACAAGGATGACAAGGAAAATCCAGATCCAGCAAATAAGGTTCTTGTGCCAAGAACCAGACCGGAAGTGACAACGGGAGTAACAGAGAAAGTTAGAATAGGCTGCGGTAACCTGTATATAACCGTAAACTCAGATGAAAACGGTATCTGCGAGGTATTCACAAATCTAGGAAGAGCAGGAGGCTGCCCCAGCCAGTCCGAGGCAACCAGCCGTCTTATTTCAATTGCCTTGAGGGCTGGGGTGGATATAAGGGAGATAATTGAGCAGCTCAGGGGCATCAGATGTCATTCTACACTGAGACAGAAAGGGCTTAAAGTACTGTCCTGCCCCGATGCAATAGGAAGAGCCCTCGAAAGATATATGAATACCAAAGTGGAACACCAGGATATCAAGACCATGGATGAACTGGCAACAGAAATTGAAGAGAGAGGAACCTGCATCGGCAATTGTTCCCTTTGCGCAGCACCCTGCCATGCAGCGACTGTAGAGGATGAAAGTATATCCTATAATACTCTCGGCAGCTTCAATGGGAATATGAAGAACTGCCCGGAATGCGGCAGCACGATACAGCACGAAGGCGGCTGCGTGATATGCAGGAACTGCGGTTATTCAAAGTGTAATTAGGATCTTGCATATTGTTTGAAAAATTGCATATATTAATTAATTTAAGCAAAGGATAGGTTCAGAAGAGCCTATCTTTTGTTTTACTTCTTATATGTTTTATTTATTATCATAAACATCTTGACACTGTAAAGATCAGGTATTATAATCTTTACAGTGTCAAGATGTTGGGAGGTAACAAAAATGTCAAATAAACCATATCACCATGGCAATTTACGAAATTTATTGATAGAAGCAGGAATTGAACTCATAAATCAGGAGGGTATAAAACAATTCTCATTAAGGAAAGTGGCGGCTATATGTGGGGTTAGCCATGCAGCACCTTATAGTCATTTTCAGAGTAAGGAAGAGCTGTTGAAAGCAATGCAGGATTATGTAACAGAGCGGTTTATGGAAGTATTGGAGAATGCGATTAAATCCTGCCCGGATCAAAAGGAGCAAAAGGTGCTTGTTGAAATGGGCAAGAACTATGTGATGTTTTTTATTAATAATCCCCAGTATTTTCCGTTTTTATTTTCGCAGTCAAGCATAGAGGTTAATCTTTCTCTGAATAGTGATGGAAGGTCGAATTTCCCACCTTTTGAACTTTTAAAGACGATTGCCTTTCGTGTTCTTGGAGAGGCTGGAATGCCAAAAGAAAAAATGCAAGATACAATAATAGCACTATGGGCAACCGTACACGGCCTTGCCTCTATTGCAACAATGAAAAATGTTCATTATGACAAGGATTGGGAAGCGAAAATTGAGGATATTATTTGGAATAAATAAATGCATTTGTTGTTTATATACTGGGAGATGAGAAATAAAATGACAAACTTGGAAAATAAGCGAGTTGCGATTAAAGCAATTGTACGGAGGGGGGCACGTATTATGTTAATCATACCTGCTGTTTTACTTACATGTGTATTTATTATTGCGGGTGTGCTGCTGATGTGCAGCCCAGGGAAATCCGAACCATACCGGGATGAAAGTGGAAGGCCGCTTGAAGGCAGCATTTCAGAAAAGATCCATGTTAATATCAATGGAGTGGAGCAGGGGATGTTTATAAGGGGTAAGGATAAAACGAACCCAGTACTGCTTTTCTTGCACGGAGGCCCTGGTCTGCCGACGTATTGGCTTACTCGGATATATCCTACAGGTTTTGAGGATTATTTTACTGTTTGCTACTGGGAAACACGAGGCACCGGGCTTTCCTACAGTAATGACATTCCCGCCGAGACTGTTACCTGGGAGCAATTGATATCGGACACTGTGGAGGTAACAAATTATCTTAGAAAGCGTTTTGGACAGGAAAAGATTTACCTCTTGGGACATTCGGGGGGATCTTTTCTTGGGATACAGGTGGCGGCACAGGCACCAGAATTATACAACGCATACATAGGTGTTGCACAGATGTCACGACAGTTCGAATCTGAAAAATTGGCATACAAATATATGATAGAGCAATTTAGGTCTGCCGGGGACAAGAGAATGGTACAAGAGCTTGAGAAATTTCCTATCCCTGATATGAATACTGTTCCGAAGGCATACCGTAACCTGCGTGATGAGGCAATGCACAAGCTTGGTATTGGTACAACGCATAGAATGAAATCAGTCGTCAAGGATGTCTTTTTGACAAGCTTCCAAAGCCGGGAATACACATTAGCTGAAAAGATAAATTTGTGGCGCGGCAAAAATTCCGAGCAATACCAGAGGATGTGGGATCAGATGATGGCAACGGATTTGACTGAGAAAGTACAGAAGTTGGATATTCCCCTTTATCTCATCGGAGGCATATATGATTATACATGTAACTATACACTTACAAAAAGCTATTTTGACAAGCTGAAGGCTCCGATAAAAGGATTCTATACCTTTGACCAATCTGCACACAGTCCTATGTTTGAAGAACCGTTAAAAATGCAGAAAATTTTAAAGAAGGATATTTTGAAAGGAGTAAATAACCTTGCCGATGCAAAGTAGGACCAATATACAAGCCTTTTGAGATATGATGCAAGCATCTAAGTAGATCTTGCATACAATTGGTATAAAATGAATATGCTAATATATTTTGCAGATAGGTACTCAATAGTGTACCTATCTTTTATTTGTATCGGATTCTATCTGTTTTAGAATAAACTGCACATAATTAGAATTGTTCTGTGGCCCGAATGAGGATAATTAATAAAAAACCATTGAATTTATTCTACAAGTGGAATACTATATGAATAGTAGAATAATATTCTACTTGTAGAATACTAAATAGTTAGGAGAGATAATATGTCACTTCAGTATGCAATTCTAGGGCTATTGAATTATGATTCAATGACGGGATATGATATCAAAAAAATGTTTGACAATGGAATCAATAATTTGTGGGCCGCCAGTATAAGCCAGATATATAGGGAGCTAAGCACTCTTGAAGGTAAGGGCCGCCTGACATCTGTCATTCAGCAGCAGGATGACAGGCCGGATAGACGGATATACAGCATCACTGATAGTGGTAGGGCTGCATTTAGAAGCTGGATTACAAATTTCCCGGAAAAGTTTTCAAAAGAAAAACGTGATGAATTCTCCCTGAGAATATTTTTTGGGTCTAATCTGAGCAGGGACGAATTGGTAAATCAGTTTGAACGCTTTATTGATGAGAAGCAGCGATACTTAGATGAAATCAATTACTTGTATAAGATATCAGATAAGTATGTTCAAAAAATGAAACTGTTCAACAATGAAGACATGTATTGGAGGTTTATACTAAGGCGTGCGCAAATGACCTTGGACACTTTGATAAGCTGGGCGCAAGAGTGTATTGAAGAGTTAAAAATAGGGAGTTGAGAGAAATGAGAATATCAGATAGCGTATACCTATTGGATTCAACGAAGGGAAGCTATTCATATCTGGTAACCGGGACAGAGACTGCTTTGATTGATACAGGGTTCCCAGGAGCAGGAAAAGGAATTGTAAAGGAGTTGGATGCTATCGGTGTAAAGCCCCGGGATATAAATCATATACTGTTGACCCACCATGATATTGACCATATAGGAAACGTTGCAATGCTTCAGGAACTGACGGGAGCGGAGGTATGGGCTTCTAAGGAGGATATTCCTTATATTACCGGAGAGCTTGACCGCTATGGGTTCAAAAAATACTTGAAGTATATTTTCAGGACGAAAAAACCGGATACCATAAAGCCATATGGACCAGAACAGAAAATTAACGGTATTGAGGTTGTTCCGACTCCCGGACATACTCCGGGGCATGTATGCTTTTCATTTGAAGATATTCTTTTTGCCGGTGATTTACTTAAAAATAAGGGGGGAAGCCTTATACCATACCCGCCGCCATGGAATTGGAATGATTCCGTGATGCTGGAGTCCATAAACAAAATATCGAAGTTTGATTATAGATTGGTATGTCCTGCCCATGGGAAGCCCCTTTTTTTGTGAATCACAGAACGATTCCCCCTTTAGATTAATGTGCCGGGGTCACACGGATTAGGTTCAAAAGGCCCGGTAGTTTTCAGATCCGTAGGTAAATTAAACTTTTTCCAACTCATTACTAATGCATGCGATGTATGAATATATATATCGTGAATACTTATTTTTAAGGAGTTGGTAATATATGCTGTCTGATCTTGAATATATAAGGGAATCCCTGGAGTTAAACTTATTTTTTATGAGAATAGCAAAAGAGCATTCTATATTTATAGAAGCGGCTTTTACTGCAAAGGATACGGAATTAGCTGAAGAGGCTGAGGCTTTCAAAATTGTTTTTGGCAATCTGCTGAAAAAGGCAATTGAGCTTTCGGATGGCATACTTAGTGAAGATGTAATCGATTCCGGGGAATTGGTTACGGACTTAACACTGCGGGCAGAGAAGGAAACTGAATTCTATACAGGGATAAGGATTAGCAGCAAAATTACCAAAGCGGAATTAGCCTTCGCAAATGAGGAGGAACCCAGTATTAACGCGGTTTTGCTGCAGGATGTTTATATGCTGAACCAGCAGGCTTTGGCTTCGACCCGCGCATTAGCCAATTATAAAGCAAGATTACTCCGTGATGTTTTAGCCTGCAGACTATTTACTAATAATTACCCATTGCTTCTGGATCATATTCTTAGAGAAGCAAGATTTTACATTAGAAACTTGATGAGATTGCAGCGGAGAAATTCATCAAATACAATAAATGATGCTATTGAAGAGGAGATATTCTGGAATAGAATAATGGCGGAGCATTCAAAATTCATAAGAGGCCTGCTGGACCCCACAGAAGTGAAGCTTTTTGATACTGCAAATGATTTCGGTCATAGATTTGATATGTTGACTGCTGAGGCAGAGAAACTGGAAGATAATTTAAACTTGTTCGCAAAGGTAACAACGGAAACCTTGGATGCTGCTAAAGAAATCAGGGATTTTAAAAGGCAAGGGACACAAGGTTTGATTAACTGTACTATCAGATCGATTGCCTATCCGCTTTTAGGTGATCATGTAGTCAGAGAGGCAAACCATTATTTGAGGCTTCTTAAGAAATATGCAAGTATGCCTGTAAGCAAGTAAGTACTAAGCACGTAATGAAAGCAGAAGGGACGGTTCCTTCTGCTTTTACAATTTCATAAATTGACAAGTTGACACCTTAATTGAAAATCAAAATGCAACCCTTTCGAGTTCAAATTAAGTTATAAATTTTAATAAATTATATATTACCGGGAGGCTGCATCCCGGCTTATAAAAAGATTGGTTACTGTTTAATGACCAGTC
>Ga0208695_1001652_pt1 | contig 18052 bp, 9 predicted proteins | sample AD_UKC111_MetaG_FD_184449 | JGI IMG/M metagenome (GOLD analysis project Ga0208695, IMG submission 184449) | Active sludge microbial communities of municipal wastewater-treating anaerobic digesters from Hong Kong - AD_UKC111_MetaG (SPAdes)... | ecosystem: Engineered > Bioreactor > Anaerobic >...
TTTCCAAAAAGGACTTTACCTGCTGAAGGTGGACAAACAGGTCATTAAATTCATGAAACGTTAATGGGAGGAGAAGAAATGAAAAAAATAATCGCTTTTTTATTCGCGCTTGTGTGCACTCTTGGTATTGATGCGCAGACATGGGACTTTTCATCTGTCAGCGATGCCGACAAAACTTTGATGAATGCCGATGCCACCAACTGGTATAATGACACAAGCAAAGGCAGATATAATTATCTAAAAGCCTTGTCAGAGGCTGCACTCACAGCCAATGGAACAGAATTGGCATACGCCAAGGGATTGCTGTTTACAGGACCTGCAGGTTCTAGCAACACAAACGGGAAATTCAGAATCAATTATAATGACGGACGTTTTGAGTTGAATGGAAGTGGTGATGTCGTGACAATCAAAAATCTGAAGGCTGGCAGCACGATCACTGTTTCATGCAAGACATCCAGTTCGTCTACCGCCCGTGGTCTCAATGTGACGAACATCACTCCCGTGTCGGGTTCATTCAACAGTACTTCTACTGATGCCCAGACCAATGTGGGAACTGTCACCGCAAATGGCGATGTGACGATGACCACGACGGGTGGTATGTATGTCTATAGCATCAAGGTGGAAAGTGCCAGTACTGGTGGCGATACTGGTGGGACAACGACCAATAGCGCTGTTTCGCAGGATTTGACGGAAAATCAGATGCGCGTGACATTGAATACAAACGATATCCTATATTACAATACGACTTCTTTGTCGAGTGTGGATGTCGATAACGACAATGTAACGGTGAATCCGAGTTCCGGCAATGCTGATAAATATAATGGAACGATAGCGAACATTGGTTTTTCCAAAGCTGCCGAGCAAGGCGGTTCGGGCACTATCACGAACAATGGTGTGGACATTACTGAAGCCAAGGGATGGATGGAGTCTGTCTATGTGAAGTGGAATCTTTATTCTGGAGCCACGTCATACACCGTATATATAAAAGGTGGAAAATATGCCGATTATACCAAAATAGATAATCAGTTGGTTCGCAATTATGGCACGTACGGTCGAGCCGATGTCGTGGGACTGGTAGCTGGCAGCGGATATTCCATCAAGGTGGTTCCTGTCATCAATGGTACGGAAGACGCGACGAAGGCAAGTATCGCTATTGATATCGCTGTTGCTAATTATGACCGTTCCGGTTTCGCACATCTGAATAACACAGGTGTGGGTGCCTATAATGACGACGGCACTTTGAAATCGGATGCCCGCGTGCTGTATGTCACGGCCTCTACGGCGAAGACTGTCACCTTGGATGTCCTCACAGGAAAAACTGCGACCACATACACAGGACTTCAGGCGATTATCAATGCATACCAGAAAGGTTTGGAGACTCGTCCGTTGGATGTCCGTTTTATTGGGTTGATTAAAAATACTGATATGGATGCGTTGTTGAGTAGCGAAGGTCTCCAAGTGAAAGGCAAAGACAATTCCGTCAACATGAATATCACTCTTGAGGGAATCGGAGAAGATGCCACGGTGTGGGGATTTGGTTTCCTGCTTCGCAATGCCGTGAATGTGGAACTGCGCAATTTCGGAATCATGCTTTGCATGGACGACGCTGTGTCTATTGATACCAATAACAAATTCTTGTGGGTGCATAATTTGGATTTCTTCTATGGTAATGCTGGAAGTGATGCCGACCAAGTGAAAGGCGACGGAAGCGTTGATGTCAAGGGCGATTCCAAATACGTCACCGTAGCTTACAATCATTTTTTTGATAACGGTAAGTCTTCGCTCTGCGGCATGACCAGTGAGACCGGACCTAACTATATCGATTACAATCACAATTGGTTCGACCATAGCGATTCCCGCCATCCGCGCATCCGCACGATGTCCGTTCATGTTTGGAACAACTATTATGACGGTTGCGCCAAGTATGGAGTGGGGGCAACGACGGGTTCGAGTGCTTTTGTGGAGCGCAACTATTTCCGTGACACCAAAGACCCGATGCTGAGTTCCAAGCAGGGAACGGATGCCATAGGCGACGGTACATTCTCAGGCGAGAACGGCGGAATGATTAAGAGCTTTGGCAATGTGTATGCTGAAAAAGGGACGAGTAGCAACTATACGCCTATCACTCAGAATGAGAGTGCGACAAGTTTCGACTGTTATGAGGCGACCTCACGTGATGAGAAGGTGCCTTCCACTTACGTGACATTGGCTGGCGGCACCATTTATGACAATTTTGATACCAACAGTGCTTTGATGTTCAGTTACACACCCGATGAGGCTGTGGATGTTCCTGCCAAAGTCACGGGCTGGTATGGAGCCGGACGTATGAATAAAGGTGACTTCAAATACACTTTCGGCACTTCAGCCGATGCTCTTTATTCTGTAGATACGACATTGAAGACCGCCTTGCAGAATTATACCAGTACATTGGTCGGTACATTCTGATACTTACCTGATAATTAATCGTATGGCCGCATAAGGAGCAATATCCCTTATGCGGCGTTTTTTGTTCCGTCTTGTTTGGTGGAAATTCCACATTCCCATTTCTGAAGCGAATATGACAGCGCATCGCACCAAGGCTGATCACACTAAATTTGTCATCAGATGCCCTGTATAAATATAATGTGAGGGCTTTTTCCATAACACGTCTTTTGTCTGGAAAAATACGAATACAAGTAACTCGTGTGTGACTTCGTTTCAATCAAATGATGTTCGGACGGAAATATGCCCCAACTGAAAATGTTGATAACAGACACTTCGTGCCTCTCATACCGCCAGTTGTCACTCTAAGTGATGGCTATCAGCTATGTATCTAACCATTACTTAGCACGCAGGTAATCATTAGTTGCATCGCCATTAACTGTAAGTGAACGTGTAAAAGCATAGCTATTGCATAAGAGGAAAAAATACTGAACCACTCTTGGACGTTCACAGATGTTTATATGGCCCAAAAGTAGCATTCCCGTTTCTGTTTCATGATTTTGCTTAGGAAAGGATTTTGACGATTTCTATACTTGAAATGTCATTATAAATTGCGTTCCATGCCAATTTCCATGATACGTTTTTCGAAATCATCACGGCCGCAGAGTGCTTTTTTCTTGATGCGGGCTCGGTAGTTGTAAATGGAATTTGGCGAGTAGCGTAGAAATTCGGCGATACGTGAACTTTCGTCAATGCCTAGACGTATCAAGGCGAATATGCGCAAATCTGTAGTGAGTTTGCCGTTTTCTGTTAGTTCTATTCTGTCTTCTGGTTTGAGCAGGGCGTTAAATTCATCAGTGAAGTTCGGGAACAGACGCAGAAATACGGTATCGAAATTGTCAAACAGTTCTTTCAGTTCATCTTCTTTCAGTTGTTGGGAGTTGGTCATCACCAGCAATTCCTTAAACTGATTGCTCTTCACCTTACGGTTTACCTTGATGCGGTAATTGTCCAGCTTATCGATATATTCTGAACAGATACTAAGGAACTTGCCGATATATTCATCCTTGACGCGGTTGGAGTCGTTAAGTCTCATGTTGGTTGTTGACAATTGGCTGTTTGCGTCTTTCAGCTTTTCGTTGAGGGCTTTTAGTTCCGCATTTATGTCACTTAATTTGTTACGCGCTATTCTCAGTTGATTTTCTTTCATGCGCACATATATCAGTGAAATGGCGAGGAACACAGACAGCATGCTGATGATGGCAATCATGTAAAGCAGATTTCTGTTGGCAGTCTTCAGCTTCTCTTTGTAGTTGTTGCTTATCATCGTCAGAATGGGCGATACGAGCCAGCCGCGCATGTGAGAATTGAATGTAGATAGGCATTTCCATGAATATTCTATGTACTTGTATGAGCGTTCTACATCGCCCTCTCTGTTGACGATGTCTGCCAGGCTCCAAAGCGAAGATTGGTCCATCACGGCGCATTGGATGTCGCACAAAGCCGATTGCGCCAACCAATACTTCTGCATGTTGACGTTGTTTGTCGCTTTGTAGATTTCCGAACGGAAGAAAGCCACGATGGCATAGTCGTGGGTGCCTGGCTTTACATTGGCGAGCCATCTGTTGTTATAGGAAAGCGCTTCTTGGTATTTTTTCTGATTGCATAGTTGCGTTGATTTCGTCTGAAGATACAAATCTGATTTCTTGTCAATGATGCGATACAAAATGTCGTTGTATTTGTTGGAGAGGTTAAAATATTGTTGTTTCAGTCTATAATCTTTGGTGTAATAGCCCATTTCCCCGTATAGGCATGTGTATCCGTAATAATAATCAGTGGCACAGTCGGCATCAACGTCTTTTTCATTGATTTTGCTGAAGTAATTGATGGCCTCGGGATAGAAACCCGATGCGGCAAATTGGCGGCCGATGGCGATGTAGGCTTTGGTCTGAAGATGAGTGTCGCGGAGCTGTGTGGCTATGTCGATGCATCTGTTGAGATAAGCGATGGCCGAGTCGTTCATCAGCGCATGGTATTCCTCAAACAAGCTATAACCGAGCTCGTATTTTGTCTTCAGGTTCTTTGCAGACCAGTATTCGTTTTTGAGCTTTTTAATGTCCTTGTTCTTGATAGACATGTATTTGTCGGAGTTGGCAATGACATCATCGATACGTGTGTACAGGGAGTCCACGTTTTGTGCATTGCTGAATACGGCAACAGTTGATATGATTAAGAGTAATAATATTCTTTTCATGAATAGAATTGATGATAGGTTTACTCTGCAAAGATAATGAATTTTGTCAAAAAAGGACATCTTTATTCGAATAATTTTTATTAAGTGGAATTCTTCGGTTTATAAAACTGTCGTTACAGTCCACATTTTCCAGTTCTTTTAATGATGCATATTGTTCTGATATTCAATGCCTTGTTTGTTTTTTACCTTATTTTTTATCCACATCGCCCCCTTTGCCGATGAGATATTGAAGCGTTTTATTTATAATTTTGCCATCGTAATTATTTATAATCATGATTAACTGACAAGGAAAAATCTATCAAATATAAGACTTATGAAGAAATTTTTTAGCATGAAAACGAGGTTAAGGCTATTGCTGATTTTGTCTACGGTGGTTACAATTTCATCCACATCATCATGTAATGACAAAAATGATGAATATGATGACAAGGGCAGTTCGAGTGTCCTTTCCATTAAAGCCCCCGACCAAGTATATATGGGCGACAGCATTTCCTTTTCATATAACGTCTCTGCCAGTGGTGCAGATCTCAATCAAACCAAGCTGCAGCTCTATATGGACGACCAATTGGAATCGGAGCGCATTATGAATACGCCAGCCGATGGCGAATATACAGGCAAACTGGTGATACCGTTCATTCAGAATGTTGACGACAGGGATGTCACCATCAAAGTGCGTGCCCAGAACGACAGGTTTGCCAACGCGTCGGCAGAAAAGACAATCAAGATTGTACGTCCTGTTTATTCCAAGTTGATATTGAGGGATATTAACGGCAAAGAATATGACATGCTGCCCGTAGAAGGCAAGCCTTACACCTATTCGGTCACATCGTTATTTCCATCCGAATTGTATGCCACCATCATTGCCCCGGCTTATGGGAACAATGGCAATGAACAGGTATTTGGCAATGCAGACGGGAAGATTATCGACGGTTCTTCGGATAATATCAATTTCTCTGCTGATGCTGAGGGAACTTATCAGGTGACGTTCAACACCAAAACATTCGAGGGAACTCCTTTTGTGAAGTTTGCTGTTAATGGTGATGAATTTTCAAAAATAGACGACAACAATTTCAAGGTGGACCGTCAATTCAAACAGAATGAAGAGATCGAAATCACGGGCTTGAAAGCTGATTACAGCAATTATTGGATCAATCCTACTTATTTCGATGTAGTGGCAGGAAGTAACGGAAAGAAGTTGCGTTGGCGCGGTGTCGACGGAAAGTACCGTGTGGTTTGCGACAAGTTGTTGAAATACTTCCGTATCTATCCGCTCAACGCCCAGGGTGATGATTTGGCTGATTACCGCAATGGCGACAAGGTGGTTTGGGTCATAGGCAGCGGTGGCATCGGTCAGCCTAATTTTGCTAACAATCCATCTGGATGGAGTCCGAAAGAAAGCAATGGCATCACGATGTGCCAGATTAAAGACCATGTGTATCAGTTGATTCTGAAGGCTGGCTCCAATGTAAAATGCCAGTTGAATCCTTACGACATCGCGTTCAAGTTCTTCTATCAGTGCGGTTGGGGCTCATCGTGGGGTTCTGAAGGCCCGGGTGCAAATCCGACGATAACCGACGGTTCTGCTTGGTTCAAGGTGGTGAGTGCCGGTGACCTCAATGCAGGAACAAAATCATTGATTTCAGGACGATATTATGTACTGACTCTTGATTTGACTGGAGGTGACAGCAAACCGAAACTCACCGTAGTAGAAGAAAAAACGATACCTGAAGTGGAATAATATATAAAATAGAATGTCATGAAATTTAAATATAGTGCTTTATTAGTCGTGTCGGCAATGGCCTTATACTCGCCACGAGTGTTGGCGGGCGATGCATCCGAGAATGATTTGAATCCTCAGAACGTGATGCAGACGGGTCAACGCACGATTAAAGGTCTGGTAACGGAATCAAACGGTAATCCTGTCATTGGTGCGACCATCAATATCGTTGGCAAGAAAGGTGCTGCCGTGACCAATATAGACGGACGTTACGAGTTGCAAGTGACTGATGGGGATGAAATTGTCATCAGTTATCTGGGCTTCGGTTCAGAGAAGCGCATCGTGAAGAAGGGCGTTGATGTCTTGAATGTGCAGATGCAGCAGGCATCTACAGATCTGAATGATGTTGTCGTCGTGGGTTACGGGCAACAGAAGAAAGAGAGCGTTGTGAGTTCGGTGAGTGTAGTCAGTGGTGAAGATTTGCACGTCAGCAGCAGAAGTCTGAACAACAGCTTGGCTGGTAAAGTTTCCGGTTTGTTGGCTGTTCAGCGTTCGGGAGAACCGGGATGGGATGATGCCCAGTTTTGGATACGTGGTGTGAGTTCCTATGCAGGCGGTACCGATCCGTTGGTCATCGTCGACGGTGTGCCCCGCAAGATGAACGACATCGACGTGGACGAAATAGAGTCGTTCTCTGTCCTGAAAGATGCGGCAGCTACTGCCGTGTATGGTGCCGAGGGTGCCAATGGCGTGGTGCTGATCACATCCAAACGAGGCAAATCACAACGGACGAAGATTAATGCGTCTGTCGAATATGGTGTTTCCACGCCGTTACGTTTGCCTTCTCTGCTGGATTCTTATTCATACCTCAGCCTTTACAATGAGGCAAAATGGAACGATGCGGGCAATCCAGAATCTGCTTTTACCATGCCTTTTTCAGATGAAATATTGGAAAAATACCGCACAGGTGCAGACCCTGATCTGTATCCGAATGCTAACTGGATGGATATGCTGAAGAAACACACCGAAAATCAACGTTATACAGTCAATTTCCGAGGTGGTAGCGACAAAGTTCGCTTCTTCGTTTCTGGCGCTTATTACACTGAGAATGGCATTTATAAAAAGAACGAGAATGCGACATTCGACTCGAATGTGAAATTCGACCGCTACAACATGCGCACCAATGTGGATTTTGACCTTTCCAAAAGCACACGTATGTCGGTGGACATGAGCGGGCAATATATCAACAGAGTCGCCCCCAACAAGACAGCGGCACAGATATTCAATGGCATGACCTTGATGCCGGTGCATCTCATCCCGATGATTTATTCTGACGGCACACCGTCTGAACATCCTGCAACGGATGGACTCGGACTGCGTGACAATCCTTACAACTATCTCTATTTCAGTGGCTATTGCAAATCGTGGGAGATCACGTATCAGACAAAGGTGACCTTGGAACAAGACCTGAACTTCATTACCGACGGGCTCTCTGTCAAGGGAACGGTGAGCTTCGACGGTACTGCTGGACAATACATCAACCGTACGATGTCTGCCCATTCATTCTACGCTACAGGTCGTAATGCCGACGGCACGTTGATATTGGAACAGAAAAATGCAGGTTCGGCTCTCTCCAATCCGTCTGCATCGAGCAGCCCTGGTAACAAGAAAATATATCTTGAAGCCTCTTTGAACTACAAGCACACATTCGGCAAATTGCATGATGTGACGGGACTGCTGCTCTATAACCAGAAAGAAACACAGTATCAGAATTATGACGGACTGAGCTTGCTGCCTTATCGCAAGCAGAGCGTTGTGGCACGTGCCACTTACGGTTATGACAACCGCTACATGATGGAAGGCAGCTTTGGTATGACGGGCAGTGAGAATTTCGCGCCAGGTCATCGTTGGGGCATCTTCCCCGCTATCGGTGGTGCATGGTTTGTCAGCCATGAAAAATTCTTCCAGCATCTGCTTTCTGTCGTCAACAAGTTCAAGTTGCGTGCCTCTATCGGTCTCACTGGTAATGATGAGATTGGCGCTTCCTCGCGTTTTCCCTATCTGGAGACGATGAATACAGGAGCCACAGGCATGAATCTCGGCATCAGCAGCATCGCCAACGGTTCTTCACAAAACTGGATGGGCGGACTGACTGAAAACCAGGCTGCCGCTATCAACCTGCAATGGGAGGTGGAGCGCAAGGCTGATGTCGGTATCGACCTTGGCTTTCTGAACGGCCGCATCGACATGTCTGTAGACTATTTCTCCGACCGCCGCAAAGACATTCTGCTCGACCGTAACACCATTCCTGCCATGACAGGTCTGCGCAAAGGTCCGACTCAAAATTTTGGCGTCGTTACCAATAAGGGTGTTGATGGCAACATCACTTTCAAAGAGCACATCGGCAAACTGAATGTTCAGCTGAGAGGCAATTTTACATATTCAAAGAACAAAATCGTGGAGTGTGACGAAGTTTCCCATCTGTATGCTTATCAGGATTATACAGGATGCAGCATCGGTACGCCTTTGATTTATATTGCCGACGGATTGTACACGCCTGATGACTTCAACGTCACGACAAATTCGAAGACGGGCGCCAAGACCTATACGCTGAAATCTGGGCTGCCAAATCCCGGCGCACAGGTGTCGCCTGGTGACATCAAATATCGTGACATGAATGGCGACGGCGTGATTAATGATTATGATATGACCTATCATAGTAACTGCAATTCCTCAAACCCCAAGACTGTGTATGGCATCGCTTTGGATTTGGATTACAAGGGCTTCTTTGGTGGCGTGTTCTTCCAAGGCGCAGGCGGATGTTCTGTAAACTTGATGTCGAAGGCGACCAATTTCATGCCTTTCAATCAGGGCGTGAACGCTTCTTCTGCCCGTAGTGAAGCATTAAACAGATGGACCTATTCAGACCCTTACAATCAGGATGTGCTCTATCCCCGTATGCACTCGGAATCTTTCTCTTACAATCTGAAGCAAAGCACATGGTGGTATCGCAACGCCAGCTTCATCAGATTCAAGAATATAGAGTTCGGCTATCAGTTCAATCATCATCAGCTCAGAAGTGTGGGGCTTGAAAACTTGAGATTCTATGTGCAGGGCACAAATCTTATCACATGGGACGATGTGAAATATTGGGATCCAGAATTGGGCAATGCCAATTCGGGTGCACAGTATCCTATCTCACGTTCATGGAAATTCGGAGTTGAAATAACTTTCTAAAAACAACAATTATGAAACTTAAGAATATAATATTTCTGGCAATATCGGTTTGCTCCTTTTTTATCCTCACATCATGCAACGACTATCTTGATGTGTCGAAAGAAATGAACGAGAATCTCACGATGGACAAGGTGTTCGTGAACCCCACATATACCCGCAACTGGTATGGTAACATCTACGGATGCGTATCCGATTATTCAGATATGGTGAATGTGAATCCGCTCGACAATCCGTGGTCTAACATGTGCGGCGAAGTGTCTTCACAGGCTGCCGCCACCCGCGATGTTATGGTCTCTGGCTTCACTGCCGGCAGCGCGCAATGTCAACGTTGGACATCCATCTACCAATATATACGTCAGGCGATGATTTTTATTCGTGATGCCAATGACGAGGGTGTGGGTTCGGGTACCAACCGTATCACGTCGCAGGAAATTGCCCGCATGAAAGATGATGCCCGATTCCTCTTGGCTTATTGCTATTATTCACTGTTCGAAATGTATGGTCCTGTTCCTATTGTCAGACAGATTGATGATGCCGCTTATCCGCAGGTGTATGATTATGAGCGTGCTTCTGTAGACGAGACTGTCAATCATATCGACAGCTTGCTTGCCGATGTGCTGAGCCGCGACAATCTTCCTACTTCACTGATTACAGCCAAGACCGACGGCGTGGGCACTACGTTTAATCTGAATGAGGCTGTGCGTCCCACTAAGATTGCCGCAATGGCGTTGCGCGCACGTCTTTGGGTCTTTGCGGCTTCTCCTCTTTATAATGGAGGATGGGACAAGGCGATGGCTTTGAAGAACGATGACGGCAAGCAACTCTTCCCTGCTAAGGATAAGAATAAATGGGTTATTGCCAAACAGCATCTTGAAGAATTGCTTGATGCTTGCACGAGTGCGGGCCACACGCTCTATGAGGTGAAGGTGAACGGATCCATTCAGCCCGAAGAGTCAATATATAAACTGTTCCAAATCTTCAATCAGGAAATATTGTGGTGTGATACAAATAACAGTTACAGCGGTCAGTGGACGATGGAAAAATATACCAATCCGCGCGACGTGAACAACAGTTACGGTACCGTGGGTCCTACGCAGGAGTCGGTAGACAGGTTCTTCACAAAGAGTGGACTGGGCATCAACGAGGATAACAATTATCATGAGGACGCGTTGGTGGATGTCATCAACACGGCTTACGATGACAACTGCAAGGACACACACACCGATCACAACATCTTTAACATGTATTCCAATCGTGAACCGCGTTTCTATCAGGATGTTATCTACCAGGGCAAGAGCTGGTACAAGGTGTTTATGAACATGGCGGGACATGAAAATTATATCGCCGACTTTTCACCTAACGGCGGTTCCGGTCCGACTTCCACTGACACACCGCTTACTGGCTACATGCTCGGAAAGTTTAAAAACCGCATCGTCAATGATGCCAGCGGTTACCAGGCAACTTATTCTCGCGTATGGATTCAGTTCCGTCTGGCCGACTTTTTCCTCTACTATGCAGAGGTGTTGAATGAGATCGACCCGACAGATCCTCGTATCGTGCAATACATTGATTATATCCGCGAGCGTGCAGGCATCCCAACTTATGCGAAACTCGCCGAAACGGGCGTGAAAGATATTCGTGGTGACTATCAGAAACAATGGGAAGCCATCGAACATGAACGTTTCGTGGAACTATATTGTGAAGGTCAGCGTTATTTCGACATCCGTCGCTGGATGATATGTGGAAAAGGAAAGCTGGCAGACCAGACCAAGTTTGGTGGCATGAACGAATATGGCTCTACCGCGGTGTCCATCGGACAGGACAAGTCGTTCTATAAGCGTACATCTTTGGAAAACCGTCAATGGGATGACAAGATGTATCTCTATCCGATACCGCAGAGCACAATACAGTTGGGACAGGGCCGTATTGTCCAGAATCCTGGATGGTAAATGCAATTGAAAACAAAATTAAATATCCAAAATGAACATGATGAAAAAGAAAACTATTAAACTGATGACTGTCATGATTGCCGGATTCATTCCGTTGGCATCATGTGGCAGCAGCAATTCCGCCACTGAAGATGACGGAAATCCCGGTGGTACAGGTGGTAGCACAGTCGTTACCAGTCAGGGCACTGTGTACACGACTTCTTCTACGGGGACTTATTCCCTTACAAAGTCCAGTGCAGATGTGGTTACGGTCAGTGACGGGTCTGTTGCTGATTTGAAACTCAAACCCTCGCAGACTTTTCAGACCATGGACGGTTTCGGTGCCGCCATCACTTACAGTACAGCTTTCAATCTGCTGAAGATGTCGCAGGCTGACCGCACCAAGTTCTTGCGCGAGACCTTCTCGGACACCGACGGGTATGGATTCAGCTATGTGAGAGTGTCTATCGGCTGTTCGGATTTTTCGAGCAAAGAGTACACATGCTGTGATGTACAGGGGTTGGAGCATTTCGCTTTGCAGTCGGATGATGTAGACTTCGTCATTCCTGTGATGAAAGAGATTCTCGCCATCAATCCCCACGTGAAGGTAATTGGTTCGCCATGGACGTGTCCGCAATGGATGAAAGTGGAAACACTACAAAGCAAAACACCGCACAACCGCTGGACCGACGGTCATCTCAACCCTGATTATTATCAGGCATATTCTGAATATATGGTGAAATGGATCAAGGCTTATCAGGATGCAGGTGTGCCCATCTATGCCATCACACCTCAAAACGAACCGCTCAACAAGGGCAACTGTGCATCGTTGTATATGCCGTGGCAGGAAGAGGCTGCTTTTCTGAAAGTGCTCACGCCGACTTTTAAGAAAGAGGGACTCTCCACCAAAATTTATGCTTATGACCATAATTATGATGCTTATTCCTATCCGCTCAATCTCTATAAATCTATTGATGGCACAGAGGGTTCCGAGTATGTGGTAGGTGCTGCATTCCATAACTATCTAGGTGAAGAGACTGCTCTGAACACGATGTATGACAACCGACCCGATAAGGGACTGATGTTCTCAGAAGCATCAATTGGTACATGGAATGACGGGCGCAACTTGAAATCGCGCTTGATTGATGATATGCAGCACATTGCTTTGGGCACAGTAAACAGATATTGCACTGCTGTCGTTGTTTGGAATCTGATGCTTGACACTAACATGGGTCCCAATTTGGACGGTGGATGCCAAAGTTGTTTCGGAGCTGTAGACATCAATGTGCATGACTATAAGACTATCAAGCGTAATTCTCATTATTATGTGATAGGTCAGCTTTCCTCTGTCGTGAAGCCTGGAGCTGTGCGCGTGGGTGTGGATAATAATTATTTGGCATCGACGGGATTGAGTTTCTCTGCTTTTAAAAATACGGATGGCACTTACGCCATTGTACTGTGCAACAATTCCGATCTTCAGCGCAATCTGTCAGTAGGCGACGGAACGAAAAATATAAAACTTGTCTTGCCTGCATATAGCGTGATCTCAGCCCGTTGGAAATAACAATTTATCATATTACGTTTTGTCATTAAGTTAGTTGGGGGGCAGTTCTTGCTCCCCGTTTTTTATGATTGCCATTAATCGGTAATGAACGATATTTCACATAGGGGAAATCTATCGGTAGACTCATGAACATATCGTACGAACGTGTTCTTCAGTCTTTTTTGATGCTCGTCAAGAATGTTATGATGTTGTCACCGGCATCTAGATCCAACTTCTTACGCAGACGATAACGTGCAGTTTCGATGCTTCTCGTGGAAGTATTGAGCAGTGATGCTATATCTTTGCTCCTAAGACCCATACGAAGATAAGCGCAAAGTTTGCGGTCTACGATGTTCAAGTCGGGGAAACGACGAATGAGTTCATCAATAAATCCGTCATACACCAAATTGAAATTTCTCTCAAGGGTGTCCCAGTTGTCGTCTTCGTTCAAATTCTTACTCAGAACTTTTCTGATATTTTGTATCTTTTGTGCTATTTTTGATTCGTATTCTTTGTATTTTAACGTTTCTAGCAAGTCTTTCATCTCTTCATCCAATGACTGGAGTAAGTCATTCTTGTGAATCAAGTTTATCGTCGAGTCTGACAGTTCACTCGACTTGTGTTTCAGTTCCATGTTTAGCTGTGCAGTTTTCATTTCAGCCAATTCTCGATCGTTTCTTTCTTTTTCTATCAAACGTTTAGCCTCCTGTATTTTGGCTTTTCTTTCCTCTTCTTTTCTCAAGGCAAGTAACCCTCTCTCAGCACGTTTCTTTAGTTGCAAAATAATGTATTTTAAAGCGATGATGGCAAGTATGACGTATAGGCATATCATGAATGTCGTCTCGTACCATGCTGGCAGAATGGTGATTTTCATTTCTGTCTCTTGACTCTTGCCGCTGATGCTGTCGAATGATCTTACATGGAAAATATAAGTCCCCCGTGACAGATTGGTGTATTCTTTCGATGTGCTTGTCTGGCGTTGTCCCCAGTGTTTGTCCGTCCCTTCCAGGTAACAGGAATATTCTATGGCGTTCTCTCCGAGATACTCAGGTTGCACAAATTCTATTCTGATGGAGTTCAGGTTGTGTGGAATTTTGATACTTTGCTGTTTGTTTGGCAACAATGCTGAATAAACTATCGAGTCAGAGTCGTTGGTGCTCGTAACAAGACGAATCATCAGTTTATCGTCTGTGGCATTGCTGCCATAATTGTTTTTCACCAGATAGAATCCTTTGTCGTAATTGAATATCGTGTGATCGCCGTCAATGCAGCCGATGTCGCCCATACCCATCTGCAGTCGGTTGATGAAACTTCTGTATGATGTGCTGTCTACATCATATCGGTTGCCGTAGCGGTGGGCAATTGCCAGATAGTTGCTCCTCATCGCCCATAAGTCATGTTTGGGCGTTTCGTGTATTTTCAGTGACCCCTCAGGTTGGTGGAATATGTCGTTTAATATTTTGTCTCTTTCCAGTTTGCCGTTTTTCTTGTTATAGTGCAATATCCCTTTTGTGGATGATATGTATATTCTGCCACCGATTTTACATATTTCATTGCATTCGTTGGCACCAAGTCCGTTGGTCTTATTGAACAGTTTGACAGATTTTACAGCGGTCAGGTTGTTGTTTAGAATGATGTGGTAAATGCCTTTGAGCCAATGCTTAATCCAAATGCTGCCGTCGGTATCCTCCTCAAACGAACCGCTTGTTTCGTTGAAACCTCTGAGGCGATTGCGGAATGTGATGTTGTCGCCGTCTTTCCTGATGATGTAAAATCCGATGTAGTCGCTTGCCAATATATATCCGGGGTGCCGTTTCAGCGGATGGAAGTTCCATGATCCGTCGGGACCTTGCAACTTGTGGCATGAGTTGCCTTTGACAATGAACGCCCCTTCGTCACTTCCGCAAAATAGTGTGCCTCCGATGTTCTGCAGTTGCCACACTTGTCCGCTTATGACAAGTGCCGGCGTGGCCGGATTTGGGGAATACGAGAGCTGGCTTGGAATATAAAACAGTCCTTGGTTGGTACCAAGATATAGCCTGTCATTGTATCTGATGGATGCGTATCCTGTTCCAATGCTGTACTTGTCGCCTGTCATGTCGCGGTATGGCATATCCAGTAATACATAAGATATTCCGTTGTCAAGTCCCAGCCAGATGTTGTTCCTCTTGTCGAATTTCATCGACAAAACGGTATTGTTTTGCAGTCCAGTCATATTGTTGGCATAAGATGTGAGACCTGTTTTCAGGTTTTTGATAATCAGTCCGTTTCTGATTGTTCCGAAGGCGATATATTTATTGTTGATGGCGGCACAGAATATTTGATAGTCTTTTAGTTGCTGGGATATGTCCATTAAATAAGGTGTCGTCGTCTTTCCGTCATAAAAGAAGACACCGTCGGATGCAGTGGCAAACAGAATGTGCTTGCCCAACGGTAGAACTGCTCTGATGGTTAGTCCCCGCAGTGGTTTTGTGCCTGGCAACTCGCTGGCCCCGTTCTTGTTTATTACATAGACGCCTTCATTGGTCGCAGCGATGATGCGCCCGCCTATCGGGGCAGAGCATGTTATCCTGCTTTTCACTTTGATGTCTTTCAGTGAGCCGTAGCCACTGTAGATGAAAATGTCGTTGCCAGCTTGGAATATGATGTCATGGCTCAGACGGAAAACATTCCAAATCTCTCTGAAATCACGTTCTTTGGCAGGCAGTGTCGCCGATATGGAGTGATAGTTGATTTGCTTTGCCGTGCCATTTTGCTGATAATACCCAAATTCGTTGGTGCAGCCAGCATAGACGTTGTTGCTGGCATTGTCAAACATCACAGCTCTCACGTTGTTGTTTTTGAAGATAGATTTCGAGAACCATTTATCTCCATCGTACTCCAGCACACCGTTGTTGTTGGCGAATAGCATTCTGCCATCGCACGTTTGTGATATGCACCAATTTTGTGTTCCGCCATTATATTGTGTAATGGTAAAATTCCTCAGTGTAGGTTGTTGCGCATTCGCATTGAAAAAGAATGTGATGAACAGTGTTAATAATATGGATTTTTTCATTCGTCCGTACTTGATGATTGGTATATTTGATAATCTTTGAATAGGTATATTTTTCTTGGGAATCGGTTGCAGAATCGTTTTTTGCATAAGATATTTATAGTAGGCAAAGATAGTAAAAATCATTTGATTATCAAAATTTTACCTCATAAAGATGATAATGTTTTTTTGACATGGCATGATTTGTTATTTGATTGTTTGAACATCGTATTTTTTTACACTTGAATTTATTCTTTTGTTGTTGTCAAGAAACGAAGACAACCTTTTTGTTTTCCTTGCATGTACTGGTGAATTGTTTATCCGACATTAAGTTGATGAAAATTATGGTGACGAAGATACAAAGTGGTGCTGTCATAAGCCAATGATCGTGGAGCAAATTGTTTTACATCAAATTTATTACGTTTTTGTCATTATTTGCCTCGTTTTAATTTTAAATTTCATAAATGGCGATGCGTTTTTGTTGTAAATATTCGAGTTTTCTGACAGTTTCCTTATCACTGTTGCTTGATGAAGAAAGTGGATTCGCAATTTTAAGGAATCCTTTGTTTATCGACATTCATCCTCGTTTTTATGTAAAATAAATGTGGATGTTTCTTTCTTTTAAAAATGGCGTTCATATCAAAAGTGAGTTTTTGCGTATCTATATTTGGAATGTGCGTGTCAAAATAATATCTAATTTTGGGCTGTGAAATTCCTAATAGGTTAATTACTAAATTATATATCATTCAAAAATATGACTAATAAGACATTTAATATCTATGTAGTTTTGTTCCTGTTGTCGTCATTCTATGTGAAGGCTGATGCAAAAACACTTGCCAGTTCTGCTGGCGATTACCAACTGGTGTGGAGTGACGAATTTAATGGCACATCATTGAACACCAAAGCATGGAATGTGGAGGTGAACGGAAACGGTGGCGGAAACGGCGAATTGCAATATTACCGCAATGAAAATGTTTCTGTAGGCAATGCCCCCTCAGGTGAGGGATGTTTGATTATCACAAGTAAGAAGGAGAGTTATGGAGGTAAACAATTCACCTCCGGCCGTGTCAATTCCATGGGTAAGGCCGCTTTCAAACATGGCAAGATAGAGGCGCGCATCCGACTTCCCAAGACCGCCAACGGACTTTGGCCCGCTTTTTGGATGATGGGCAATGACATGAACAGCGGTGTGACATGGCCTTATTGCGGCGAGATGGACATTCTCGAAACTGGTAACAGTGCGGGTATCAAGGCTGGTACGCAAGACCGCTATTTTAATGGTGCCATGCATTGGGGACCTTACACCAATGGCAATCATCCCAATTATGCCAAGGGTTATACAGCTCCTTATAGTGTGCAGGATGGTGCGTTCCATCTGTTTACCCTTGTCTGGACGGATACCAAGGCTAGCATGTACATCGATTTGGATAAATATCCCGACGAGTCTCCTTACTTTGAAATGAACATCGATGATGTGAGTGCACAAAATTCGGCTGGCCGTTATTTCCACAAACAGTTCTTCCTGTTGTTCAATATGGCTGTGGGTGGCAGTGTACCTAATATATATAATGCCGGTGAGGTCACGGCGCTGAATAGTGGCGATGCCAAAATGTATGTGGATTACGTACGCGTGTATCAGCAGTCGGATGCAAAGGATTATACGACCCCCGATGGTTCTACATCCACAGACCCTACGCCAGTCGTGACCGAAGACACTGAGACCAAGTTGGGCGATTATGGTTCGCTTGCTCTGAATAGTGCTAATGCAAGTACGTTCGATTTCACCAATGGCAAGGATTATGTGCTCATTGATGTCAGCGCGTCGGTCAAGGCATCCATGGAAGGGAAGATCAAAGCCGATTATAGTGTGGATGATAAGAAAAATTTCTTGTATATATGGTCTAACACTTATACGCCTAAG
>Ga0208695_1001653_pt1 | contig 18034 bp, 12 predicted proteins | sample AD_UKC111_MetaG_FD_184449 | JGI IMG/M metagenome (GOLD analysis project Ga0208695, IMG submission 184449) | Active sludge microbial communities of municipal wastewater-treating anaerobic digesters from Hong Kong - AD_UKC111_MetaG (SPAdes)... | ecosystem: Engineered > Bioreactor > Anaerobic >...
TTCGTTTTACTGTAAATGATTTATTATCAAGAACATACACCCCCATGCTTTCAGGTTGAACATATAATTCCTGATTATCCTCTGAATGATGATTGTTTGTGATTATATCTATTGCTGTATGGTCTGTGAGTATTTGAATATTTATCCTTTTAGCATAATCAACTAAAGCTTCTTGTATACTTTTGCCTGTTTGATCTTTATTATGAAGTATTCTTCTAAAAGAATGAGCAGCTTCTTCAGTGTAATCATAAGCGCCATCTGAGGATTTATCAAAATCGACTCCTACTTTATCTATCAAAAAATCAAATACAAGCTTTGGACCTATTTTTGAAAGAAAATAGACTGCATCCTTATAATTATAATACGATCCTGCTTTAAAGATATCATCTGCAAGTATCATGGGATCATCATCTTCACGATATGCAATTATTCCACCCTGGGCGCATCTTGTGTTAGTTTCTAATATATCATTAGATTTGGTAATTACCAGAGGTTCGAAACCTTTTTCTTTTAACATTATTGCTGTAGAAAGACCAGCTATACCGGAACCAACTATTATAGCATCATATATATCATTGTTTGACACTTTAATCTCCAGTTTAACAAAACATTTTTGAAAAAAAATAATCTGTTTATGACTTTTTTTGCAACAAACTAATATATGTACTTTCCGCAATTCGTATTTTTATTTGTGTTATTTAGCCAATTTGAAAAATGAGAAAATATTAATTATTTTTATATTATAATATCAAGATGAGACAGAACCTCATGAGACTTTTTTAAATATTAAATGTACTTTTTTATATAGTTTTCATAAAACTTATTAATCCTGAATTTTTTAATTTAGATTGTTTTAAAGAAATTATATTTCGGAATTTTAAATTATTATATAATTTTATTAAAATAATCCTTTCTTTCAGGATTTTAGTTATATAATATCCATAAAAACCATCAATTAAAAGTTAAATAATACAAAAAATTAAAATTAAAAAACCTATTCACAAGTTTCAAGTTTAAAGTAATGAATTAAAATAAAAAAATAATTTTGCTTAATCTAAAATGTAGATCCATTCCTTAAATATATCTGACTCACCTCTCTGGATGGACAATAAGAGTTCATACAACTTTTTGGTAATTGGACCGACTTCCTTACCATCTTTATAAAATTTAAAGACTTTATCTTTATATGTTATAGAGCCAATAGGAGAAATAACAGCTGCTGTTCCACAAGCACCCACTTCTGAAAATTGATCCAGTGAATTAATATCAATGGGTTTCTCAAATACTGGTATTTTTAAGACTTTTTCACAAAGTTCCATAATCGATAATCTAGTGATGCTGGGCAAAATTGAACCAGATTTTGGAGTAACAAATTCTCCATTTTTCGTTATACCATAAAAGTTTGCTGCACCAACTTCTTCAATATACCTGTTTTCTTTAGGATCTAAATATATGCAATCTGCAAATCCTTGCTCTGCAGCAATTTGATGAGGAAGCAATGATGATGCATAGTTTCCTCCAACTTTAACATGACCGGTACCCTTAGGAGCTGCTCTATCGTAGTCAGCCACTACCATATTTACAGGATTGAACCCACCTTTAAAGTAAGGGCCAACGGGAACTCCAAATACTGAAAATAAATATTCTGGAGCTGGTCTAACACCTAAATTCTCACCAACTCCTATTTCATAAGGTCTAATATAAAAAGAAGCGTCATAGCCATAAGGAGGAATATACTTGTAATTTGTGGCCACGACATCTTTGCATGCCTTAATAAACTTGTCTTCTGGAACCTCAGCCATAAGTATACGCTTAGCAGTGTTTTGCAATCTTTTCGCATTCATATCTGGTCTAAAAATACCAATGCTCCCGTTTTTCTGGGTAAATGCTTTTAAGCCTTCAAATGCACCCTGACCATAATGGATAACAGTAGAACCTTCGTTAATCCTTATGTAATTATCCTCTGTAAGTTTGCCTTCATCCCATTTGCCATCTTTCCAGAACGAAATATAGCGATAATCTGTTTTTAGATAAGAAAATTTGAGCTCGTTCCAGTTGATGTTTGCTTTTTCCTTGATCATTTGTCCCTCCATTTTTATTTATCACTCTTCGCTATTTTGTGTGGGTAATACTTTTCTCTTTTTAACCAGTTTATGCGGCTAAAACACAAGAAAACAATAAAATTTTCTTTATAGTTAAATTAGAAAAAGTAATTTATCTTCTCGCTCTTCGCATTTTTTTCTAGTTGTGAAGAGCCAATTTTTATTTAAGTTTATTAATATTTACCTGAAACGAAGAGTCAATTTTTGTTCAGGTTATAATACTTATCGAGCATTAGACTTTAGATTGTTGTATGAAATTAAGAATCATCTTATATTATTTTTCAAAACCAAAATATTTTTTTGATTATTTACTTTGAAGATATATTAAAACTACTACTTCTTAAAAATATAGGTAGTATAATTAAGATTAATAATTGTAATTAATTTAACATGCTCAATATTCAATAAGTGTTTAATAGTTTAACTTTTAGTATAATCCAATAATTAAATCATTTTGAATGGGGTGATTAAGAAAAAACTCTTTTATTACTTCTCCAAATAAGTTACTATATATTGGGACGAGCTCTATTACCATTATTTTTTTTCTATTAGCAGAAGGATTTATAGAAGTGCAATAAATTGAATCTATCGTAAAATCACTCCCTACATCGTTTATTTCGATCATCCATCCATCTTTTGATAATACCATCCTGATTTTTTGAGCTCTGTTTTTTCTAAATATATCCTTTTCATATGTTGTTATTTTAGAAATTTCCTGAAAATCGTTTGGTTCAGCTTTGCTTATACTATTAAAAAAATAATTTAGAATATTTTTGATTATGATTATTCCTTTAGTTGCAATCTCTTCAGAAACAGTGTAACCATTTCTAACAATAGTGGCATTGGTAACATTATTGATCATAGACAAATATAAAAATTCTTTAGTCAAATCAGAAGTAGGAATCAACTCAAATCGAATTAAATAATTTTTTACAGAAGAAAAAACTGTTAAAATATATGAAATATTACCTGTTGATGAAGATGAAACTTCCAGAGATGTGTCCATAATATCGATATTCTGGAACAGAGGGTCATTTTCCAACCCTTGATCTATAAGAGAGCCTGTATCATTAGATTGAGAAAAAAAACATAATGAAATAAAAATAATGATTAAGATAGTAATCACTTTGTGATCTATTCTAGTCATATTCAAACCTTATTATAAGCAAAACCTTATTTAAACATAAAATTATTTTAAACAAAAAGATAAATAACAATTAACTTTCTCTTTTATTTACTATAAAGTATAAAATTAAAAAAACAATATGAAAATATCCAAAATTTAAAGATAAGAAAAAAAATCATTGAGTTATTATTAAAATAAAATAAAATAGATTCATCCGAAAAATGCTTACTCAATAGACATGTATTTAAAAATAGTAAATTCTAGATATGCTGGTATTTTTGCAAATTCAGGTTTTTAGCAATTAAAGTGATATCTATTTTAATTTTAATTAATTCATATACCCGTATCTACATATTTATTGAAGCCCATCTTTTTGAAATTGAAATTCTTGCATTATTTATTGATAAATAAAAAAAAGTATACATTTATCGAATAAACGATAAAATATCAGCGAGATAAATTAAATCGATCAAAGTACATTTTCTGATTTTATTGGAGAATTCACTTGGACAATTATAAAATAAAAAGAAATAACCTTTTTTCTTCAATACCAGAATCGCAACTTGATCTTCTTGATGAATACAAGTTTGATATTATTCATTTTAAAAAAGATGACATTTTAATAGAGGAAGATTCCATTTCAAACGGGATTTTTCTTATTCTGGATGGTACTGTTATAATTCAAAAAAAATTAAATGATTCAGAATATCTTGAGATAGCAAAAAAAACTTTTCCAGAGTATGTTGGTGAGATGGGACTTATTGATGGTTCAGAAAGAAGTGCTAGAGTTAGCTGTTATTCAGATTGTGATATAGCTTTTCTTTCAAAAGAAAATTTTTTTTCTATTATTGATAAATTCCCGCAGGTCAAAAATACTATAGCAAAAAATATTTCATCAAATCTTCGTGAACTTCATCAAAAAACTTTGAATGAATATGATAGAAACATGCAACTTTTAGATCTCAATCAAAAAATATTATCACAGAATAGAGAATTAGAAGAATTAAATCAATTAAAAAATAATCTTATTCAGATGATAACTCATGACTTGAAACATCCTCTAACAATAATATCCGGTTATGCACAACTTTTAGAGCAGAAGATAAAGGATCAAAAAGAATCGGAGATGGTCTTTTCGATTGAAGTAGCTGTCAAACAAATGCTCGATATGATAAATCTCTTACTCGAAGCTACAAGGATTGAAAATCGTGAAATAACTTTTCAACCAGAAAAATGCAACATTGTACCCTTTATTTTAGAAGAGATATCCCAGTTTTCACTTTTAGCTAAAGCTAAAAACCAGGAAATTAAATATACTGAAACTTTTGAAAAATCATTTGCTTATATAGATCCTGAAAAGTTTAAAAGAGTTATTGGAAATTTATTATCAAACGCAATAAAATACTCACCTTTCAATAGCAAAATTTATGTTTTTCTTGAAGATGTTACTATGAATAATATAGATTATGTAAAGATAATTATCCAGGATTATGGTATTGGTATCCCTCTTGAAGAACAGCCAAAATTATTTAGAAAATTCGAAAAACTTTCTACAAAACCAACAGGTCAGGAGTCATCTACTGGCCTGGGTCTTTATATCGTTAAAAAATTTATGGAAATGCATAATGGATTTTATGGAGTTGAAAGTGAGTTCAAAAAAGGTAGTAAGTTTTATGTGCTTTTTCCAAAAATTATTTAAATATATTGTGAAATTTTATGATTTTTAGTAAAGTAAAAATAATAAAAATAGATGATAATTTTTATCCAATACAAAAATTATCTAAACAACATTATCTAATTTAATAAAAATTATTAATATTTATAGACAGATAATAATAAAAGAGGTTGAATATGAAAAAATGGTCTATTGATCCTTCCCTTTTTTCAAAAAACAGAAAAAATCTTTCCGATAAACTTATGCCAGATTCTATAGCAATAATTAACTCCAATGATTTATTGCCAACGAATGCTGATGGAACTTTCCCATTTGTTCAAAATACTGATCTTTTCTATCTAACAGGCATAAATCAGGAAGAGACTATACTTTTATTATATCCAGATAGTCCAGATGAGAAAATGAAGACTATTCTTTTTGTTACGGAAACTAACCCACAAATAGAAGTCTGGCATGGAAAAAAATACAGCAAGGAAGAAGCATCTAAAATTTCTGGAATAGATACTGTTTATTGGGTTGATGATTTTGATACTATTCTTGACAAGATTGCATTACAAGTTGATAATATATATATCAATCTTCATGAACATTCAAGAGCAGCTATTGAAATCCAGAGTAGAGATTATCGCATGCTTAAGAATTTAAAAAATCGATTCCCAATACATAAATATCATAGACTGGCTCCGCTAATACATTCACTTAGAATGATTAAGGATCCTATAGAAGTGGAACTTATAAAAAAAGCCTGTGATATAACTGAAAGTGCATTCAGAAGAATTTTAAAATTTTTAAAGCCTGGTATAACTGAATATGAAGTGGAAGCAGAGTTTGCACATGAATTTATTAGAAACAAAGCTAAATTTGCCTATAATCCTATTATTGCAAGTGGAGAAGGTGCCTGTGTATTGCATTATGAAAAAAATGATGAAGTTTGCCAGGATGGACATCTTTTACTTCTTGATGTTGGGGCATCTTTTGCATACTATAACGCTGATATGTCAAGAACAATTCCAGTTAATGGTCATTTTACCGATAGACAGAAAAAAGTTTATCAATCAGTTCTCAATGTCCTGAAACTAACCAGAAAAGAACTTGTACCTGGTAAAAAGATCAAAGATATACAGAGCTTTGCTGAAGATACTATAAAAGAAGAACTTATTAAATTAGGGCTAATTAGCTCAGAACAACTTAAAAATAAGGATGAAACTCGACAAGTGGTTAAAAAATATTTTCCTCATGGAGTTTCTCACCTTTTAGGTCTGGATGTCCACGATGTTGGTGATAGTTCTGAAATATTAAAACCTGGTATGCTTTTTACTTGTGAACCTGGTATATATATTAAAGAAGAAAGTTTAGGTGTAAGATTAGAAAACAATATATTACTTACTGAAAGTGGTAATATAGATCTAATGAGTTCAATTCCTATAGAAATTGATGAAATTGAACAAATTATGAATAGGTAAAAAGCCTTAAAAAGATTATCTTATCTTTTTTCTTATTTCTATATTATTTAAAGGTTATGGTTCAAGTAATAAAGCCAAGCTACAACAGATAAAAAGGATCTAAAATATGGATGACCAAACACAAAAGAACTTAAAAAATATGATTGAAAAACAAATTGTTTCGCGAGGTGTTGTAAATCCAAAAATTTTAGAGTTAATGAGTTCTATAGATAGAAGTCTTTTTATTCCCAAATCTCACTCTGATATAAGCTATGAAGACACTCCAGTTCCAATTGGTTTTGGGCAAACTATTTCTCAACCTTATATTGTAGCTTTGATGACAGATCTGTTAAACCTGACTGGAAATGAAAAAGTTCTTGAGATAGGAACAGGCTCTGGTTATCAGACGGCTATCATAGCAAATATGGCAAAAGAAGTCTATACTATTGAACGAATTGTTGAACTTTTGGAAAGGGCAAAAAGTATATTATCAAAATTTTCATACAAAAACATTCATTTTATTCATAAAAATGGGTATAATGGTTTACCTGCATATGCTCCTTTTGATAGAATACTTTTAACTGCTGCTCCAAGAAAGATTCCAGATGTATTGCTTGAGCAATTAAGCGAAGAAGGTATACTCGTTGGACCTGAAGGTGACTATATCCAGACGCTTGTAAAAATAACGCGTAAATCTGACAAATTTTTAAGGGAAGAAATAACTTCTGTTAGATTTGTGCCATTAATTTCTGAAGAATAGCAACCTTACAAAACAAAGCTGCTATTCTTCAACAAAAAGTACCCTGTATTATTTCTTATAAATCGAAATCGGAGAAGCTTGATTTGTTGGCATGACTGTAACTTCTGCTATTTGAACATGCGGTTTTGTGTCCGCCACAAAGTAAATAATTTCTGCTATATCATTACCACTTAAAGCTTCAATCCCCTGGTAAACTTTTTCAGCTCTTTTTATGTCGTTGTGAAATCTTACAATACTAAAGTTAGTTTCAACAAGCCCTGGTTGAATATTTGTTACTTTTATAGGAGTATCAACAAGTTCGATACGAAGTCCATCTGAGATGAATTTTACAGCTGCTTTTGTAGCACAATAAACTACTCCATTTTCATAAACCTGAGTTCCAGCTATTGAACCAATGTTAATAATGTGACCCTTATTTCTGGCTCTCATCTTTTGAACAACAAATCTCGACATATAAAGTAGTCCTTTGATGTTAGTATCTATCATGGTATCCCAGTCTGTCCTATCACCTTCCCATATTTTTTCCAGGCCAAGAGCAAGACCAGCATTATTGATAAGAATATCAACATCATTCCAGAAATCTGGTAACTGACTGAATAATTTGTCTATAGCTTGATAATCTCTAACATCAAGTGAATATACATCAACCCTTATACCATAGTCTTTTTCCCATTTCGCAGCTTCTTTTTTTAACTTTTCTATATTTCTCGAAAGCAGCAAAAGATTGTTTCCTTTTTCTGCAAATAAGCTGGCACATGAAAACCCTATCCCACTTGAGGCTCCAGTGATGATGATTTTTTCATTTTTCATACTAACCTCCAAAATAATATTCTTAAAAAACTATAAATAACTTAAAATATTTGAAAAAAATTGCATAATCACATTAAACAAGAAAGCAGGAGAATAGAATAAAGCTTATATTATGAACAAAAAACAAAAAAGAGTATTGCATTCATATCCTATTTTTTTGTATTTTATCAGATCCATGTTGAAATAAACGAAGTTTCAGTACATTTATAGCTGCTTCAAGAACTATAGATTTCGACATTTTTGACTTTCCTTCCTTTCTATCAAGAAACAATATTGGATACTCAACATATTTGAATCCATTGCAGATGGCTCGATATTTCATTTCTATTTGAAAGGAATAACCTGATGAAAATATTGAGTTTAAATCTATACTTTCAAGAACTTCTCTTTTCCATAAGTTATAACCACCGGTAAAATCCTTAACATTTTTTCCGAGCACAATTCTCGCATATAATGAGCCACCTTTTGATATTACTTTTCGAATTATGCCCCAACCTTCGACACCACCATTACTTATGTATCTTGAGGCTATAATAAAATCATAACTTGAAAGCAACTTTAACATTTCTGGCAAATAAACTGGATTATGAGAAAAATCTGCATCCATCTGGCAGAAGTAGCTATAATCCCTGTCTAGACCCCAGTTAAATCCTGCAACATAAGCTTTCCCAAGCCCTTCCTTTTTTTTTCGTTTTATTAGAAATAGATATGAAAATTTTTCCATCATATTTTCAACAATTTCTGATGTTCCATCAGGTGAATTATCATCTACAACAAGAATCGATAAAGGATGATCTTTACAATTTCTAAAAACACTGGTTATTATTCCTTCAATATTCTCTTTCTCATTATAAGTAGGTATTATTACAAGTATTTTTTCCATTTTTTATCCTTGATTATATACTACAGTCAAAAGTCTAAAGTCTATTTTTTCCTTATTTGTCCATACTTAATTTCGGAGAACCTACTTGAATAAACTATGATATATTGCTACCTATTATTTTACTAAAAACATTCTTAACTCACTTTTAAATTATAGTTTATTTATATAGCTTTATATCCTAAAATACGAAAGAAAGATTTAATCCTATTCCTCGAGGTATTTGAAGCTCAAGAGGCTTTCGATAACCAACCCAGAAAACATCTTCACATATTTCAAATGCCATATCAAGAAAATTATATAAAACAAGTGAAACATTCCACTCCATATTAAAAAGTTCAAAACTACCAGAGAGACTAAAGTTAAACTCCCATATGCAGTCTTCTCTTCTACCAAATTCCCCGGTAAAAGGATTATCACCTGGAACATTATGATTATATATTATTACATATTCACCTGGAATCTCCTGAGTTAGTAAAGCTGAAAATGGCTGTCCATCTCTATATTTTATAGTCAATCCTATCCATAGATCAGAAAATAATCTTTGTGCAAAGTAAAGTTTAAAAACATATGATCTATCGGAAATCATACGACCAAAACCAGTTAAAAAAAGATTGGGATCTGCCAAATTTTCACTTATGGTTCCTATCTCATCCTCAACTATTCCATTCCCTATAGCTGTAATTCCAACGACCATATAAGCCCAAAAGCTCATCTGGAAAATTGTATCTTTACTGCTTTTACCAACTGTAAACACAACACCAGCATAAAATGGATTTCTAAAAAATTCAGGTATATTTGAATATATATCGGAAGATACAAGATTGTTGGAAATGTAATATTCTAAAGCTTCTTCATAATTTGTCAGCACATAACCAATATCAGGATCAGAAATATAATAAACATCTTCACCAGAGCTATTTATCGTGCTGGTGTAACTATTAGCATTTTTTGCTCTAATCCAGAAAAGATTTTGGAAGGTTCGCAACTGGCTGTCTATCTGAAAATAAAATCCACCAGACGATTTGTACTGAAAATTAAATCTTAAATAAAAGTAGTATGGTTGCTTCAAAGAGTCAACTATATCATCACATTGACCAGATGTATTGAATAGCAGTTCATTCGCTTCGTTATAATATGATCCATAAAGAAATGTAGAGCTCAATATTTTTGCCACTGAGGAATCAATCCGTACAGAGTTTTTGCCAAAATCCAGATCCATAGAAATATATTTTGAAGGAGAAAAATTAAGTTTGGAACTAAAATCAAAAGAAAAAAATATCAAATTTTTTTCTATTTCTTCAAACAAAATAAGAGAAGAAAATAGTAATAAACCTTCAAGTTTGTAGCTAAAAAGCCCTTTTTCAACTGAATAGGTTAAACCAAAATCACCATTTGAAATCAACCAGGAGCAGTCAGATGATTTAAAAATAATTTTACCTATATAGTCATCGTAATAGAGCAAATTTACAGTATATGTATCCTTTGCAGATTCAAAATATGAAAAATTTGAAATAAAATTTGAATAAAAATATAGATTGTCTGAAACATTGTATAAGCTATCTAAAGCAATCTCAAGATTATGCATGATCCCATCTGGATAGTATGAATAAAGTGATTCACCATCAGGTGATGTTATTTCATTTGAATAAGAAGAAGAAGTTTGAAAATTATGAGCTAAAGAGGTGTTTTCATAATTTAGTTGAAATTTTACTGAATCATCTTCCATAGAGTAATTTGATAAGGCAAAAAAATTTATTCCAATAGAAAATGAGGTATCATATAACTCTGCAGTTTCAGACGATGAATAATAAAATTCACTTCCATAGTTGTCCCTGTATTGATGAAAGAATGTAAAAAAAAGATTGATATTCTGGCTTATCCCGAACTCCCACAATGTTTGTAACTTATAAAAGAATTCAGGAGTCACATTATATAATGCATTATGCGAGCTATCACGGTAATAACTCAAAAAAGTTTTTTCACCTATATCAAAGGTAAAAATTCCCTTTATAAATGATAAATTACCCATATTTTCTTCATAATATGTTAATAAAAAACCATATAGATATCTTAAATATCTTCTATCTTCAAGAGCTACAGGATCTCTAGCCAGTGAACTTAAATGCCTGGCAAAAAAAAAGACAATATCTTCTGTATAAGGTATAGGTCCTCCCATATTTCCAATTGAACCGTAAGTGTTGAAATAAAAACCATAAGGCAGAGTCATCTGTCCGTAAATTATAGATTTAAACGGATCAAAAGAAAGATCTGTCAGGGATATTCGAAAATCATATAATGGAGTGCCGGTAAAGTACAAAGAATTTATGTAAAATCCATCTAAATAATATTTATTCCATTGATGATTATTTCCATAAAAGGAAAAATACAATTGCTCGTTTATTCCATATAAGCCTGTTCCCGAAGTGAAAATAAATGATGCTGGATAAATAGATTCTATATAATCTGCAAGAGTTGTTAAAATTGGGTTATTGAATGCACTTTGAGAAAAATAATCCTGAGAGAAAGATTTTACAGGAAGAAAAAAAATTAAAAATAATAATAACGATACAAATAAAATAAAAAATGTGATAATTTGCTGGTAATATTTGTTGCTAAATTTCATTTTTTTCCTTTTTTAAACCAGGATAAATAAAATTACTATTTGAAAAATCTATAAACCAATAAACATGCACTAATTATCAAGTTGTGTTAGATGATTGTCTTCGAGTTTGTAATGCTTACCACAGGAATGACATATAAATATTGCATCTCCATCATTTTTATTTTTCAAGGTGTTTCCACAATAGCATACCCACCCTATTTGCTTTGCTGGAACTCCAGCCATAAGAGCATAGGATGGAACATCTTTTGTTACAACAGCTCCTGCTGCAATAAATGCATATTCACCTATAGTGGTTCCGCAAACTATAGTAGCATTAGCACCAATAGATGCCCCTTTTTTAACTATTGTTTTTTTATATTCATTTTTTCTTTCAATAAACGCTCTCGGATTTATAACATTTGTGAAAACCATAGATGGACCACAAAATACATCATCTTCAATAATAACATCATCATAAACTGAAATATTGTTCTGAATTTTAACATTGTTACCTATAACAGCTCTGGAGCTAACATTGACATTTTGCCCAAGAGAGCATCTCTTGCCGATTTTAGCTCCACTCATAATATGTGAAAAGTGCCAGATCTTAGTACCTTCTCCAATAATTGCCCCCTCATCAACATATGATGATTTATGTAAAAAAAATATTTGAGAAGTTGAAGGATTTGTTATTTTTATCAGTTCATCCATCGGATGTGACCTCACTTTTTTTATATTTAACATAATTATTTTTAAATTAAACAAAAATAATATCAAAATGTAATCAGATGAACCTGAATTATTCAGTTGATTTTTTTTTAGTTTTAAGATACTTTAAATATGAATCTGGAGGTATGTGATGAAGAGATTACTTACTGGAAATGAAGCCATAGCAGAGGGGGCCTGGGAAGCTGGCTGCACGGTAGCAAGTGCATATCCCGGAACTCCAAGTACAGAGATTCTTGAATATTTCGCTAATTTACCAGATATTTATGCAGAATGGGCTCCAAATGAAAAAGTTGCCCTTGAGGTAGCATCAGGTGCATCTATAGCTGGAGCAAGATCTATTACGACAATGAAACATGTCGGATTAAATGTAGCAGCTGACCCTCTATTTACTATGGCATATGAGGGAGTCAATGGAGGTTTCGTCGTTGTATCAGCCGATGATCCTGGCATGCATTCCTCTCAAAACGAACAGGATAATCGTTTTTATGCTATCCATGCAAAAGTTGTCTGTATAGAACCTTCTGATTCCTCCGAATGTCTTTTATTCACAAAAAAAGCTTTCGAATTATCTGAAAAATTCGACACAGTTGTTCTTCTTAGATCCACGACAAGGGTGTCGCACTCAAAATCGATTGTTGAAATTGGCAAAAGAGAAACAGTAAATTTTAAACCCTATGTTAAAGATCAACAAAAATATATTATGGTTCCCGCAAATGCAAAAAAAATGCATCCTCAAGTTGAGAAAAGACTTGAAGCCGTTGAAGAATATAGTTATTCCTCTGAACTCAATAAGATAGAATACAACCTGAATTATAGATTTAAAGGTGAAAAAACTGGAGTCATTACAAGTGGGATAAGTTATCAGTATGCGAAAGAAATACTTGGTGATTCTGTAAGTTACCTGAAACTTGGTATAACCTACCCCCTTTGCAAAAGACTTGTCAAAGAGTTTGCATCACATTTTGAAAAGATTTATGTTATTGAAGAAAACGATCCCTTCCTGGAATTACAGATTAAAGCCATGGGGATAAACTGCATTGGAAAAGAAATTATACCAATATGTGATGAACTAAATCCAGATATCATTCGAAAGGCTTTTAATCTTGAAAAAGAGGATAAATCACAGAGTATACAACTTGATCTTGCGATCCCTGGTAGACCTCCGGTTTTATGTGCTGGATGTCCTCATAGAGGGATTTTTTATGAGCTTTCGAAGAAGAAAAAAGCAATAATTACAGGTGATATTGGCTGTTATACTCTTGGTATGATGCCTCCACTAAATGCTATGGATACAGTTATATGTATGGGAGCGTCTATTTCTGCTGGTATTGGTATGCAAAAGGTAATAGACCTTGAGGGAAGAGATCAAAAAGTTTTTGCAGTCATTGGAGATTCAACATTCTATCACTCCGGTATAACTGGTCTTATTGAAGCCATTTACAACAATATTCATATTGCCATAGTGATACTTGATAATAGAATCACAGCGATGACAGGACATCAGGATAATCCTGGAACAGGTAAAACTTTGATGGGAAAAGAAGCGCCAATCGTTGATTTTGTTGAGTTATGCAAATCAATAGGTGTAAAAGAAAATAATATTAGAGTTGTATCCCCATACAACCTTCAGGAAACAAGAGAAGCAGTTGATACAGCCATGAATACAGATGATATCTTTGTTATAGTTGCAAAACAACCATGTGCACTTATTAAAGAAGAGATAAAAAGACGAAAGAAGGCTTATTATCAAATAGATCCTGAAAAATGCAAAAGATGCAAATCCTGCATTAGAACAGGATGTCCAGCGATATCATTTGAAAATAATATAATGAAGATAGATCCTTCAAGCTGTATAGCATGCAGTGTTTGCAGTCAGTTATGCAAATATGGTGCAATGTCACTGATAGAAAATGCATAAGTAGATAGTATCTATGAAGATATAGTGATAATAGTCAGAAGATATTGATATTGTATTTCAATAGAACCTTAAATAACAAGCTAATAGAAGTACATTTTGTTGTTTATTATTAGTTTAATAATAGCAGGAGAAATAAATGTCAAATGAAATAAAAAATGTTCTTATAGTTGGTGTCGGAGGACAGGGTACAATACTTGCCGCTAAGATTCTAAGTGAGGGGCTTGTGTTTGCAGGATTTGATGTCAAAATGTCTGAAATTCACGGAATGGCTCAAAGAGGTGGTTCCGTTTCAACTCAAATAAGGTATGGTGAAAAAGTTTATTCCCCTCTGATTTCAGAAAAAACAGCAGATGTTATTCTTTCATTTGAGAAAATCGAAGCAGCTAGATGGCTTAATTATCTTAAACCAGAAGGCTATCTTATAATAAACGACTATGAAATACTCCCGGTTCCTGTACTTATTGGGAGTCAAACATATCCTTCAGATATAGATAAAAAGATTAAAGAAAAAGTTAAAAATTGTTTCGTTATCGATGCATTTTCTGAAGCAAAAAAACTTGGAAATACGAAAGTTCAAAATACTCTTTTGCTGGCAGTTGTGATAAAGAAGCTTGGACTTGAGAAAATAGATTGGGAAACTGTTTTAAGATCGCAACTTTCAGAAAAAATAGCTGAATTAAATATTAAAGCGTTTCAAAGAGGAATACAACTTGCATAGAGTTGTTTACCCGTAAATAAAACAAGATAGGCTCTTCACAACTACAACAAAAAAGCGAATAGTGATAAATATTGCAATTCTATCTTTATGCTGTATAGTTAGTGATTAAATTTTGTAAAATTTCTTTATATTATCGCAAACATATTCAACTTCTTTTTCAGTTAGTTCTGGAAAAATAGGCAAAGCTAAAATGCTTTCAGCTATTTTTTCTGAAACAGGAAAATCACCTTTTTTATACCCAAGGTAACTGAAACATTTCTGAAGATGAAGTGGAAGTGGATAATATATAGAGGTTCCGATCCCTTTCTCTTTTAAAAACTCAACAAGCTTATCTCTATCTTTCACTATAATATTATATACATAAAATACTGGTTTATTTATAGGAATAATTTCTGGTAATTTTATATACCCTTTTTCAATAAGATTTGATAAAAGAGAATCGTATAGTTCTGCAATTCTTTTCCTGGCAGCTATTGCCTCTTCAATATTCTTAATTTTCACCAGTAAGATAGCTGCTTGAATAGTATCAAGCCTGGAGTTATATCCAATATAATCGTGAAAGTACTTCTTTGAACTTCCATGTATTCTATATGCTCTCGCCTTTGAAGCAAGTTCATCATTATTTGTAACAATCATACCTGCATCTCCAAAAGCGCCAAGAGTTTTTGTAGGGAAAAAACTGTATATTCCAAAGTCTCCAATAGTTCCTGCATCAAGATATTTTTCCTGATCGCCAATCCTGATCCTCTGTTTCATGCCAAATGCTTCAGCAGCATCTTCTAATATCTTAAGATTATATGAGCTTGCAAACTCTTTGTATTCGGTCATATTTACCATTTGAGAAAAAAGATGAACCGGAATTATGCCTGCAGTCTTTTTTGTTACTCTTCTTTCAGCATCATTAAAATCCATGCATAGAGTTTTTTCATCAATATCTACAAATACAGGTTTTCCACCAAGTCTTGCGATGCACGATGCTGAAGCAAAGAATGTAAATGCTGGAGTAAGAACTTCTGTTCCACCACAAAAACCCAGAATATCGCTGCATATAACAAGGGCATCACTGCCAGATGCAACAGATATAGCATGCTTTGCTCCTGTAAACTTTTCGATTTCTTCTTCAAGCATTTTTACTTCTTCACCAAGGATAAAGTTTCCTTTCTGCATAACCGATTGAACAGCCTCATCAAAGAGTTCTTTATTGTTTTCATATTCTCTAACCGGTGTATAAAATGGTACATTCATCCTTTACACTCCTTTTATAAATAATCAAAATTTTTTTATATTATTTTGCCTTTCTTTTAGCATCTCGTTTTCAAAAAATATATTTTCGATATTTAAAATTAGATCCATCCAGCATATTATCTTCTTGCTATTCTCAAGGTGGTATTGGACTATTACAGGTTAGACTCTTACCTATTGATACCATTGAAAGCTTGAAATCGAAAGTCGAGAAAAAGTATTTTTATTATTACAGCCAAAAATCTAAAGCTAAAAGTGAGAAAAAACAAATAAAAAATAACTTCAATAATTTATTGACTTTAGCTTAGAATCTTTCAAACTTTTAAAGGTTATCTTTTTATCTGCAAGATTTACAAATATCTCAGAAACTTGAATCTCCATATTTTTTTGTATTAATGTTGAAGGACCTGAAAAAGTTATATTATTTTTTTGCGATTCAAATACAGCGTAAGTACCAAGTATAAAAACAAGGTTGTCACTTTTGCTTTCATCTTCTCCAGAGTTCAAGATAAGCTTAACATTATCCTTAAATACATAAGTATCTGTATCAAGATATAACTCAAGAAGATCTGACTTAATGAAATATTTATCCTCGAAATTTCGTATCTTTGGTTCGCCTTCGAAGATTCCGTAGTTATTTGCTCTCTCAATCTTTCCCTTATCCGCCTGAACAACCAGTAATAGATATTTTCTATTGAGTATCTTCTCTATCGATTCATATTGATAAACAAAGAGATTCCCTTCAAGTATATAGATGTCAGTTTTATTCCCTGTATACTTTGCCTTATCAGATTTAGTTTCTATAAGATTTTCATAATCGACAATATTTGAGTTTCCTTCGACTATTCCAGCTGAATCCTCGGTATTGAAAGTTCCTTTATTCCCCTGAATATCATACTTTCTAAAATTTAAGAACAGATCTTTGGAAGATAAAAAATAATTACCAATATTCGGAGATTTCCCGGATAAAAATCCCATATTATTAAATTCAAATTCAGGCTTAAACTGCCTTAAGAAAAATGGTTTAGAACTTGAAGCTATCTTTTCTTTATCAAAAAATTCAAGCAGATCACCTTTGATAAATATCTTTGCTGAAAAATCATACAGTGCTGCATTTTTTTCAATTTTGCTATATTTTCCCTGATTGTATTCGATAAAATTTCCCTCAAAAAGCAGTTCATTTTTATCTTTTTTATCCTTAATATAACCATATCCGTTGTAACATTTATATATTGCCTCTTTCTTATTTACAAGGACTATCCTATCTCCTTTAGAATAAAAAAGAGAGATTACTTCATTATCAATATTTTTTTCATATTTGAGATACCCTTTATTGGTTTCAATGTATTGATTTTTGCTATTATCTTTGAGTTTTTCTTCTTCAAAAAATACTCTTGTTCCAGAAAAGTAATTTGTCTCATTTCCCGAGATATAAAAACCATCTCCACTTTGCAAACTAAAACTTCTCTTATTACCATCTATAAAATTTATTTTTTTCCCTTTAGTATAGAATAATAAAGGGATTCTGTCTATTTTGTTATATTTCATGTAACCATTTAATATATCAATACTGGTATCAGGAAGATTATTTGTTTTATTTTTATCCACATTTTGTTTTGTTTTAGGATTTACTTCTGTTATATTTTCATTTCTTGCTATATCAACCTCATCACCTTTGATGTCAAGCATATCAGAAACAATTATTACATTTTGAACCATATTTATTTTATTTTCATTTAAATAAAAATATGCATTTTCACAATTTCCCGATAGATTAACAAATTCATCTACTTTTTTATCTTCTAAAATTCCAGTTTTATTTAAGATCACAACATTTCCCGTAAAAGATGCAACATTATTTTGAACAATAAAAAAATCAGATTCGATTTCAAAACCATCCTTAATGACAAGTACCCTATGATCACTTTTCAAAATATTTGCTGCAAAATCGCAAAATAGAAGTTCTCCTTTTATGCTTATATTCTGGAAAAAATCATTTATCTCAGCATTATGACTCAAATAAAAGG
>Ga0208695_1001656_pt1 | contig 18015 bp, 17 predicted proteins | sample AD_UKC111_MetaG_FD_184449 | JGI IMG/M metagenome (GOLD analysis project Ga0208695, IMG submission 184449) | Active sludge microbial communities of municipal wastewater-treating anaerobic digesters from Hong Kong - AD_UKC111_MetaG (SPAdes)... | ecosystem: Engineered > Bioreactor > Anaerobic >...
TTATCAAGATTATGCTCGAGGAATATCACCCCGCTAAAATTATTGTCTACAGCCGCGATGAGCTCAAGCAGCACGAGATGCGCACGAGCGGTTATGATGACCCGTCGATTCGCTACTTTATTGGCGACGTGCGCGATCGTGAGCGCCTGATGCGGGCGCTGTATGGCGTCGATATTGTGGTGCATGCCGCCGCGCTCAAACAAGTTCCCGCTTGCGAATACAACCCCATGGAAGCCATTAAAACCAATATCCTGGGTTCTAGCAACGTTGCAGATGCAGCGATTGAAAATAATGTCGAAAAGGTGCTCGCCCTCAGCACAGATAAAGCCGTAAACCCCATCAACTTGTATGGCGCCACCAAGCTGGCTGCTGAAAAGCTGCTCATCCAGAGCAACGCCTATGCTGGCGGGCGCAAAACGCGCATCTCTTGCACGCGCTATGGTAACGTGGTTGGCTCACGCGGTAGTGTGGTGCCGCTGTTCCTCAAGCAGCGCGAGAACGGACACCTCACCATCACCGATGAACGCATGACCCGCTTTTGGATTTCTCTCGAGCAGGGCGTGCGCTTCGTCATCCGCTGCATCGAGCAGATGCAAGGCGGCGAAGTATTCGTGCCCAAGATCCCCAGCATGCGCATGCTGGACCTTGCCAAAGCCATGGCGCCGGAAGCCGAGATTGAAATCATTGGCATCCGCCCGGGTGAAAAGCTGCACGAAAGCTTGATCTCCGAAGATGAAGCCCGCACAACCGTCGAACTACCGGATATGTTTGTGGTGCAGCCTCCCTCAGCGCTGTGGTTTGGGCATACCTGGGAGAAATTGGGCAAACCGCTGCCGGATGGTTTCCGCTATGCGAGCAACACCAACACGGATTGGCTGAGTGTGGAGCAGATTAACGCCTTGATCGCCCCCATCGCTGAGGACTTCGAGAAGGAAAAATAGCATGAAGCACGTGTTAGTCACCGGCGCAAGCGGCTTGCTCGGCCTCAATTTAGCCCTTACAGCAGCCCAGAGCGGCTACCACGTCACGGGCTGGAGCGGACGGCGTGCCTTGGTGCAAACGCCATTCACGGCAGAGCAGGTGGACCTGACCGAGCTGGAGAGTTTGCCAGCCCGCATTGCCGCTTTGGCACCAGACGTGATCATCCACTGCGCAGCGCTGGCTGATATTGACCAAGCGGAGCAGCACCCTGGGCTGGCCGAGAAGCTCAACTCGCAAGTGCCCGGCGTGATCGCGCAGGCAGCCAGGGCATGCGGCGCCCAGCTGGTGCATATTTCCACAGACGCCGTGTTTGACGGCACGCGAGGCGACTACCGTGAGACAGACGCGCCCAACCCAATCAACACATACGCGCGCACCAAGTTGGCTGGCGAAGCAGCCGTTACTGAAGCTTATCCTGCAGCGCTGATCGCCCGCGTGAACTTCTACGGTTGGTCCGCCAGCGGGCAGCGCAGCTTAGCTGAGTTTTTCTACACGCATTTGCGTGCGGAGCAAACCGTCAACGGCTTTACAGACGTGTTTTTCTCACCGCTCTACGTCAACCATCTGGCACAGCTTTTGCTCCTTATGGTAGAAAAGGGCTTGAGCGGCCTGTATCACGTCTTTAGCCCGCAAGCCACGAGCAAATATGCTTTTGGCGTGAGCTTGGCGCGTCAATTTGAGCTGGATGAGTCGCTGATCAATCCGGTCAGCTTTGCGGATGCCGGCTTGAGCACGCCGCGTCCACTCAACCTGAGCATGAACACGGAAAAGCTGCAAACCGCGCTTGATGTTCCTTTACCTAGCGAACAAGAAGGGCTGCAAGCTCTTTACGCGGACGCCCTGGCAGGCTTGCCGGATAAATTAGTTGCTTACCTCGCTTGATTAGGAGAAACTATGGAATTGAAAATCGGAAACACGCCTATAGGCGATAATTACCCCACCTATTTTGTAGCGGATATCGCTGCCAATCATGATGGCAGCTTAGAGCGGGCGCTCAAACTGATCCGCCAGTGCGCTGAGGCGGGCGCTAATGCCGCCAAGTTCCAAAACTTCCGCGGACCCCAAATCGTTTCGGATTACGGCTTTAGCCACATGCAAGCCCAAGTTTCGCATCAGGCGAAGTGGCGCAAAAGTGTGGTTGAGGTCTATAACGACGCCTCGCTGCCCTTCGAGTGGACCCCCATCCTCAAGCAGGCTTGCGATGAGGTAGGGATTGATTATTTTTCTGCTCCGTACGATTTTGACGCCATCGACATGCTCGACCCTTACGTGCCGGCGTATAAAATCGGTTCTGGGGATATTACTTGGATTGAAGCCTGCCTGCAGATCGCAAGCAAGGGCAAACCGGTGCTGCTTGCTACGGGCGCTTCCGATATTGGCGACGTACAGCGCGCCGTGGATGCCATTCTAGCCGTTAATCCGCAGCTGGTGCTGATGCAGTGCAACACCAATTACACCGCCGACCCAGCCAACTTTGACCACATCCACCTCAATGTACTCAAGACTTACCATGATATGTATCCACAGCTGATTTTAGGCCTCTCGGACCACACCCAAGGGATGGCGACGGTTTTGGGTGCAATTGCCTTGGGCGCCCGTGTGATCGAAAAGCACTTCACCGATGATAACCGCCGCGAAGGGCCAGATCACGCCTTTGCCATGAACCCGGAAAGCTATGCCCAAATGGTGACCGTCACTCGGCAGCTCGAGCGCGCCATGGGCTCGGGCAATAAAGTGGTTGCGGCGAACGAAAAGGACACCGTCGTGATCCAACGGCGCTGCTTGCGGGCAGCGCGCGCTATCCAACCCGGAGAAACGTTCACGCGCGAGATGATTGCCGTGCTGCGCCCCGCCACTCCTGGGGCTATCATGCCCTATGAGATAGAATCCGTGCTGGGAACCCGCGCGCTCGTCCCGATTGCCGCCGGGCAGGAGCTGCGCTGGACAATGCTGGGAGCCTGAGAGCAAAATGCGCGTTTTATACTGCACCCGCGGCGATAGCCCGCACGACCAGCGCTTTTTGACAGCGTTGGGCAAAAGCGGGCATGAGGTTTACGCCCTGCGCTTGCAAGCTTGCACTCCGCAAACGCCGGCTGGCGTTACTGAGGTGCCGTGGGAGGGACTCTCGGGACCGCTCAAGCTATCGCAAGTGCCAGCCCTGAGTGCGCGCCTGCGCACCTTACTCGGCAACTTAGAGCCGGACCTCGTGCATGCCGGACCTATTCAGGATGTAGCATATTTAACCGGGCAGGCTGGCTTCCACCCGCTGCTCACCATGAGCTGGGGTTTCGACCTGATGAAAGACGCTTACCTCTCGCCGCTCAAGCGCTGGCAGACGCGCTGGACGTTGGCACATTCCGACATGCTCACGCTCGACTGCCAAGCCACGGCTGAGCGCGCCGTCAGCTTTGGCTTCCCGCGGGAGCGCATTTGCGTCTTCCCTTGGGGCGTAGACCTGACGAAGTTTTCTCCACAAAGCAGTATAGTGCCAGGCAAGGCTTGGCGCCAGCAGCAAGGCTGGAACGACGCGATTGTGTTGCTCTGTTTGCGCGCCTGGGAGCCAAACTATGGCGTGGACGTCTTGGCACGCGCTTTTGTACGGGCGGCGCAGCAGAACCCTGCCTTGCGGCTTATATTGCTCAATGAAGGCTCTGAGGCGGCAAAAGTTCGCAGTATCCTCCGCGCCGGCGGCGTTGAAGAGCGGGTCTTTTTTGGCGGGCGCATCCCCAACGCTGACCTGACCACGTATTTTGGCGCGGCAGATTTGTATGTTAGCCCCGCACATGTGGATGGCAGCTCTGTTTCGCTCCTAGAAGCGATGGCTTGCGGGCTACCTGCGATAGTTTCCGATATCCCCGCCAATTTAGAATGGATCCGCGAGGGCGAGAATGGTTGGATCTTCCCGGATGGGGATGACCAGGCACTGGCAGAGGCTATCTTGAAAGCGGCAGCGCTGGATTGGCGCGCGCTGAGTCTGCAAGCTCGGCAAGATGCTGTGGAGCGCGCCGACTGGAGCAAGAATTTCCAAAAGCTCTTAAAATGTTATCAAGATACCGTTGCTTACGGGAAAGCGAGGAAAGCATGAAAAAGAAATGGACTTTATGGCTGATGAGCTGCACCTTGCTGCTGACCATCTCAGCTTGCAATTTACCTGGCTTATTGCAGACTCCGGCAACCCCAGTGCCGACCCCTACACCAGATTTAGGTATGGTCTGGTACCAGGGCGTTGGGATGCAAATCCTGCTGCCAGATACCTACGCACAACGTGACGCAAAGCAGGATTTCGGCGGCATCCTGAACTCCCTCGAGCAATTCGTTGGCGGGCAAGATTCACCGTTAGCCTCATTACTGGATGACTTGGAGAGTAATGTCGCTTGGTGGGGCGAAGATACGGCTGCGCCGGCGGTTTCACCAACGCAATTGCTGATTGTCAAGAATGAGGCGCTGGAAGGTGTTCCGATTAGCTTGATCAAATCTGCTGTAAATATGTTTTTGAACGATGACGCCAAAGCTTTGAAAATCGAGACACTCACCTTGGGACCGCGTGAAGTAACCCGCTTCACCTACGGTAAGGAGAGCACCGGCTGGTCGTCTTATGTTTTCAAAGAGCAAGGCTTGCTCTGGGTGGTGCTGTTTATGACCCCACCAGCCAACTTGGCTGCCCAGCAAGATGATTTTGATTACAGCGTCTCTTCGATGATGATTGAAGCGCCCACCCCAACACCACAGCCCTGAAGCCGACGGAGCTTATGAGCCAAGATAATATCATCGCCATCATTCAAGCCCGCATGGGTTCCAGCCGGCTGCCCGGCAAAGTCCTGCGTGACTTGGGCGGCGAGCCGGTGCTGGCACGCGTAATCAACCGCGTCCTGCGCGCCAAGACCCTCACTGGGGTTGTGGTTGCCACCACTACCGACCCGGTGGATGATCCTATCGCTGCGTTTTGCCAGCAGCAGGCAGTGCCGGTTTTTCGTGGCAGCCAGTTTGACGTCCTAGACCGCTATTACCAAGCTGCTCGTGAACATCATGCCGATGTGGTCGTGCGTATCACCGCCGATTGCCCGATGATCGACCCGCTGGAGATCGACCGCGTGGTGACTGCCTTTCTGGAAGGGGAGTACGACTTTGCCGCTAACCGCCTGCCGCCGCCCGCCCAGCGTACCAGCCCGATTGGCATGGATACTGAGGTGTGCAGCTTTGCAGCACTTACGCAAGCCTGGCAGAACGCGACCGAGCCGTACGAGCGCGAACATGTAATGCCTTACCTCTACGACACGCCCGGTCGCTTTCGCGTGAAGATTGTGGAGACTGAACCCAGCCTTGGGCACTTGCGCTTCACCATTGATACGGAGGAAGATTTGCAAGTGGCACGCGCCATCTATGCTGCCTTCGGTAACCGTGATGACTTTAGCTTAGCCGAGCTGCTCGAGCAGAATGCCCTGCACCCGCAATGGCAGGCAAGCTTGGCTGGTGTGCGTCACAAGAGCCTCACTGAAGTGGACGCCCGCGCTCAAACTAATGCCATCGAAGAGACAGCTCAAATTCCACAGGCAGCGCCCGCCGTACCAGCCTGCCCGCTATGCGGGCAACAGAATGCCCGCGTGCTGCACCGAATGCAATCCTTTGGATTCCCGGTTGTCTATTACCACTGCCAAGCCTGCGGGTTTGTCTTTCAGGATGCTGCCGCAAGCCGGGCTGCTCAGCCCAATTTCTACACTGAAAACTACCGCCAGCTTTACCAGCAGAGCGCAGCCCCCACACCCAAAGACCTGCACCAACAGCAGCTACGCGCCGAGGACCAAATCCGCTTTTTGCGCGCCCAAGGCGTGCAAAGCTTGGCGCGCGTGTTGGATATTGGCGCTTCAAGCGGTCTCTTTTTGCAAGCTCTGCAGCAAGAATTCCAAGCTGAAGGCGTGGGCGTGGAGCCCGGGAATGCTTACCGCGCCTTGGCTGAGGCGCAAGGCTTGCGCATGGTGACAAGCCTGCCAGAGCTCATCGCCAGCCGACCCGAGCGCTTTGACCTGGTGAGCCTAATGCATGTGCTCGAGCACCTGCCCGACCCAGTCGTAGTGCTGCGTCAGATCCGCGCAGAGCTGCTTACTCCGCAGGGCTGGCTGCTCCTGGAAGTGCCTAACTTCTATGCGCATAACAGTTACGAGCTGGCGCATCTGAGCTGCTTTACCCCGCACACCATAGTAGAAGCGCTCAGCAAAGCCGGCTATGAAATCATCGATTTGCGCCAGCACGGCTACCCACGCTCCAAGCTTTTCAAGTTGTATCTCAACGTTTTGGCGCAGCCCAGCACTAACCCACCTACGGATTACAAAGTACGACCGGAAAGAGCTGTGCCGTTCAAGCGCAGCCTCGCTATCGCTTGGCGCGACCTGCGCGCCCGCCTTGATCCCAAGCGCAGCTGGCTGCCGGTGGAGGAAAAGTAAGAATGCCTCTGATTACGCTCTTCACCGCGCCCAAGCCCTTTACCAACCCGCACATTGCACTCATCCAGCGCAATGCCCTGCGCTCTTGGCAAGCCTTGGGCACCGAGGTGGAAGTGGTACTTATTGGGCAGGAAGAAGGCTTAGCCGAAACGGCAGCCGAGCTGGGCTTTGTGCATCTGCCAGAGGTAGCCCGCAACGCGCTTGGGACGCCGCTGGTAAGCGCCATTTTTGAGCTGAGCCGTAATTTTAGCAATAGCCCCTTATTGGCTTATGTCAATGCTGATATCATCCTCTTCCCAGAGTTCCTGCAAGCCGCCCGCGCCGTCAGCGCAGCCTGCGAGCGCTTCCTCATCGTTGGGCAGCGCTGGGATCTCGAGGTGATGCAGGAACTGAATTTCGCGCCTGGCTGGGAGGCAGATTTGCGCGAACGCTTACACCGCGAAGGCAAACGCCATCTGCGCGCCGGCAGCGACTACTTCATCTTCCCACGCAACTGCTTCGAACGTATTCCCGATTTCAGTATCGGGCGGGCTGGCTGGGATAACTGGATGATTTACGAAGCGCGCCGACAAGGTTGGCCGGTGGTGGACGCCACACCAGATGTGGATATCATCCATCAGAACCACGATTACAGCCACTTGCCCAATGGTCAGCCGCACTACCGCCTGCCTGAGACGGGTGAAAACATCCGCTTAGCTGGCGGAAGGCGGGTGCTCTTCAACCTGGATGATGCCACCCACCAGCTGGTGCATGGGCAGCTGCTGCCCTTCCCACGCCGCTGGCAGAAATTCTGGCGCGAGGTGGAGATTTATCCGCTGCTGGCTTGGGGCATTTACGGTCTGACCCAGGCGCTCTTTACGCTTTTTCATCCCCAGCGTGCCTGGCGTGAAAGCCGGCGTCAGCGCCAACTCGAAAAAACTTCCCAGGGAGCTTGAATTCTATGCCCCGCATTGGCGTTAACCCCTCCCGCAACCAGACTCTCAGCTTCACCCCGCCGCGTGTAACCGTAGCAGTGCTGGTGTATGCCCCCCATCAGGCTGGCTACTTCCAGCACCGCTTAGACGTCACGCGCCTGACGTTGGAGAGCATCCTCGCTAACACTGAGCTGCCTTATGAGCTCTTGGTCTTCGATAATGGCAGCTGTGCAGAGATGGTCAGCTACTTGCAAGGGCTTTACGCCGAGGGCAAGATCGACCGCTTGGTGCTTTCGCGCCAAAACATCGGCAAGCTGAACGCACTTTATAGGATCGCACATCTGGCTAGCGGCAGCGTTATCGCCTACAGCGACGATGACGTCTATCACCTCAAAGGCTGGCTGCCCGCACATTTGGAAGTGCTGGATACTTTCCCTAATGTGGGCGCAGTGACGGGTTTTTACATCCGTCAGCGCGTGGTGATGAGCTCGGAGAGTACTTTGGCATGGGCAGAAAAAGGCGCTGAGTCCGTAGAACGCGGGCTGCTCATGCCGTACAAATGGGAAGAGGAATATATGGAAAACTCCGGCCGCACCCCCGAGCGCTACGCGCAGGAGGTGGCGGGGGTAGAAGATGTGGTTGTCTCCTACCACGGGCTCAAAGCATGGGTCTCGGCGCACCACTTCGAAGTGCTCACGCCCAAAGCTGTGCTGCTCGAAGTGCTCGCGGAGATGCTGCCCGAAGGCTGGAGCGACCAACTGATGGGGCGGATGGTGGAAATGGACGACCGTATGGACCAGAAAGGCTACTTGCGCCTGACTACCTACGCGCAAACCATGCGCTTGCTCGGTAACGCGCTGGACCCGGAAGTGGTTGAGATTGCCCGCCGGGATGGCATCAGCGCCAAGGCTGCCGAGACGCCCAAACCCGTTCGCAAAGGATTGGGCAGGCGCATATTGAGCAACCAGCACGTGCGCAACGGCTTACAAGGCATAATCAACACGTTGTATGGCTGGCTGCACCAAGACGGGAGGGAAGGATGAAATTTCTGATTTGTGGATTGGGTTCCATTGGCAGGCGGCACCTGCGCAACCTGCGCGCCCTTGGTCAAAGCGATATTATCCTCTATCGCACGCATCACGCCACCCTGCCCGAGGAAGAACTGGCGGGCTTGCCAGTCTTCACCAGCCTGGATGAGGCTTTGGCACAAAAACCAGATGCTGTGATTATCTCTAACCCTACTTCTACGCACATGAGCGTGGCGCTGCCGGCTTCAGCCGCTGGATGTGCCCTCTTCATCGAAAAGCCCGTCTCGCATACCCTGACCGGCATGCACGAGCTGCGCGCGAACTTATCCCGCAGCGGTAAGCCTGTGCTCGTTGGGTATCATTTTCGCTTTCACCCGGTGCTACAGCAAATCAAGTCTCTCCTGGCTTCTGGAGAGCTGGGCGAGCCGCTTTCCCTGACTGCCCACTGGGGCGAATACTTGCCCGATTGGCACCCCTGGGAGGATTACCGCCAGTCTTACGCTGCTCGGGCGGACTTGGGCGGCGGCGTGGTGCTCACGCTCTCGCATCCGCTGGACTATCTGCGCTGGTTAGCCGGCGAGGTAGACTCGGTCTCCGCCCAGATGGGACAAATTAGCCCGTTGGAACTAAGCGTGGAAGACTATGCAGAGATCAACCTTGGTTTCCACGGCGGTGCAGCTGGGCATGTGCATTTGGATTACTTTGAGCGGCCGGCTGCGCATTGGCTGGAAATCATCGCTACCAACGGTTTTGTGCGCTGGGTAAATGCCAGCGGCTCGGCAGAGGTCTATACAGTCAGCACGAATAGCTGGCAGCGGCTCGACCCGCCGCCCGGCTTTGAGCGCAACGCCATGTTCCTGGCGGAAATGGCGCATTTTGTGCGCGTCTGCCAAGGGCTGGAGCCCTCTGGCTGCACGTTGGAAGATGGCATCCGCGCGCTGGAGATTGCCCTAGCCGCGCACCAATCGGCAGAGCAAGCCAGCCGCAGGATCAAACTCGCCTGAAAAGATGGCAGTGGTAAAATTTTTAGATAGATTTGGTGAGTAAACATGCAAAATGTATTGGATAAATTTAATATGAAAGGGCGCACCGTCTTGGTGACGGGCGGGGGTGGCTTATTGGGCAGGCAGTTTGCCCTGGCGTTAGCGCAAGCCGGCGCGGACGTAATGCTCGCAGACCTAGCTTACGAGGCAGCAGCCGATCAGGCTGAGGTCATCCGCGCGGAAGGCTTGAGTGCGGCGGCTTTAGCCGTGGATGTGGTCGACCCAGAATCGACCCGCGAGATGGTGCAGCAGACCTTGGCGCGCTTCGGCCGGCTGGACGTGCTCATCAACAGCGCCGCGCTAGACCCTAAGTTCGACCCTCAGCATCAGAGTGAGCAAGCTGCCAACGCCTTCGAGACCTATTCGCTCGAGGCTTGGCGCAAAGCCCTGGACGTGAACCTGACCGGCATGTTCCTGGCTTCCCAGGCAGCCGTGCAACCCATGCTGGCGCAAAGCCAAGGCGTGATCATCAACATTTGCTCAACTTACGGCTTGAACGGCCCTGACCAGCGCATTTATAGCCGTCCGGATAGCACACAGTCATACAAGCCGGTGTACTACTCGGTCACCAAAGCCGGTGTGCTCGGATTTACGCGCTACTTAGCTGCTTACTATGCCGGTAAAAACGTCCGCGTGAACGCACTAACGCCAGGCGGGGTCTACAACCAACATGATGAGGTCTTCGTCAAAGCGTATTCTGCCAAGACCATCCTCGGACGCATGGCAAACTTGGATGAAATGAGCGCAGCGATGCTCTTTTTAGCTTCGGATGCGTCTTCTTATATGACTGGCGCGAATTTAATCGTCGATGGAGGTTGGACCGCGTGGTAGCAGCCCCCGAAGTTTTGGCACTTATCCCCGCGCGGGGTGGCTCGAAGGGTATCCCGCGCAAAAATATCCGCGAATTTGCCGGCGCACCGCTGATTGCGTATAGCATTGCTGTGGGTTTGCGCGCAAATACCGTCACGCGCGTGATCGTCTCGACCGATGATGAAGAGATAGCGGAAGTGGCGCGTGCATGGGGTGCGGAAGTGCCCTTCCTGCGCCCGGCAGAGCTTGCCAATGACGAAACGCCCGACTATCCTGTTTTCTGCCAAGCGCTGGAATGGCTGGCTGAGCACGAAGGCTACCGCCCCGAGATTGTGGTGCAGCTGCGCCCGACCTCGCCCGTACGCCCGATCACTTGCGTCGATGACGCCGTCAACCTGCTGTTAGCCCACCCTGAAGCCGATTGCGTGCGCGGGGTGGTGCCCTCAGGGCAAAACCCCTACAAAATGTGGATAATCGACCGAACCACCAACCAGATGCATCCCTTGCTGCGCCTGCAGGGGATTGAGGAACCTTATAATACGCCGCGCCAGCTGCTGCCCCCTACCTATTGGCAGACCGGACATATCGACGCTATTCGCACGCACACCATCTTGGAAAAAGGCTCACTCACCGGAAAGGTCATCTTGCCTCTGGTGATTGACCCGCGCTATACGGTGGATATCGACACCCCCGCCGACTGGGAGCGCTATGAGCGCTTGATGCTCGACCCCAACTTGCAGGCGGTGGATCCACTTGCCCAACGCCGCAAATTCCCCACCAAAGTGAGCTTGCTCGTCATGGATTTTGACGGCGTGCTCTCGGATGACCGCGTGCACACCGATCAGGACGGGCGCGAAGCCGTAACCACCAGCCGCGCCGATGGCTTAGGGCTGAGCCTCTTGCGTGAGCAAAGTTCTATTCAGGCATTGGTGATCTCCCGCGAGGAAAACCCCGTGGTGAGCGCTCGCTGCCGCAAGCTTGGCTTGGAAGTCTTCCAGGGCGTGGGGCAAAAGGATGAACTGCTGCAAACCCTGATTGCTGAGCGCGGCTTGAACCCGGCGGAAATCGTCTATGTGGGTAATGACATCACCGACTTGCCGGTTTACCCGCTCGTTGGGTTTTTCGTGGCACCAGCCGATGCCCAGCCGAGGGTGCTGCGCCAGGCGGACCTAGTGCTCAAGCATAAGGGCGGCCGCGGTGCTATCCGCGAGCTGACAGACCAGCTGCTCGGAATATTAAACTAACATTTACGGAGAAAATATGACCCGCGAAATCACTTTAGGGAAGCGCTTAGTGGGTGAGGGGCACCCCACCTACATCGTTGCTGAAATTGGCATCAACCACAACGGCAGCTTAGAGATCGCCAAACAGCTCATCGCTGCTGCCAAACATGCCGGCGTTGATGCCGTCAAGTTCCAGAAGCGGACGCCAGAGCTGTGTGTCCCGGAGCATCAACGCAACCAAATGCGCGACACACCCTGGGGCTACATCCCTTACCTCGAATACCGCTACAAAGTCGAGTTCAACCAAGCTGCTTACGAAGAAATTGACCGTTATTGCCGCGAGCTCGGCTTGGATTGGTTTGCCTCTTCTTGGGATATACCTTCGCTTGAGTTTATGGAGCAATTTAACCCACCGGCGCACAAGATCCCCTCCGCCTTGCTCACTGATCACGAGTTACTGCGCGCTTACCGCGCCACCGGCCGCCCAATCATCTTATCCACCGGCATGTCCACGATGGAAGAGATCGAGGCTGCCGTAGCATTGTTAGGGGAGGAGAACCTGATCCTCTGCCACAGTACCAGCAGCTATCCTTGCCCGCCCGATGAACTCAACCTGCGCATGATCCAAACGCTCAAGGAGCACTTTTCCTGCCCGATCGGCTACTCCGGGCATGAAGTCGGCTTGGTGCCGACCGCAGTGGCGGTGGCGCTGGGTGCCTGTTTAGTCGAGCGGCATATTACCCTGGACCGCGCCATGTGGGGCAGCGATCAATCTGCTTCGGTGGAGCCGCAAGGTTTCGAACATCTGGTCAAATATATCCGTGTAACTGAGCGGTCGCTTGGCGATGGCGTGAAAAAAGTCTACGAGAGTGAGAAGTCCTCACTCTCCAAACTGCGTCGGTTCAGCCAGTAAGATGAACGTGCAGAGCCTCCCTGAACGCGTACGCACGCATTTTGCTGTCGAGCGCGCGCATGCCGCCAACGACCGCCGCATTCGCCAGATGGCAAAGGTTGTAGCGGCGCATTGCCCGCCAGCCAAGCAAGCGCCATTCGTGTTTTTCAACGCCAGCACGCGCCTCTCGGGAATCAGCCTCAATGCCGGCTTTAGCTTGTTGACCACATGGTCGCTACGCTTGCAGGGCATTCCGGTGGTGAATTTCGTTTGCCAGCGCGGGCTGACCCAGTGCGTCTTGGGCACCGACCGGCACGACCCGCCTAAAGCTCCGCCCTGCCGCAGCTGCCTCAAGCAATCTCAGGCTATCTACAGCAACGCGGACGTAAGCCCCTTCAACTTTGAGGCGGACAATAAGCTAGATAGGGAGCTGGCTCACCTCAACTTGGAGCAGCTCTCAGGTTTTGCTTATCAAGGTGTGCCTTTAGGCGAACTGGTGTTGCCGGCTGCACGCTGGATTTTGCGCCGGCATCATCTGCAGGATGACCCAGTCACCCGGCGCATCCTGCGCGATTACATCTGCTCGGCTTGGTCGCTCAAAAACCAGTTCGAGGCGTTGCTGGATGCAGTCAAACCTTCTGCCGGCGCGGTTTATAACGGCATGATGTACCCAGAAGCGATGGCGCGCTGGGTGGGGCGCCAAAAGGGGCTGCCGGTCTATAGCTACGAGGTGGGCTTACGCCCGTTGAGCGCCTTCTTCACAAGCGGCGATGCCACAGCTTACCCGCTCGAGCTGCCAGCTGATTTTGAGCTCAGTGAAGAGCAAAACGCACGCTTAGATGCTTACCTCCAGCAGCGCTTTGAGGGCAACTTTATCATGGCTGGGGTGAAATTTTGGCCAGAGATGAGCCGGCTGGATAAGAACTTCCTTGAGCTAGCCAGTCACTTCCAGCAAGTGGTGCCCATCTTCACCAATGTGATTTTTGATACCAGCCAACCGCATGCCAATGTAATCTTTGAGGATATGTTCGCCTGGCTGGATGACCTGCTGGCTATTGCCCGCCGGCACCCAGAGACGCTCTTCGTCATCCGCGCGCACCCCGATGAAGCCCGCAAAGGCAAAGCCAGCGAGGAATCGGTGGCGGAGTGGGCAGAGGCGCGGAACATCGCCAGCCTGCCCAATATTAAGTTCATCCCGCCGGAGGAGTACATCAGCTCTTACGACCTCATCCGCATGGCAAAGTTCGTGACCATCTACAACTCCACCATTGGCTTGGAAGCTGCCATTATGGGAGCCATGGTACTCTCAGCCGGGCGCTCGCGCTTCAGCCAAGCCGAAACCGTCTTGCTCCCCGGCAGCCGCGATGAATATTTGCAGCAGTTCGAAGCGTTTTTGGCTGCCCCTGAGGTGCAAGCCCCGCCGCACTACAGCCACAACGCCCGCCGCTTTCTCTACTATCAGCTATACTATTCCTCACTGCCTTTTGATGCTTACCTCGAAGAGGATGGCATCTGGCCCGGCTATGTGCGCCTAAAGGATTTTGATTGGCAGCAACTCCTGCCGGAAAATTCGCCAGCTTTGCACGCGATTGCCGAGGGCTTGGCTGGTCGCGGCAACTTTATGTTGAAGGAGGAAGCATGAGCTTGGAAAAAATCGTTGCCCTCGTGCCCATGCGGCACGAATCCGTGCGCGTGCCGGGGAAAAATTACCGCCCTATGGCGGGCAAACCGCTGTATCACTACATCTTAGAGACGCTCTTGGCTTGCCCGGAGATTGCCCAAGTGGTGGTCGATACCGACAGCCCCGTAATCTTAGCCGGCTTAGCCAAAGACTTCCCGCGGGTGGTGGCACTCGAGCGCCCGCAGGACCTGCGCGCCGATACCATCCCCACCAATGAAATTTTGGTGCACGATACTGCGCTCGTTCCGGCGGACCTGTACCTACAGACCCACTGCACCAACCCGCTGCTCTTACCGCAGACCGTTTCGCGTGCCATTGCGGCGCTGAGGGCTGTTTACCCGGCTTACGACTCGCTCTTTGGCGTTACCCGCTTGCAAACCCGCCTGTGGGATGAGCTTGGGCGTGCGATTAACCATAACCCCGCCGTTTTGCTGCGCACGCAAGACCTGCCGCCAGTCTTCGAAGAAAACTCCTGTTTATACCTCTTCACGCGCCAGACGCTTATCAGTCGGCGCAACCGCTTAGGCGAGCGCCCGCTGATGTTTGAAATTCCCGCGGATGAAGCCTGGGATATCGATGAGGAGCTTGATTTCACCATCGCCGAAACCCTGCTCAGAGCGCGCTCTGAAAAAAAAGAAAAGTAGAGGAAACGTGGCTACCGTCCTTATCTCTGCACCTTATATGCTGCCCTTCGTCGAGCGTTTTCGCCCGGTATTTGAACATTACAATCTCGACCTGATCATCCCTGAGGTACACGAACGCCTCTCTGAGGAGGAATTGTTAGCTTATGCCGGTAAATTCGATGGCACGCTTTGCGGAGACGACCGCTACACCCGCCGTGTGCTAGCTGCTTGCACACCACGCCTCAAGGTCATCTCCAAGTGGGGCACCGGGATCGACTCGATTGATCTCGAAGCCGCCGCCGAGCTGGGCGTGATGATTGGCAACACATCCAATGCCTTCACCGTACCCGTGGCGGAGAGCACTCTGGGCTACATGCTCTCTTTTGCGCGCCGACTGCCTTGGATGAATGACGCCATGAAAGCCGGCCAGTGGGAAAAGATCCCCGGTATCACCCTCAGTGAATGCACTTTGGGCGTGATTGGCGTGGGCAACGTGGGCAAAGCTGTTCTGCGCCGCGCACGCGCCTTTGGGATGACGCTGCTGGGCAATGATATCGTCGAGATCGCACCGGACTTTCTAATCGAGAATGGCGTTGAAATGACCATGCTGCCGGACTTGCTCGCCCGGGCGGATTTCATCAGCCTCAACTGCTCGCTCAACGCGACCTCATACCATCTCATCAACGCGCAAACCTTGAGCCTAGTCAAGCCTGGAGCGGTTCTGATCAATACCAGCCGCGGACCGGTGGTGGATGAGCCGGCGCTCGTAGAAGCTTTGCTCTCTGGCCGCCTGGCAGGCGCAGCGCTGGACGTCTTTGAGCAGGAACCCCTACCTACCGAGAGCCCCCTGCGCAGCATGCCCAATGTCCTGCTGGCACCGCATAACTCCAACTCCAGCCCCTTCTATTGGGAACGGGTGCATTGGAATAGCATCCGTAACCTGCTGCTGGGTCTCCAGCTGCCCGTTGAGGCGCTGGACAGCTTACGCGCTGCAGCCCAGCCGCAATCAATGAAAGGATGATCATGGCAGAAAACAAAGCACGTATTGTCCTGATTACCGGAGCCGTCGGCGGCATCGGCCAGGCAACGGTGGCACACTTCTCTGCCCAAGGCTGGCGGGTGATCGGCGTGGACCGCAAGGAGGTCTATACCGGATTCCCAACCGACGGCTTTTTTATTCAAGCAGATCTTGCCCAGCCGCAAGAGGTAGAGCGGGTTTACCGCGAGGCTGCCGATTTTACCCCTAAGTTAGATGCCTTGGTCAATAACGCTGCCTTTCAGGTCACCAAACCGATCAGCCAGACTTCCGTGGAGGAGTGGGACCAGGTGATCGCCGTTAACCTGCGAGCTGCTTTTTTAGGCGCGCGCTATGGCTTTGGGCTGCTGGCAGCTGAGGGTGGCGGTGCTATTGTCAATGTGGCTTCGGTGCATGCCGTGGCAACCTCACCCAATATTGCCGCTTATGCCGCCAGCAAAGGCGGTTTGGTCGCGCTCACCCGCGCCATGGCGATTGAATTTGCCCCGACTAATATCCGTGTGAACGCTATCCTACCGGGCGCAGTGGATACCCCCATGCTCGCGGCGGGCTTCAACCGCGGGCACTTAGCCCAGGGTAGCGTCGAGCAGCAAAAAGCGGAGCTGGCACGTAAAACCGTCATTGGGCGCATCGGGCAGCCGCACGAGATCGCCAGCGTGATTTACTTCTTGGCGGATAGCGCCCAATCCGGCTATATGACCGGTCAGTCAGTGGTGGTGGATGGCGGCGCCTCTGCACGCCTGAGCACCGAGTAGGCGTTATGAGCGCGGAAAAGCAGCCCCAACGTGATTCAAACTTGATGAATTTTGCGCGCCAAGCGTATGATGGCTTACGCCGGCTGCCAGAACTGCCTTCGGCGTATTTACACCCTTGGCGGCGGGAGTCCAACCGTAAGTTAGCAGCACTCAAAGACTCTCATAAGGGCGAGCGTTGCTTTCTGATCGGTAACGGACCCAGCCTGCGCCAAACGGATCTAACACTCCTAAAGAATGAGTTCACTTTCGGCTTCAACCGTATCTTTTTGGCGGCGGAGGAGCTGCATTTCACGCCCTCTTGCCTGGTTTCCATCAACGACTTGGTGATTGAACAATCAGCCGAGGAATTCCGCGCCCTGCAGCTGCCCAAGTTTTTCTCCTGGCGTGCCAAGCGTTACTTAGCCATGGCGGAGGACATCACCTACCTCTACACTACGTATACCTCGCCTAAGTTCGCCACCGATGTCCGCGGCAGAGTATGGGAAGGTGCCACGGTCACTTACGTCGCGCTGCAATTAGCTTATCACATGGGCTTTTCTACCGTTATCCTGGTGGGTGTAGATCATAGCTTTGTTACCCAAGGCAAGCCCAACACCACGGTGCAATCTGAGGGCGATGACCCCAACCACTTTTCCAGTGCCTACTTTGGCAAAGGCTTCCGCTGGCAGCTGCCCGACCTGGAGACCTCGGAGTTAGCTTACCGCATGGCACGGGAAGCTTACGCGCACGCTGGTAGGCAAGTGCTGGATGCCACCATCGGTGGCAAGCTGACCATTTTCCCCAAAGTCGAGTACACCAGCCTCTTCCATTAATTTAGTTTGTGATTAACCCTTTTTCTCGCCGGCGCTTTGTTCTCGCTAGTCTCTGAGTGCGTAGCCTACTCGTAGGGTACCGAGCGAGGATCTTGACCGCAGGTCTCCCTTATTTTTGAGACCTAAAGGTCAAAGGTCTTTCATGGTCAGGTGAGTGCGAAGCCTGCCCATAGGGTACCATGCAAGAACGAGCGTATCGAACGAGGAATTTGACCGCCAAGTCTCCCTTTTTCCAAGCATTTATGCTCACCATTTATCCCATAATCAGGATAAAATATCTTTATATTCCCTTACCACGCACCCCAAGTGAGATCAAGATGGGCTTGAAGAGTAAAGTGCACACATTCACCAAGATTAGCGCCGAAAAAGGCTTGGGCGATGCCCTGCTTACCGCCCGTTCACGCCTCTTGCACCCTTTCGCGCCAGATGAGCCAGCGCTAGTCCTGGATGTTTTACGAAGCTCGCTCAAACTGGCATCATGCTGGATGTAGGCGCGCATTATGGCACCTCGCTGCTGCCTTTTGCCCGGGCTGGCTGGCAGGTTTATGCTTTTGAGCCCGATCCGCAAAACCGCGCATTGCTGGAGGCCAACACTGTAGGCCTACCCAATGTGCACATTGACCCACGCGCGCTCTCCGACCATACCGAACAGGGCGCGGCGTTCTTCCAGAGCAGCCAATCGAGTGGCGTGAGTTCCCTCACCAGCTTTTTGCCTAGCCATCAAGCCAGCGCAAGCGTGGACGTTACCACGCTGGAAAACTTCCTCGCTGAATCTGGAT
>Ga0208695_1001657_pt1 | contig 18012 bp, 16 predicted proteins | sample AD_UKC111_MetaG_FD_184449 | JGI IMG/M metagenome (GOLD analysis project Ga0208695, IMG submission 184449) | Active sludge microbial communities of municipal wastewater-treating anaerobic digesters from Hong Kong - AD_UKC111_MetaG (SPAdes)... | ecosystem: Engineered > Bioreactor > Anaerobic >...
GCAGTTTTTGGAATTATAAAAGGAAATCACAACTATAGGAAATTCTTGCTCAGAGGCATAGAAAAAGTCGAAATAGAAGCCGGATTATTATCTTTGGCACACAATCTGGGCAAACTAGCCAACAAAAACCAGGGGAGAATCCTGGTTTTTATTACTAATCCTGGCGAAGCCTCGTAAAAAAATGAAACATGAAAGAGAAACACAAAAAAATCCAATAAAAAAGCCGTCTCAATTTATGTTATGAGACGGCCTCTTTACTTTTCATACCTGCCCCCAAAACAAATTCTTTATTGTTTAACCTCTGTAAAGACCGCCGGAAGAAACAATACCCTATCATCAAACATTGTTTTAAAAATACCTGCGGCTTTGCAGGCAATCAAATTTTAAATAATATTTGGTACATTTGATAACTTTTTTCCATTCAAACTTACCTGATCATGGTTACTGCTGATGATTTGAAGAGTTACGGGATTGAAAACGTAACTGAAATAATTTATAATCCGTCGTATAATGTTCTTTTTGCTGAAGAAACCTCACCCGGTCTTAGCAAATACGAGAAAGGCATAATCACCCGGCTAGGAGCCGTCTCTGTCGACACCGGAGTATTTACAGGCCGTTCTCCTAACGACAAATATGTCGTTCTCGATGACACAACAAGGGATACAGTCTGGTGGAAATCCGAAAAAGCCAAGGTATCCGACAACAAACCGATCTCTTCTGAAATCTGGGAACACTGCAAAAACATAGCTTCAGGGCAGCTTTCCGGAAAAAAGCTTTTCGTGGTAGATTGTTTCTGCGGAGCTAACAAAAATACAAGGCTTGCCGTCCGATTCATCATGGAAGTGGCCTGGCAGGCTCATTTTGTTAAAAACATGTTCATCAGACCAGAAGAAAGTGAACTTGAAGACTTCATTCCTGACTTTGTGGTTCTGAATGCTTCCAAGGCAACAAATCCCGACTGGCAGAAGCAGGGACTGAATTCCGAAAATTTCGTGATGTTCAATCTCACGGCGGGAATGATGTTGATTGGAGGCACCTGGTATGGCGGGGAGATGAAGAAAGGCATATTTTCGATCATGAACTATTACCTCCCTCTTAAAGGTATCGCGTCGATGCACTGTTCAGCGAATGTCGGGAAAAAAGGAGACGTTGCCATATTCTTCGGACTTTCCGGAACAGGAAAAACAACCCTTTCGACTGATCCGGAAAGGGCTCTTGTGGGCGATGATGAGCATGGATGGGATGATGAAGGCATTTTTAATCTGGAAGGAGGGTGCTATGCAAAATGCATCAGGCTTAGCAAACAGAACGAACCTGATATTTACAATGCAATACGGCGTGATGCCCTGCTTGAAAATCTGGTGGTACTTTCCGATGGAACCATTGATTTCAATAACGACTCAAAAACGGAGAACACAAGGGTATCTTACCCGATTTATCATATCCGCAATATCGTAAAACCTGTTTCTAAGACCGGCCACGCCAGGAAGGTTATATTCCTGACGGCCGATACGTTCGGGGTCCTTCCTCCTGTAAGCCATCTCAACGAGGAACAGACAAAATATTATTTTCTCAGCGGTTATACTGCAAAAGTGGCAGGAACAGAAAGAGGTATAATAGAACCGGTTCCTTCCTTTTCAGCCTGCTTCGGTGCCGCATTCCTGATGCTGGATCCTATTGTCTATGCAAACCAGCTTACTGCCAAGATGAAGCTTCATGGAGCTGATGCATGGCTTGTCAATACCGGCTGGACAGGCGGGCCCTATAATACCGGTACCAGGATTGACCTGCCTACTACAAGGCTTATAATAAATGCAATCCTTGACGATTCCATCAAATCGAATGAATTCAGGTCTCTCCCCGTTTTTAACCTGAGCATACCCGAAAGGATCGCCGGTGTGAAAAAGAATATCCTGGATCCTTCAAAATCGTGGGATTCTCCAGTCAAATGGCATATTGCTGCGACCGATCTTGCACTTAAATTCATAAACAACTTCAGCAAGTTTGCCTCGAACGAGGAGACCGCAAAACTTGCCGCTTATGGGCCAAAGATCTGACACAAACAAGGAAAATGAATATAACCCTGCTCATTATTACTCTGGTTCTGGCTTACCTTCTTGGATCGACCGCTACCGCGGTATGGATCGGGAAAATATTCCATAATGTGGATGTAAGGGAACACGGAAGCGGGAATGCCGGAGCAACAAATGTCATAAGGGTCCTCGGATGGGGTACCGGCATACCGGTCTTGTTTCTTGATATTCTCAAAGGTTGGATTGCTGGTATGCTGCCGGTGTTTTTCAATCTGGCAGGCAGAGGGACAGCCCTTATGACCGACTTTCAGATCGCGGCAGGGATTGCCGCTGTGCTTGGCCACATATTACCGGTCTTTGCCGGATTTCGTGGAGGAAAAGGAGTTGCAACTATCTGCGGTGTAATGCTTGCCATTCATCCTGCAGTAACACTTTCATGCCTTGGAGTGTTCCTGATAGTTCTTTTTGTATCGGCATATGTCTCTCTGGCATCAATGACTGCAGGCGTAGCATTCCCTTTCCTGCTGATGCTGGTATTCGGCACACCATCGGTCGTGCTCAGGATTTTTTCGTTCATTGTCGCCGCGGCCCTTTTGTTTACACACCGTAAAAACATAAAAAGACTCCTCAGGGGCGAGGAGCCGAAATTTATACGGAAGAATAAATCATGAAAACTCCGGGTCAGTATTGTTCAAGAAGCTGAATCCTTTTCCCGACAGGAGGATGCGTTGCAAACAGATTTGCAAAAGAGAATGTACTTTTTTCCTCTTCTTCCCCCGGGTTTTCAATGAACATCTGGGCGACATCCTTCCTTTTAACAGCTTCAATGGCCGGGTCAACAGCTATTTTTCTCAGAGCTGAAGCCAGCGACAAAGGCCTTCGCGTAAGTTCGGCCGAGCCCGCATCTGCCAGATATTCACGTTTTCTCGACAAGGCAAACCTGAAAAGTGAGGCCAGGAGATATCCGACAAGGGCCAGAAGAAGTGCAATAAGAATTCCGGCACCTTCCTTCTTCCCTCTACCCAGCCGGCCGAACCTGAGTGACCGGAAAAGCATTTCAGTGACAAAAGCGAAAATCCCTACAAAGACTATAGAAACAATAAGGAGCCTCACGTCACGGTTACGGATATGGGTGAGTTCGTGTGCAATGACGGCCTCAAGTTCATCATCATTAAGCTTTTCGATAATCCCCTTTGAGAGTGATACGGTATATGTTGACTGATTTATGCCGCTTGCAAATGCATTCAGGGAATCATCATTAATAATATTGATCTTTGGCATCTGCATTCCGCAGGAAATGCACAGGTTCTCAACAAGATTGTAGACCCGTTTGCTATCCTTCCTTTCCAGAGGCCGGGAGCCGGTGGCTGAATTTATTATTGCAGTATGTGAGAAATATGCAACAGCAAACCATATCACGACTCCAGCCGTTATCCATGGCATGGCAGAAAGGAAGGCACGGTTCACATCCCGTATCCCAGTTGTGGTCTCCTGCGCGCTCATCGAGAACAAAAAGAAAAACAACCAGGCAAGTACGTAAAAAACAACAGGAAACATTATCAGCAGAAGCACCGAGTTCATATTGTTTTTACGTATCTGGCTCTGCAGGCCGAAATACTTCATCTCACCCGAACTTTATTTGTGGAGGCTCTTCAATTGTTGTTCGCTTTTCTCCAAGGTCAAACATAGGTTCACGTTTAAAATTGAAAAGCGTGGCAATGATGTTTGAAGGGAAGAGTTCTGTTGCGACATTGAGTTCCTTTGTAGCAGAGTTAAAGAATCTTCGTGCTGCAGCAATCTTATTCTCAACATCTGAAATTTCATTCTGAAGATCAAGAAAATTCTGGCTTGCCTTAAGGTCGGGATAGGCCTCAACCTGAACCCTCAGCCCTTCAAGAGCGGTTGACAGACGTGCCTCAGCTGCTATTTTGTCATTTATTGATGTGGCCTTCATGGCGTTTGCCCTTGCTTCGGTGATTTCCGTAAGAACGCCTCGTTCATGACCCATATATCCCTTTACGGCTTCGACAAGCTGAGGTATAAGGTCGTGCCTCTGCCTCAACTGAACATCGACATCCGCAAATGCCTGTTCCCTCCCGTTTCTCAGACGCACGAGCCTGTTATAAAGGGAAACCGCCCATATTACAAGAACTGCAAACAAACCCAGAATGACAAGTATTATTCCCATTTTCTTTCTCTGTTAAGGTTAATATTATCTGCTTATTCCTGAAAAATTAAGTCTAAAGATAGCCAAATTTACTATATTTAGACTTTGCTCATGATTATTAATCTTCAATCGCAATAACCTAAATTTAAAACAAATAAGTATGGAAAAGAGTTTAAAGGGAACCTTAACCGAGAAGAATCTTCTGAAGGCTTTCGCAGGTGAATCTCAGGCAAAAAACAGATATGAATTTGCCGCAAAGGTTGCAAAGGAAGAGGGCTATGAGCAGATTGCCGCTATTTTTCTTGAGACTGCATTGCAGGAGCAGCAACATGCTAAAAGGTTTTTCGGGTTTCTGGAAGGCGGAATGGTTGAGATAACTGCTTCGTATCCTGCAGGCAAAACGGGCATTACAAAAGAGAACCTCGAAGCTGCAGCCGAAGGTGAACACGAGGAATGGAGCCTGCTCTATCCGGAATTTGCTGAAGTCGCGGAAAAGGAAGGTTTCAAGGAAGTGGCGACTGCTTTCAAGGCAATAGCTTCCGCGGAAAAGAACCATGAAACGCGTTACAGGAAGCTACTTGAGAACGTGATGAAAAATAAAGTATTCGAACGCGACGAAAAAGTATTCTGGTACTGCAGGAAATGCGGATATATCCATTTCGGGACAAAACCACTGAAGAATTGTCCGGCATGCCTTCATCCGACCAGCTATTTCGAACTTCTTTCAGAAAACTACTGATCTATGCTATCTGGCAAAGAGATGCTTGAGCTGATCCTCAGACGACAGAGCGACAGGAAATATTCTGACCGGCCCGTTGAAGAAGAGAAGCTGGAAAGGATAATTGAGGCAGCCAGAATGGCCCCGTCGGCGTGCAATGCACAGCCTTGGAAATTCGTGGTTGTAAATGATCCGGAAAAGCTTGCAAGGCTGGCAAAAGCCGCATCGGCCAAAGTTCTGGGGATGAACATGTTCGTAGAACAGGCTCCCGTTCTGATAGTTATTGTCAGGGAGAGTCCCAACTTTTCTTCAAAGGCAGGAGGGCTTATAAAAAGCAAGGATTATTCGCACATCGATATTGGCATCGCGGCTGAAAACATAAGCCTCCAGGCTGCTGCCGAAGGTTTGGGATCATGCATCCTGGGATGGTTTGATGAGAAGGAAGTGAGGAGCATCCTTGGCATACCGCGATCGAAAAGAGTGGAACTGATTATTTCAGTCGGATATTCACCTGGCGAGTACAGGCAAAAAAAACGCAAACCAAAGGAAGTTACAGTTTCATTCAACAAATACTGATCGGCTCTTTAAAAGAGACAAAAGCTGTTTCATAAGTCATCCTCTTTTCTGACCTGCGAAACAGCTTTATTTTATATTTCTGCCCCGGAGCCGGGCCCTTGTCAAGATCATTTAAGCCTTGATAGAGCTGATTTTATTCTTTTGGCGGCCTCCACAAGCAGTTCGTCAGAAGTTGCATATGAGATACGGATACATTCGGGAGCTCCGAATGCATCGCCTCCCACAACGGCAACCTGTGCCTTATCGAGAAGATAAAGGGCAAGATCATTCGAATTATTTATGGTGCCATTCCCATCGGATTTGCCAAGGAAAGAGGAGATATCCGGCATTACATAAAATGCACCCTGAGGCACCCGTACCTTCATTCCTTCAATATCCCTGAGCAGGTTGCAAATAAGATCACGCCTCCGGAGAAATGCTTCTTTCATCACCTGACGGGAGCCGTCGTCACCCTGAATGGCAGCAAGAGCGGCCCTCTGTGCGATGGAGCATACGCCTGAAGTAAACTGGCCCTGAAGCTTGTTGCATGCCTTTGATATCCACACAGGAGCCCCGATATAGCCTATGCGCCATCCTGTCATAGCATAAGCTTTGGAAAACCCGTTCACGGTAATGACCCTGTCGTATATTGATTCGAAGGAAGCCATGCTCACATGCTTGCCTTCGAAAATAATATGCTCGTATATTTCATCAGAGATAACGAACAACCCTTCATGCCTGCTTATGACTTCTGCAATTTTCTCCATTTCTTCCCCCGAGTAAACCATCCCTGTCGGATTGGAAGGTGAGTTGAATATCAAAAGCCTTGTTTTATCCGTGATTGCAGCCTCAATCTGCCCGGGTCCGGCTTTGAAATCATTTTCAAGTGTTGTGGGTATTATAACGGGTTTGCCGCCGGCCAGTATTATCTGGTCATAATAGCTTACCCAGTATGGTGCAAGGATAATAACCTCATCACCAGGATTTACAATCGAAAGAATCACATTTATAATGGAATGCTTGCCTCCTGTCGACACGACAATCTGATCGGGGGTATACTCAAGGCCATTCTCCTCCCTGAATTTCTTCGAAATTGCAGCCCGCAGATCATCATATCCGGGAACAGGAGGATATTTCGAATAATTGTCATCAATGGCCTTTTTGGCTGCAGTTTTTATGTAGTCGGGCGTGTTGAAATCAGGTTCACCAAGGCTGAGACTTATAACATCCAGTCCCCTGGCTTTCAGTTCCCTGCTCTTCTGAGCCATGGCAAGTGTCTGCGACACTGATAACGATTTGATTCTTTCGGATAGGTATTCCATGATAATGTTTATGGTTTTAAAATGTTCTGGTCGGAATCAAATGTATAAAGTTATAAATGAAAAGAAAAGGGAAAGATCAAAAAGAAATGAACGTTCCAGACACTTGCAGTCTGAAATGATTCATTACTTTTAAATGACAATGTTGTGAAATGTTTTACGTTTGTATAAAAATACTGCAAAAATGGAACTTCTGGCTGAAATACTGAAAATAACAATTCCGGCTCTGGTTGTATTTCTTACTGCCTGGATCATACTCAGGAACATGGTAATGAATGAGCATGAGAGAAGGCGGCAGGAGATCATCATGCAGGGCTCCCGTACCGTCACTCCGATCAAACTTCAGGCCTATGAAAGGATAGTGCTTTTTCTTGAAAGGATATCACTTGAATCATTGCTTGTAAGGGTAAGCACTTCCGGAATGAATGCAGGCCAGCTTCAGTCAGCTCTTCTTGCAACGATCAGGAGCGAATTCGAGCATAACCTGTCGCAGCAGATCTATATGAGCCCGCAGGCATGGGAAGTTGTAAAAAACGCCCGTTCAAATATCATCAAGCTCATCAACTCCGAATCGGAAAAGATCAACCCTGAAGCCCCCGGAATTGAGCTGAGCAAGCAACTTCTCTCTAAAGTGATGGAACTCGAAAAGGAACCAACGCAGGTTGCCATCGATTTTATCAAAGCCGAAGTATCAAGGTTGATTTAACATGAACCGCGCAGCTGTCTAAAGCAGCTCCACGCTCCTTTTTACGAACGTGCTGAGGTCTTCACCCCTGAGCATATTATTTGCCAGAAGTGCAAGATCAATAAGCTGTTTGACCACCTTGCTGCTTGACCCGTAGTTTTCGAGCATTTCCTTCCTGGCAGTTTCATAATTTTCAAGTTCCTTCCTGAGTTTCTCAAGGTCATCTTTTTCAACCTGGGATATTTCTTCAGGTTTCTTCCTGCCATGCTCTTTCTCGATAAAAGAGATCTCTTCCTTTACTCTCTCAATTTCCTTAATATTCTCCTGAAGCCTGCTCCCGAGTTCATTCTCGGCTTCGTCAGAGATTCTTACCACAATGGGGTGATTTATATTCACTACAAGGTTATAGCTGTCGGGAAGTTCGCCATAGAAATTCATGCCGCCGCCAAGAGCCGACATCTCCTTCATCCTGCGCATGAATTCCGACTGGGTGATTATAACGGGCGAGTCATTCTCGTCGAGGGCTTCAGGAACGACATTGTATATCTCTTTATTTGTCAGTCTTATGCTGAATATGCTCTTAATATCATTCTGACGTGTCTTTGACAGTTTTTCCTGTTTTGCATCATCCTTAAGTACAAGTTTGTCAATCACGTCAGAATCGACCCTTACGAACCTCGAATCCTTGAATTTTGTTTCAAGGTGGTTAATAAGGTGGATATCGAGCTGGCCGTCGAGATGAAGGACATCATAACCTTTGTTTTTAGCTTTTTCAATATACGGATACTGATCTGTCTTGTTCGTTGAATACAGATATACGAGTATCTTGTTTTTATCAGTCTGGTTTTCCTTTATGAGATTCTCATACTCTTCATATGTAAAATATTTATCGTCGGTATTCTTGAACAGCGCGAATTTTGAAGCCTTCTCATAGAATTTCTCCTCTGTTATCATCCCGTAATCAATGAAAAGCTTCACGTTATCCCATTTCTTTTCAAATTCTTCCCTGTTGTTTTTGAATATGTCATTTAGCCTGTCGGCGACCTTCTTGGTGATATGCGATGATATCTTCTTGACATTTGAATCGCTCTGCAGGTAACTTCTCGACACATTAAGCGGAATATCGGGTGAATCTATAACGCCATGTAGAAGAGTAAGGAACTCGGGGACAATCCCTTCGACAGAATCTGTAACAAAAACCTGATTGCAGTAAAGCTGTATCTTATTTTTCTGTATTTCAATGTTGCTTTTGATTTTAGGGAAATAAAGGATGCCTGTAAGCTTAAAGGGATAATCAACATTCAGGTGTATATAGAAAAGCGGTTCATCTCCGACAGGGTAGAGTTCCCTGTAAAATTTCATGTAATCTTCATCCTTCAGTTCTGCCGGCTTGATTGTCCATGCAGGTTTGGTATTATTTATAATCTTGTCCTTGCCGGTCTCAACATACTTGCCGTCTTTCCATTCCTTTTCCTTTCCGAAAGCTATTTCGACAGGGAGGAACTTACAATACTTTTTAAGCAGATCTTCTATTTTGTTCTCTTCCAGGAAATCCTTCGATTCCTTGTCAATATACAGGATGACATCAGTGCCCCTTCCGCTCCTTGCTGTTTCTTCTATCTGGTATTCGGGACTGCCGTCGCATGTCCACCTGACAGCTGGTTCAGATTCGTCCCACGATTTGGATACCACCTCAACCTTATCAGAGACCATAAAGGCTGAATAAAAGCCGAGGCCAAAATGTCCGATCATGCCGTTGGCCTGATCCTTGTATTTTTCAAGAAAATCATTTGCACTTGAAAAGGCTATCTGATTCAGGTATTTGTCAACCTCTTCGGAAGTCATGCCCACACCGGCATCGGTTACTGTAATTGTTTTTTTCTTTTTGTCAACAGACACACGTATTGTCAGGTCTCCCAGCTCACCCTTGAAATCGCCGGCCGATGCCATTGTCTTTATCTTCTGGGTGGCGTCAACGGCATTCGATATTATCTCACGCAGGAAGATCTCATGGTCTGAATAAAGAAACTTCTTGATTATCGGGAAAATGTTCTCGGTTGTAACTCCAATTTTTCCGGTCTGCATATCTCTAGTTTTATAAGTTAGACAATGTAACGCGGGTTAACGGTCAAAAGACGTGCCGTTGAGACGAAACTGACAAATAGTCATGTTGCGGCGTCCGCCGTGGGGCATGCGGCATGCGGAGCCGGATCCCTACCCTGAGGGGTTGGGTTAGTTCTTTTTTTTGTTTCTCACATCAATATTCGATTCGAATTTCCATATTCCTTTCTCAAGGGTGTAGGAGTCATATGAAAAATCCGGACCATAGAATTCCTTCTGCCCTTTCAGCCGGGGTGACATCGGAACAAGATGGTCGAAGACTATTGTTCTGTCGTTAAGGAATTTAAGTGAAATAACAGCTTCGGAACTGTATTCAAGCACCTCTCTGTATTTAAGAACCTTGCCTGATTCGAATATTTTATCCCCGAACTGAACCTGACCATCGGGTGAAAAATTCAGGACATCAATAATTTTCCGTGTCACTGACGGATTGCCATAATCAATTCCCAGGAGGATCCAGTATGTCTTCCTGTCTTTTCTTATTGCTTTAAGGTCGTAATAGAGAGCTCCGTACCAGTTTTCTTCAGAATATTGTGTATCGGTTCTGACAGTTTCTTCATTGTAGATGGCTGTCAGCTTCCTAACCACGGGAACCTTTCCCGAATTGTTAATAAAATAACAATAATATCTGCTTTTCGATTCGTTCAGGATCAGATTCCATGCAATGATCTTCATCTGATGGTTGCCGTCAGTTATCTGGCCGAGGTATTTCACTCCCTGCAGAGTATGTTTTATCACCGAGTCGGACGACACATAGCTGTCTATTATTGAAGTAATTGAATCGTTCACAGCCAGTTTTGACGAATCATCATCGAATGCAGCAAGACGTGTAAACAGACCGGCGAGTTCTTTTTCGGCAGAAATGGCTGTTGTCTGACCCGTAAGTGATATTGCAGATGTTAATAAAGTGACTGAAATTATGAATAAAGACTTTTTAATCATATTCTTACATTTTTCACGGCCTCATCGAGAAGCAGCAAAATCTGTTTGCAGGCCCAACTGATCTCATCATCACTTATGGTTAAAGGAGGGGCTATCCGGAACGCGGTATCACAGAACAGGAAATAGTCGAGTACGAGTCCGAAGCGCGGAGCTGATGCAATGATGTATTTTGTATATTCCGGATGAGGCAGTCTGACAGCAAGCAGAAGTCCTTCTCCCCTCACCTCCATTATAAGTTCATGGCAAAGCAGTTCTTTGAACAACAAAGATTTATGCTGGCAAGAACTGACAAGTTTTTCCTCTGCCAATACTTTCATTGAAGCAAGCCCGGCAGCACAGCATACCGGATGCCCGCCGAATGTGGTGATATGTCCCAGGGGTGGAAATGAAACAAGGGAAGCCATAATTTCATTTGAAGATATGAATGCTCCCAGCGGCATTCCCCCGCCAAGTGCTTTCGCAAGCAGCAGGATATCCGGAATCACATTATAGCGGTCCATGGCAAACATAAAGCCTGTCCTTCCGAAGCCGGTTTGTATCTCATCAAAAATAAGCAGTGCCTTTGTTTGTGAGCATTTCTCCCTTACCAGATCAAGGAACCCGTCACGGGGGAGGATCACGCCTCCTTCGCCCTGAATGGGTTCAACAATGACGCAGGCAGTTTTCTCATTTATCAAATCAAGAGAGGCAGGATTATTGAACTCTGCCTGGTAATTATCGGGAAGAAGAGGCCGGAATGCATTCCTGTAGAATTCGCTGCCCTGTATGCTAAGAGCGCCGTGGGTACTTCCGTGGTATGAATTTTTGAAGCTGATAATTCTGCTCCGGCCCGTGTATCTCTTTGCAAGCTTAAGGGCGCCTTCAACGGCTTCACTTCCGGAGTTCACAAAATATGTGCATTCAAGGGAAGACGGGAGGAAACGGGAGAGATATTCTGCATATTCGACCTGAGGCGATTGTATAATTTCGCCATAAACCATAAGGTGCATATATAAATCGGCCTGATCCTTCACCGCCTTAACGACTTTGGGATGACGATGGCCGGTATTGCTCACCGAGACGCCTGAAATCAGGTCAAGGTATTTCTCGCCTGACGGGCCGTACATGAAAACACCTTCTGCCCTTACTATTTCGAGCATCAAGGGCGAAGAAGAAGTTTGTCCGAGATATTTAAGAAACAGTTGCCGGTTTGTAAGCATCACAACGGAGGAAAATTATCGGGCCATGACATTTATATCATTCAGAAGCGAATCTCTGAACGATTTGCCAACAGGAATATTCTTAATGTTGTGGCCAACAGTAATATCAAGAGAATTTTCCTTGATTGCCTGAATCATGCTTTTATTAATAATGAATGATCGGTGCACCCTGATGAACACTCCGGAGGGGAGCTGGCTTTCTATAGCCTTCATCGTGAAGTGAATTGTGAACTTGTCGGTATTTGTGTTCAGCGTGACGTAGTTTTCGAGGGCCTCGACAAATACTATCTCACGCAATTTCAGTTTTACAAGTGAAGAACCCTTTTTAATAAAGATCTCCTCATCTCCGGTCGTTGTAATTTCCCTGGTTGGAGAAAAATATCGAAGTGTTTTGTCGATTGCCTTGCAGAATCTTGAATATGACACAGGCTTAAGGAGAAAATCCACAACATTGAAATCAAAGGCCCGCAACGCAAATTCGCCGCCTCCGGAGACTATTATTATGTTTGGCGGATGGTCAAGGCTGCCGATGAAATCAAAACCGTCCATTTCAGGCATTTTAACATCAAGAAGAATGAGGTCGATGTCTTTATTTTTCCTGGAAATTTCATTTCTTGCTGTGATCGGGTCATTATATACGCCAACAAGGTTCAGAGAGGCATATTTACTGACATAACCTTCCAGCAACTTGCAGCTTAGCTTATCATCATCGACTATTATACAATTCATTACTTCTTTGTTAAAAGGGAAATTACCAAACCAAAAATAGTAAAAAAAATAAAAACAAATCTAAGAAATGTCATTATTCAGGGTAAAGATTTGGACAACATTCCAACCCGCTATCAATGAAACAAATCGGTGGCCGGGGCCGATCTGTTATATTATTCCGACACAAAAAAGGGGGTGTTTGATCAACACCCCCGGACAATCTCAATTACTTAAGATTAAAGACCTTTGCTAAGTGCTGGAGCAGCCTTGAATTTAACTACTTTCTTGGCAGGAACATTAAGTTTGGCGCCGGTACGAGGGTTGCGGACGACTCTTGCACTTCTTTTGTCGACTTTAAATGTGCCCATTCCAGGGAGCTGAATTCTCTGGCCTTTTTTCATGGCTTTACCGAAGGCTCCGACAAATGCGTTCAAAGCTTTGCCTGAATCTTTGATTGAAAGACCTGCATCAGCAGCAATTGCATTTACTAATTCTTTTTTTGTCATAATGAGAGATTTAAGGTTAGACCAATGGTTCTAATTGGATACAAATATATTTCCTTTTTTATCATGTGCAAATTATTTTTGCCTATTTTGCTCAAATGATGGCGGTTTTAGCACAATTCAGGCTATTTTCAGGAGGGAAAAAGGATTTGCTGAAAAATGCCTCAGATGCTCATCTGATGGCCATTTGCGTGTCTAAACAAAAAATCTGTGTTAAAATCCTGTTCATAAATAGTTTATATCATTGGAAACGTGGCTATTATCATTTTTCTCACAATACTGAAGAGAAATCAAAAAAATATTATCTTTGCGGCGGTCCTTGATAAACGGGTAGTGAATAAGGGCCGAAGGCTTAAAGCTGAAGACAGAAGGTTCATTACATACCGGAGAAATGGCAGAGTGGTCTAATGCGGCGGTCTTGAAAACCGTTGTCCGCCTATCGGTGGACCGGGGGTTCGAATCCCTCTTTCTCCGCAAACACTAAATGTAATTAAATGCAAAATCCTGTAAAGTTCACATTTACAGGATTTTTTGTTTCTACCACCTGTGCAGTTAAATGCACATTTAAGCAAATTTTCTCTTCTTATTCGGTGGACTTGAAATTTCTGTTTAAAAAAGTCCACCTATCTGCCTCATTGTATTGTTTTAAACCAATATATACATATCCAAGCATATTGCAGACCGGCGCCGGATTATCAGTTATTTCCAGCTCTTTTTTCAGGGTTTCCAATCCACCAATAGTGTCATTGATAAACAACTGATAATAAAAGAGATGTCCAAATGAATCCGGATCTTTGGGATACATTGCGGTTAGTTTCCTTCCAATGTCAGTGACATCAGAAGTCTGATTTTCTTTCAATTTGGTAATGGCACTCTTCAGAAGTTCTTCAGCAGGGCTCAATTTTGCTTTGCAATTACTGGCCGCGGTCGCATACTCCTTAAATTTATCAACATTGCCAAACCAACTGTAATAAATGGCCGTCTGATAATTCGCCATAAAGAAATCAGGATCCTCCCTGAGGGATTTGGTAAGCAGATTAAGAGCCTTCCCCAAAGCTACATCATCAAAATTCTTCATAGCTTCGGTATAATATGCCAAAGCTGATTTTGACGGTGTCGTAACCGGTATCTTATCATTTTTTGTTGTTTGGGCATGTGATATCACACCCGGGACAAGCAATAACAAAACAATCAGTTTTTTCATGATCTTCAGATTTTGATCATAACAAAGTTCGACACCACTGATATAAAAATCCACCACTTTTGTTACATAAAATGTTCTGTATGTTACATTTTCATCATAAACTGATCATGGCTGCCAGAATTCTTTTTAATCAGCCACAATGACACGGATGAACAGGGCTGAAGGGTTGAAAAGTTAACGGGTTGAAGGGTTAAATGGTTGAAAAGTGGTTTTTGCTATTTCATTAACGGGCTTTACTAAAAAGCGAAACAGCCTGACTGAGAACCGCGGAACAGAATCAGACCAGCAGACAAACATTTCTCCGTATCCACCGGGCCTTTTCCGCGAACTCCTGGCAGGTTCTTCACCTTTGATTTTCCCACACGAAAACTTCGAGAGCTCTCCGGCAGACCGGCATTTTTCATCAAACCGCCTTAATATCAATAATTTTCAACAACTATTGACATGGGCATATTTAATGCAAAAATTTGCTTTAACCCTTAATTATAAATTATTCTTCCCTGTCACAACCCTAACCGCTCCCCAAACAATCTAACCAATGAGACCATCGCGAGGAATTCTGTTATTTATCCTTATCAACAGTTCATTGCTGTTGCCAGCCCGGTCAGATCCTGTTGGAATTGAGCCCAAAAGCGATGGCGTCAAAATGGATCGATAGCTGATTTCCAGCAGGCCAAAAATCATCATGCAGCATGGTTCAGTTCACTCACTTCCCTGAAAGTAACCCCTGTCAGCTATTTTCAGAAAAATCGACAATGCCTGGAAGGTTATCTGCCAGCATTCATCGTCGTTGCCGCCTGTTTAGCAGACCGGCAGACCATCAGACCTGCAGTTCATCCTTTACCCCTTCAAAAACCAGATTGAAAATCTTCTGAGACACCACTGAACAATCTTCCGGGAACTATATGATTATCAGTTCCGGCCAGTTGTCATTTTCGGATGGTTGAACGTGGATTGAACACTGTAATAAACCGGGACCAGGAACGTTTAATACATGACAGCTTAATCAAAGGAGGAAATTGTGAAAAAGACATTTACCATCCCTTTGACAGGGACATTCGCAATATTGCTGGTTTGTTCCTGTCTCCTGCCTTGTCAGCAGCTTGTTGGACAGACAGGAACGACAAAGACAGTTCAGAAAACAGCGACTCAGACTAAGACCGCCACGACACAGAAAAAGACAGTGCCTGTGCAGAAAAAGGCTTCACAGCCTCAGAAGAAACCATCAGTTCCCCCGGTAAAGCCAGCGGTTAAGGTTCCCGAAGAAGGAACCGTGAAGATAGGGCTGCAGATATGGGCAGCGTCTAACCTCAATGTAATCACCTTCAGAAACGGGGATACAATACCTGAAGCAAAAACGAATGAAGAATGGATCGCGGCAGGAAAAGCGGGAAAGCCTGCCTGGTGTTACTATAACAATGATCCGAAGAACGGTCAGAAATATGGAAGGCTGTACAACTGGTTCGCTGTCACTGATCCGCGTGGTCTGGCGCCCAAGGGATGGTCATTGCCCGACGCGGCCGACTGGAATCAGCTTGCGGCTCAGCTCGGAGGTGCCGGCAAGGCGGGTGACAAGCTGAAAAGCAGTGGCGGATGGGCCGACGGGTTCGTTGGCACAAACGAATCGGGGTTCAACGGTCTGCCCGGCGGATACAGGGTTGAGAACGGCACTTTCCGCAATCTGGGAAGCATTGGCACATGGTGGACCACCGTCGAGGGCAAACCGGGAACAGCCGTTGATTATTATCTCGGACAGCGTGGGTCGCTTGAAAGCAGCAATAATCCGAAAACATCGGGCGAATCGGTAAGATGCATCCGGAAGAACTGAACGGGTGCCTGGTGCCGGATGCCAGGTGGCGACAAAGTGAGAATTGTTTAACTTATATGTTACATCAGCGGCATAACTCTGACTCGGTTTAAAGACGCGACAGCGGTTTAATATATATGACCGCCGGCGAAACCGGCGCTCATTCCATGCTGATGTAAACCCTTAAAGAGTATAACCCGTCCGGTCAAATATGAGTATGCCGGATTCCTGTTGCACGGTGCCAATACCGGCTCCCCTGATGCAAGTATGTAACTATATGAAACACATCATACATAACATTGACAATCAACGCCTAAGAACATTAGATTGTTGATAAATATTCCTTGAATTATAAAATCATATTGTTTAACTTAGGTTTTCTTTTCTTTCTGTGAAAGTCAGGCATGGCGATTAATGAGGCAGACCTATGCTGAAGTGTGTTGCATTTTGTGACTGACGTGGCAGGGCTGTAAGCAATCAAGAAATAACCTGCATTCTGTTAAAGCAAGGAGGTAAACAATAACCACAGAAGGAGTTGCTTATAGGTAAGTTTAGTACATATATAAACGAGTTAGGCAACATTAAAAAAGACACTGCGGAATGACTAATAAAATGAATGAAAAGAAAAAAATATTTGGGTTAGAGAAAAATGCTTTTTTCACCGGATTAACAAGTTTTTTCACAGACACATCTACCAAAATGGTATATAGTGTGATGCCACTATTCTTATTGTCGATAGGAGCATCAAAAACAACTATCTCTTTAATTGAAGGGATTGCAGAAAGTACGGCATCATTATTAAAAGCAATTTCGGGATACTGGAGTGATAAGATTGGTAAAAACAAGCCATTCATGATTATCGGATATGGTATTACAGCCATTATAACTCCTTTGTATGCATTAGCAAGAATACCTATTCAGATTTTATTTTTTCGGTTTTTTGAACGCATAGGAAAAGGTTTAAGAGCAGCACCACGAGATAGCCTTATAAGTGGCTCAATTAAAAAAAATGAAGCTGGTAAAACTTTTGGGTTTCAGAAAGCAATGGATAATAGTGGGGCTATTGTTGGTCCTTTGATTGCTTTCTTATTGTTATCTATTTTTCCATTAAATTATTCTTACATATTTTTATTGGCAACCATTCCAGCAATTCTTGGTGTATTAACGATTATTATTTTCATAAAAGAAGCAAAGGCAGAAAAAAAAGAAACCACCAATAAGATTTCATTAAAACTTTTACCCAAAAAGTTTTATTTTTTTCTTATTATAATTTTCGTGTTTACTCTTGGTAATTCAGCAGATGCATTGTTGCTTGTAAAAACAAGCGAAACAGGTATCGATAAATCATACATTCCTTTTGTATATATGATATTCAATACAGTATCTGTTTTGCTTGCCATACCGATTGGAAAATTATCGGATAGAATTGGTCGTGAAAAATTGATTATTCTGGGTTTTCTAGTATATGCAATTGTTTATTATTTTTTCGGCAGGTTCAATAGTATAAATGTTTTTATTTTCTTGTTTATGCTGTATGGATTTTACAGTGCATTGACTGATGGTAGCCAGAAAGCAATGATTTCTGATATTGTTAGCAAAGATTTGAAAGGGACGGGGTTTGGAATTTATCATGCTGTACTTGGAATTACTTTATTACCTGCGAGTTTAATTGCAGGATTACTGTATGATAAGGTCAATTCAAATGCTCCATTTTATTTTGGTTCTGTAATGGCATTAATTGCTACTATACTAATGATAATATTTACAGTTTTAGACAAGAGAAAAAGAAAAATTAACGTTGCCTAACACGCGGTCATAAAACATTGGGGTTTCAGTGGTATGCCAATTGCATCTCTCGCTGGCAAGGTTTCTATCAGTTGATAGGTTCGCAATCACGCAATCCCCAACGTTTCATACCGCAAAACGTTAGGTGTTAGATTCTGCGAACTAGAGCATTAAGTAAAAATCTTGTTTTAAAAGAATTTCATATAATTTCCTTTACCGGTATATATATTTAAAGAAAGGAGGTATTGTGGTAATGAGATAGTTTT
>Ga0208695_1001659_pt1 | contig 17957 bp, 10 predicted proteins | sample AD_UKC111_MetaG_FD_184449 | JGI IMG/M metagenome (GOLD analysis project Ga0208695, IMG submission 184449) | Active sludge microbial communities of municipal wastewater-treating anaerobic digesters from Hong Kong - AD_UKC111_MetaG (SPAdes)... | ecosystem: Engineered > Bioreactor > Anaerobic >...
TTCGAGCGCTGAGAATTGTCAAAACCGGTTTTGGTCAGCCCTCGATTTTTAACACCGATGCTATTGTCCAGGAACTCATGAGACAGGGCAAAGCGGTGGAAGATGCGCGCAAAGGCGGTTCAAGCGGCTGTGTTGAAGCTGGCGCTTTTGGTCGTGAAGCTTACATTCTGACTGGCTATTTTAATATGCCCAAGGTTCTCGAGATTACACTCAATAATGGAGTTGATCCCAGAACCGGGAAAAAGATTGGCCTCGAGACAGGTGATCCGCGGAATTTCAGCAGCTTTGAAGAGCTGATGTCAGCCTTTGAGAAGCAGATGAAACATTTTATTGACATTAAAATCCGCGGTAATAATGTGATCGAAAAGCTTTTTGCCACCTATCTGCCCTCACCCTTCCTCTCACTGTTTATTGATGATTGCATCACCAAAGGGAAGGACTATCACAATGGCGGCGCCCGTTATAATACACGCTACATTCAGGGCGTCGGCCTGGGTACCATTACCGACATGCTGACCTCACTCAAATATAACGTCTTTGAGCAGAAGCTGGTCACCATGGACGAAATGCTGCGCGCTTTGAGCCAGAATTTCAAAGGTTATGAACGGCTCCGCGACCACCTGATTAATAAGACTCCGAAATTCGGCAACGATGATGATTATGCTGATGAGCAGGCCAGACGGGTTTTCGACCTCTATTTTAATCTGATTGACGGTCGGCCAACGGTCTGTGGTGGAAAGTACAGAATTAACCTTCTACCGACCACCGTTCACGTTTATTTTGGAAAGGTGACCGGAGCTACTCCCGATGGGCGGCTGGCCGGAGAACCAGTTTCAGAAGGAATTTCTCCGGTCCAGGGCATGGATCGAAAAGGACCAACGGCTGTCATTAAATCAGAGGGGAAGCTCGACCATATTAAAACTGGTGGAACACTTCTCAACCAGAAATTCACCCCGCAGCTACTGGCTGACGATGAAGGTCTGGCTAAACTCAAAGACCTGATTCGTTCTTATTTTCGGCTTATGGGCCACCATATACAGTTTAATGTCGTCACAGCTGAGACGCTGCGCGATGCTCAGAGGCACCCGGAGAAATACCGCGACCTGATTGTTAGAGTGGCCGGTTACAGTGATTATTTTGTGGATTGTGCCAAAGAGCTCCAGGACGAAATCATCCGCCGCACCGAGCATCAGAGCTTCTAAATGAGGTTGAACTGATCGGTTTTATTTATCATCGATTAGATAAACAAAGGTGAGCCGGGCTCACCCTTATTTTGCCGGTGGCTGCTCCAGCCTTCTTGCTTTTTCTGAAGGCGATTATCTATTTAGAATGATTCTAATATTAGAATAAGTCTAAATAGGCGACCTGTCCTCTGGCCTTTATCCCCACTTTTGTTATTTACTCCCCGGAAATAAAAGAAAAAGAAATCAGAAGTTATTGAAGGGGCCAGGTCGAGATTGACGCCAGGGGATTTTGCCTCTTTTCGAGCCATCATATAAATTTCGCTCTATCCTATTTCCTGAGAATTAAGCTCTTTTTTCTTCGAAAAAGACTTGGTTTTTGCCGCCATTGATTTTTTAAGCTTATCCGCTGTGTTAATATTTACTCAATGCCAACATTCAGGAGGAAGAAATGTTTACACCGGAACTTTTGGAAAAAGGCCTGGCCTGGCTGCTGACGACCGGACTGAAAATACTGTTAATTATCGGCGTAGTCTTGATTTTGACTCGTATCTCACGGGGGTTGACCAGGCGCCTGGAGAAGATCTTTCTCAAGGGTAAGGAAGATGAGGAATCGCTCAAAAGAGCCAAAACTCTGTCAGGGCTGGTCCGGCAATTCCTTAACGGTCTCATTGTAATCATTGCAGTCATGACTGTTCTGGCCGCCCTGGATATCCAGATTGGTCCCCTGCTGGCTACAGCCGGTGTGGCCGGACTGGCCATCAGCTTTGCTGCCCAATCACTCATTAAAGATGTTATCAATGGTTTTTTTATTATCCTCTGGGATCAGATCAGGGTTGGCGATGTGGTGGAAATTGCCGGGCGCAGTGGTGTTGTCGAGGGGCTTAACCTGAAAATGACTGTTCTCCGCAGTCTGGATGGGAACGTCCATTATATTCCTAACAATCTGATTGATGTGGTCACCAATATGACCAGGGAATATTCTCAATTTATCTTTGATGTCCGGGTTGCTTATGATGAAGATGTAGACGAGGTCATCAAAACCTTAAAAGAAGTGGACGAAGAGCTACGCCACGACCAGCAATTTTCTGAGTGCATACTTTCTCCGCTTGAAATTCTGGGTCTCGACCGCTTTGAAAATTCAGCCCTGGTTATCAGGGCCAGGACAACTACCAAACCGAGCAAACAGTGGGAAGTAAGCCGCGAATTCAACCGGCGGCTGAAAAAGGCTTTTGACCGGAAGGGGATTACGATTCCTTTTCCCCATCTGACTCTATATCCTGGCCAGAAGAAGCAGGGCGAGACTGCGCCCCTTAAGGTCAGGCTGGTTGAAGACGATAAAGTCATAACCGGGGAAATTAAAAACTGATGCGCACCTATTTTGAACCTGAGATAAGAAGCGCCCTGAGCCTGAAGGAAGCTATCCCGGCTATCGAACGGTCTCTGGCCGCTTACAGTTCCGGCCAGGCCATTCTGCCAGGTGTGATTAATCTGGATTTGCCGGAGTTTGAAGGTGAAGTTCATGTAAAGGCTGCTTACCTTCAGGATGATGATTATTATGTCATCAAAGTTGCTTCCGGTTTCTATAGAAATCCTCTCCATGGACTTCCGACTGGCGACGGACTGATGCTGGTTTATAAAGCGAGAACAGGCGAGCTGGAGGCCATTCTTTTTGACCGCGGGTATTTAACTGATCTAAGGACAGCTGCGGCCGGAGCAGTGGCGGCTAAATATCTGGCTAAAGCAGACATCAACCGGGTGTCAATGATCGGCTCTGGTGTTCAGGCTCGTCTCCAGCTCCAGTCTCTGGCTGAAGTTCGCTCTTTTTCTGAGGTCTTCGTCTGGAGTCGCCAACCGGAGAATGTCGAACAGTATGTCAAGGATATGGTAGCCGTATTCCCCCGGGTTAAATTTTATCCGTCTCCGACGCCGGAAGAGGCGGTAAAAGAAGCAGATTTAATAATAACCGCCACCCCCAGCCGCCGGCCATTAATCAAAGCTGAGTGGCTAAAAGCGGGAGTTCATATTACAGCTATGGGTTCTGATGGACCGGACAAGCAGGAACTCTATCCAGAGGTCCTGGCCCGGGCCGACTTTATCTTTTGCGATTCGATTAGCCAATGCCGCTTGCTGGGAGAAGTTCATCACGCTCTTCAAGCTGGAGTGATTCCTGAAGACAAAATCAGCGGAGAAATTGGTGAACTGATTCTCGGCCGAAAAACGGGAAGACGCTCGGTCGAAGATATCACCGTGGCTGACCTCACCGGGCTTGGTGTGGAGGATGCAGCCATCGCTGGTTTGTTTCTACGTCTGGCCGGGAAAAAACAGGAGAACAAATAACAGGACGAGAGAGGAGCTTTTCTTTCGAGAGTTTAGAGACCGAATGACGATAATCCTGTGCCTGGACTGTTCAGGCGACTTTTTCTATTTAATCTTATGCTGTTACCGATAATCATCGGTCGGAAAACATCCGCAAGATAAAATCCGTCCTTCAATAAATATAACTCTGACTGACAGTCCGGCCACCAGTCCGGGCAGCTAACCCAGCTCGGAGCCGGGCTCCAGAAGATAAAGAGAGGGATTGACCGCCGAGCTTCAGGTTTTATAAACTAAAGTTGTGGTCGGACGAAATCTTATCAGGGTCGGTGCCACAGCTGTCATAGCTATATTAAAATAATCGCCTTGAGAAAAAATCTGAGATTAAAGCCTGTCAAAAATACCTGACAGATGGGAGAGTTTATTTTCTGGATTATCGAGAAACAGGAGGTTAGGATGAAAAAACTATTCAAGGCCAAAAATATTCTGGCTGTTTTCAGTCTGGTCTTAATTTTCTGGGGAGTATCTTTATCTGTTCGAGCGGATGAGGGCATGTGGCCGCTCAGCGAAATTCAGAAGCTTAATTTACGTGAGAAAGGGCTGAGGATGGATCCCTCTCTTATTTATGATCCAGCCAAACAGAGCTTGCTCTATGCTGTTGTTCAGCTGGGCGCTACCGGCTCATTCATTTCCGAAGAGGGGCTTCTCATCACCAATCATCATGTGGCTTTTGGCTCGGTGCAGGCGGCCAGCACTCCAGAAAAAGATTATCTTAAACACGGTTTTCTGGCCAGGACGAGAACTGAGGAAATTCCAGCAGCCGGTCAGACCGCCCGCATTACCGAATCATTCAAGGATGTCTCAACTGAAGTTCTATCCGTGGTCAAGACGAAAATGAGCCCGGCCGAGAGGACTAAGGCGATTGAGAGAAAAATCAAGCAACTGGTAGCTGCTGCCGAGAAGGCCAATCCAGGCAAGCGAGCTGAAGTGGCCGAAATGTTTCCAGGCAAATCCTATTGGTTGTTTCTTTATACTGATCTTCGGGACATTCGGTTGGTTTATGTACCACCTCTGGCGGTTGGTAATTTTGGCGGGGAAGACGATAACTGGATGTGGCCACGCCAGACCGGTGACTTTACCCTCATGCGGGCCTATGTCGGACCAGACGGGAAGCCAGCTGAATACAGCCCGGATAACGTCCCCTTTCATCCTAAGACCTATTTAAGGATAAATCCAGCCGGGGTCAAAGAAGGAGATTTTGTTTTTCTGCTGGGCTATCCGGGGCGTACTTATCGCCACCTGCCAGCAAGTTACATAGCTTTTGAACAGAATATCAGGATGCCAGCCGTGGCTGACTGGTATGAATGGCAGATAAACCTGATGGAAGAGATGGGCAAAACCAGCCGCGAGGTAGCTCTCAAGCACGACGCAAGGATCAAAGGCCTGGCCAACACTATGAAAAATTATCGAGGTAAACTGGCCGGGCTCCAGCGCTTGAATTATTTAGCCCAGAAAGAGCAGGAGGAACAGGACCTGAAGGCTTTTATCCAGGCCGATCCGAAGCGTCAGGCTGCTTATGGTGAGGTTTTACCGTCACTGGAAAGAATCTACAAAGAGATGGAACTGGACTATCCCAGAAGCTTTGTCCTGGATAATCTGCGGCGCTCGGTAATTTTATTTCAGAACGCCATGACCGTGGTGGAAGCAACCCATGAACGTCAGAAACCAGACCTGGAAAGAGGTGCTGCCTATATGGACAGGAATTTTAACCGGACCAGGCAACGCATAGGTCTGACTCTCAGAGCAAGCTTCTATCTCCCGACGGATCTGGCCATCTTTAAGGAACTTCTAAAAAAAGCTGAGGCCCTTCCCGACCATCAGAAGATTGAAGGACTCAGCCAGTTAATAGTCAGTGGAAATAATCTGGATGAAATCGCGAATAACATCTTTCAAAAGACCAGAATGCAGGATGTAGAGTTTATCAATACTCTCTGGGATAGAAAGCCGGCTGACCTGAAGCAAATTGATGATCCACTACTGAAGCTAGCCCTGGCCCTTTATCCCGAATACTTGAAAATGGAAGAAGCTAACCGGGCGAGAAAAGGCCAGCTGGATGAGCTGCAGGCCAAGCTGGTTGATATTCGCCAGGAATTCCTAGGCCAGCAGTTTATACCCGATGCCAATGGCACTCTGCGCCTGACCTATGGCCGGGTGGAAGGATATGAACCCAGGGATGCTGTCTTCTATAAGCCATTTAGTACTGTTCAGGGAGTGGTCGAAAAAACTACCGGTCGTGAACCTTATGATACCCCGCCTGCTCTTCTGGAGCTCGTCAAGCAGAAAAAATTCGGGCGCTTTATTAACCCTGAACTCAAAACGGTCTCAGTCTGCCTGCTTTACAGTACAGATACGACCGGTGGCAATTCGGGTAGCCCAATTATCAATGCTGATGGCGAACTGGTTGGAGTCAACTTTGACCGGACGTGGGAAGCAACCATCAACGATTTTACCTGGAGTCATGATTTCAGCCGGTCAATTGGCGTGGATATCAGATATGCTCTGTGGATTCTGCAGGAACTGGGCGGTGCCAGCCACCTGCTGAAAGAGATGGGAATAGAGTAAATCGAAGAGGTATAGGGGCCTGTCAGGGCGCGCCCCCGTCCGTCCTCGCTCCACCCATCCCCCCGTGGGGAACCCCTTCCGCTGCGGGCGGAGCGGAGACACACCCTGCCACCCTGCTTTAATCTAAGTGTCGAATTAGAGGAGAAGAAAGCCTGGCTCAAATTTTTAAAACAATTAAGGACTTAGCAAGCTAATTTGGAAGGTCTGGCTTTAGAAGCTAAGCTTTTATGGGCTGATCTTTTCTATGTGGAAAGGGTATAGGGGCCTGTCAGGGCGCGCCCCCGTCCGTCCTCGCTCCACCCATCCCCCGTGGGGAACCCCTTCCGCTGCGGGCGGAGCGGAGATACACCCTGCCACCCTATCCTATTTAATCTGAAGATTTTTTGTAATTTTAAGGATAGTGCTTTAAAATACTAATATCGGGACAAAAAATTGGGAAAATAAGGAAGGAGGAGGGTAGGAAAATGAAAAAAATAAGTTATCTCAGCCTTGCTGCCATTTTGAGCCTGGGCCTGGTCAGCCCATTATTTCTGGCTTCAGAAGCCGCTGCCCAGGAAGAACAGGAACAGCAGGGGCAAGAAGCGGCTCAGCTCCCTATTTCCTGGGAAAACTGGAATCAGGCCAAGGCCAGTGCTGAAAAGTATGATCTTGAAGGCGATTACACCAGAGCCCTTCAGTATTATCTTGAGTATATTCGTCAGGCTGAAGGGCTGGGCCGTCCGGATATCGTCGCCTGGGGGAAAAACAACGCTGCCTATATGATTATCAAACAGCACAAGCAGGACCCGGCAACCGACCTGGCCCCAGCCAAAAAGCTGCTGGAAGAGGGCCTGGAAATTGCAGAGGCTACCGAAGATTGTAAAGTTAAACTGCAGAGCAACCTGGACTACGTGAAGATGTTTATAAAGGATTAGCCAGAATAGAATCAGCCTGCCTTATTCATAAGAGTGGACGGGTCTCGAGACTTTCAATCATGATTGATAGGAAAATCGAGACATCGAGAATCAGGGAGACGAACCGATTTAAGGTAATTGTATTATGTCCCTGATTTTCCTTCTTACCTGATCCATCTAGAACGGAATTAGGCAGCCTGGCCTCCTCATCTATGGATATTCCAGATTAATTGTCTATTAAAAAAAGAATGGGCCCAGGCCTCCCCAGAGCCCTCAAATCATAAGGGGCTTTCTTGATAAAAGCCGACCTCATGGCTCAGGCAGTTATCGTTGAAGATTGGCTTGTGGTGCGTCTCATAAATAACTTCACTTAAATCGCGGTCTCTGAAGACGCACTACTGCGGGTGAGTTTCTGGGGGATAGCGTCGTTCCTATCAGGGGGTTAGCGGAGCGAAGCGCCGAGCGGGGAGCTTTATTCTCCTATGGAACTGTCTCGTCTTTGTAGAGGACTTTGGCAAGGTACTTACGAGACGAGACAATAGCAGCAAGAGTAATCTATCAGCCTGTGAAAAGTTCATTCCAGAGTAGATTTGATTGAATCCCAGTTTTTGAGGCCAAAGCGTTTGATCATTACCAGGCCCTTTTCTTCATCTATATGCCTGGCCCAGAGATGACCGTTGCGGATGATAAGACAGCGGCCGTAAGGCAAGGTAGTGCGGTAAAGGTAATAGCCGTCACGGCTGTAGATGTCATATTCCTTGGGAATAAGTCCAGCCTTACTTTTACCCGAGGGGTTATCACGCAGAACCCAGGTCCGGCCCAGGTCATCAATAAAAAGCCTGTAGAAGAAGGGCTGATCTTTAATGGACAAATATTTGGATAATTCTTCACTTTCATCAGCAGGAATAGGCCGGGCTGGTTGGCGGTTTTTGATAAGGCGAAGCTTCTGCCCTTCTGTGTTCATCAGGGTCAATTCATATTTCTCAGAAAAACCATAGACAAGAGCCTCAGGGCCAACAGCCGCTGCCTGCAGATCATATTCATACCCACTTATGAACGACAGTGTCCCTTCTTTTTGAGCCTTCGTATAGATTTTATATGGTACCTTGACAGCCTGGAAATGGCTCTTTCCATCGGGCCCAATTTTTTCCAGCGATTTAGCTCTGCCCTTCTCATCAGCCAGTGACATAATACCCCAGATGCACCTCTGACCGTCGACAAAGAAATCATAACAAAAACTGCTCAAATTTATGGATTTGAGATAGGTTCCATCCAGCTGGTAAAGAATTACCCTGTAGATGCTATCTCTCACATAAATAGTCTTTTTGTCAGGTCCTATACAGAGGTTTCGTGGTGATTGATACTCACCTGGTCCCTGACCGAAACCGCCAATGGTCTTAAGATAATTTCCATTAGAATCAAAGACTTTTAGAGCCGGTGGCTTCATTTCTGTAAAATAAATCCTTCCCTCCTCATCAACCACCAGGTCATAAATATTGCCCAGAATGGTTTCAGGCTTATCTTCACTGCCGATACTCAGCTCTTCTTCTAGTTGAAGAATAAGAGAGCCAAAAGCTGGCTCGGCCGGATTGTTCACCACGGTCAGGCCGTCCTGCTTCTCGACTCTTCCTTTCCAGGCCTGTTTTTCTTCTTGCGGCTGACACGATAGGAGAAGTAAAGGCAGGAGCAAAAATAACAGCCTAAATTTTTTCATTTTTTCCTCCTGGTAGGGTAAAATACTCAGGCTCTCCTTAAGTTTAATTAATCAGGCAGGAGGTTTCAAATTTAATGGAATTTGGTTCTTTTTTTGGGCTGAAACCAGCTATGAGGCCCATTGTTGGCCGACCCCGCTATCAGCTACTGGCCAGAGCCCGTTAACAGAGCTATTCAAGGGTCCTGGCTCCTGGCTGTAAATATGGCAACATGCCTTAAAAAATGTTGCCTGAACTGGACAAAAAGGTTATTATTTACAACTCGTAAGAGAAGAGCTTGAGTTTTTTGCTTATCATGATAAAAGTTTTTCAAGTAAAGGTTAGCTCGGAAGCTCGAAAGGACAACCCCTAAAAAAATAGAAACTTAGTTTTAAACATCAAGCGAGAGCATGACAAAAGGCAGAAAGTTCGTTTTTATGTTCTGGTGGCTGGCACTTCCAGCTCTTAATCCAGCTTATTCTGCTCAGCAGGATTCTGTGGTAAAAGTCCAGGCGGTCCGGGTAGAGAAAGCCCCCCACCTTGATGGCAGCCTCTCTGATCCTGTCTGGGAAAAAGCAATCCCATTTTCCGGATTCTTGATGGTAGAGCCAGTTCCTGGTTCTGCTCCGTCGGAGAAAACAGAGCTCCGGGTGCTTTACGATGGATCTCACCTTTACTTAGCTGTATATTGTTTCGACAGTCAGCCGGGAAAAATCGCCGCCAATTCTTTAGCCCATGATCAGACCGGGACCAGTGGGGGTGGCTGGGGAATGGGTCATCAGAGTGCCAGTACCAGCGATGATGTAGTCAGGGTTTTGATCGACCCTTTTTTAGATAAGAGAACAGCCTATGTTTTTTATGTTAATCCCAAGGGCGCCAGGAGCGAAGGACTAGTCTCCGGCGGTAGTGCCAGCCTGGACTGGGATGGCATCTGGGAAGCCCGAGCTAAAATTTTACCTGACGGCTGGTCTGTGGAAATTAAAATTCCTTTTAAGTCAATTTCATTTAAAAAGGACCTTCCAGCCTGGGGTTTAAACGTTGAGCGTTATATTGCCCGCAAACAAGAAACTATTCGCCTTTCTGGAATTTCCCGTGATGCTAATTTCAACAATCCGATGACTGCGGCTGAGCTGGAAGGCATCTCAGATATAAAGCAAGGTCTTGGGGTGACTATTCGCCCCTACGGTCTGGTAACAACTCAGAACGAGCGGCTGGTGGAAAATAAGTATACCTGGGATGGTCAGGGAGGCGTGGATATCTACAAGAATATTACACCTAATCTGGTAGCAGCTTTCACTTATAACACTGATTTTGCTGAAACCGAAGTAGATGAGCGAAGGATAAACTTGACCCGCTTTCCCTTGTTTTTTCCTGAGAAGCGGATGTTCTTTTTAGAAGGCTCGGATATATTTAACTTCAGCTCAAGTGTCAGCTTTAGACCCTTTTTCAGCCGGAAAATCGGTCTTTATCAAGGCCAGCAGGTTCCGATTAATTTTGGAGCTAAACTTTATGGAAAAGTAGGCAACTTCAATCTGGCAATGCTGGATATGGAAACGGAGTCTATGGCTGACCTTCCTCAGAATAATCTGTTTGCTGGCCGGCTGACCTACGACTTTTTATCTGAAAGTAAAATTGGGGCTATTGTAACCAATGGTAGCCCGACTGGTGAGAGGAATACCCTGGTGGGGTTTGATGTTAACTATGCCAGTTCTCAGTTTGCAGGAAACAAGAACATCTGGCTGGCTGCTTGGGCGGCCTATAACTGGAATGATAAAGATGGAAAGCACCATGGGTTCGGGTTTCGAGCTAATTATCCCAATGATTTAGTAAACATTGAAACCACCTATGCTTATTATGGTGATGCTCTGGACCCTGGGTTAGGGTTTATGATGAGGCCGGCAATTCAGACTTTTTATCTGCAGATGTCCTACAACCCGAGACCCAGCCGTGGCTGGTTGGGTAACTTTATAAGACAGTTTTTCTTCCAAGCCAGTGGAGATTTCTACTGGAAGCTCGATGGGAGCTTAGAAACCAGCCGTCTCACCTTTGAGCCGCTGAGTTTCAGGACCGAAAGCGGAGAAAGATTCAACGCCAGCATTGTGGTTAATCGAGATGTCCTTCCATTTGATTTTGAGGTAGCTGAGGGAGTCGTTTTGCTAGCCGGGTCCTATGATTTTACCAACCTGAGAATGAGTTTTAATACAGCTACCTATCGCCCCCTATCGTTCAGCCTGAATTATACTGTTGGACAGTTCTATTCTGGAGATTACGGCGATTTCAATGCTGGTCTGACCTATCATTTTCGTGGCAACCTGGATCTGTCCTTTAATACTAACCTGGTACGAGGGACACTTCCCGAAGGTAAAATCAGTGAAAATGTTTATCAGCTGAAGCTGGATTTCTATTTCTCGCCGGATCTTGGTTTTATGAATTACGTCCAGTATGATAGTGTTTCTAAAATGCTTGGCTGGAGTGCCCGATTTCGCTGGGAAGTTAAACCTGGTAATTTTATCTACCTCATTTACAATTCCAACTGGGAAAGGCGCTGGGATCCTACCAGCCGGTTCTATGCTGCCGGCGACCGGGGTGTATTTAAAATTACCCTCGCTATCAGACCATAATGATAGGTCTCGGGCAATAAAGCTGCTTTTCTCCAACTATGTTTTTACTCTCCCCCGCTGGGTTATTTATAATAAATAATATAGACTAATAATGGCAAAAGATTAAAATAATATCCTGGAGTGATAAGTTGAGGGTCTTTTGACTAGATAGTTATTTTGTCGGACCTTGAATCTTAAATCAAGAGAGGACAACATGAAAAAGATCTTGAGTATTTTGACCTGCCTGATTTTTCTGGCTCTTCTGGTCCAATGTCTATCTTTTGCCCAGGAAGAAACACCCAAGACAGGTGACAAAAAATTTGACACCTACCTTAAGAGAATCAACGAAGAAGCTAAGGGCGATCCGGAAGGATTTATCCGCAGGTTGAGCGAGAGGCATAACCTGCCTGAACAGGAGATCAGAGAAGCTAAGGAGAAACATGGCCTGGATTTTGGAGAGACTTACATGGCTACGGTTTTAGCCAGGAGGTCGAACCGGAAAGTTGGTGAAATAGCTGCAGAATACAAACAGAATCAGGGACAGGGCTGGGGAGTGATGGCCCAGCGGATGGGCATCAAACCCGGTTCGCCTGCCTTCAAAGAGATGAAAGCTGAAGCTAAAGGCCATGCCAATTATATGAAAGCTATGAATAAGAACAGGAACAAAGAGCTGGAACGGGAGAGGGCCAAGGAGAAAGAAAGAGAAAAAGAAAAGGCCCGGAAAATAAAGGACGAGCCTGGAAGCAAAGGCAAGCAGGATAGAATAAGATAAAGTCTGGTGGTAGATAAAGGACCTCAATCGCCGGCTGAGGAGAGATCAATATCTAGCTTCTGAAAAACAACTCAGGGAAGGCAAACCCCATCTTTCTAACCCGTATTCTGCTTTTGAAAAAACCTTTGTCAGAAGTTTAGCTTAAGAGAAATCAAACAGGCAAAAACCTTTATCGAGGCTAATGGTGGATCTTATGATCCACGAGCCTGTCCGCAGCCAATGATAAATCCGCTCTATTTTTGCTTTTTTGTTTTTGTTGCCTTCTTGGCTTTGGCTGCAGCCTCAGCCTTGCTTTTGCGCTTCAGATCGGCAGCATGAGCCCGCTTGTAAGTCTGGATGTCCACAAAACGGCCTTTTTCATCGCGCACCGCATAAAGTTTAGTCCCCTTAACACTGCGATGAGTTGTTCTCTTCATGGTCAATATTCTCCTTTCAAGTTATATTTAATTCATGGCCAACAGCCTGACAATCGGTGCTGGCCTTGTTCCTGTCCAGAGCACTGTTGACCAGCTGGATGATCAAGTCGGTGATGAGGTGAATCATGCCCTCCTTAAACTAGAAAGACGTTTTCTGGCCAGCACTAATGCCCCCAATTAAAATCCTTAAGATTAGTCAGCCCTGTTTAACAACCTTAAGATTAGCCTGGCAGGGACGATTGACCGTCAACAGATTTTTTACGCCCAGGCTCATTACTTTGATGTTACCCTTCTCCCATTTCCGAGAGTATAACTTAAAGAAGATGACTGTCAAGGAAATAATATTCTGAATGAAAGGATCAGGAAAGACTGAAATTGGAATAAAAATACCACCCGCTTATCAAAAAAATAAAAGCGACCCGGTCAGAAACCTGGCTCCAGGCTGCCTGAGGCCAGATGCCAGACAGGCAACCAGAGAAGGCCAGACCAGATTAGAACCAGGTCTTTTTTCTTTGGTCTCAGGGCAACGGTTTCCAGCTGTTCGCCGGCTGGATCATAGAGGCTAGCTATTTGGCCTGCTTCTAGCTGGAGTTCTTTTTCCATTTCCTCCAGTCTGGTCCGGGTTAGTTCCACCTGTTCTTGAGCTCTTTTTATATCCATTTTTTCGTAATAAGCCCGGCTGGCGCTCCTGGCAGTGGTAGTAGCCCGGCCTACTTGATAGGATTTACGGCCGAGGATAGCTCCGAAAATAGTGGCCCCGGCTGAGATGGCGCTCTGGGTAACCTTCTCTTTATATTGTTCCTCTTCTCTTTGCAGACGCTGCTGAGCAGTCAAATACTGCTTCTCCAGTGCACTGATTTTGGAAGCATATTTCTGCCTCAGTTTCTGGAGAGCTTCATCCCGTTTTTCCCGAGCCAGCTGGCTTAACCGGATCCTGAAATCTGCTTCTGATTCACCTGGTTTGGACATCGCCTTGAAGAGGTTGCTTTTCCAGAGTGTAAGCTGATAGTTTCTGACCAGATAATCAAGATAATCATTTCCAGCTGACTTTAAGAGCGAAAGAGAACGGGACGGGAGGGAAAGGAAACTGGCTCCAGCTGCTGGTTCCCGATCAAGAGCTTCAAATCTATAGGGTAGAGGAAGAGATTTATCCCAGAGTAAACCCATAACTTCGTCAGTCAGTTCAACGTAATGAGCCACCTCTGAAACCTGAGAAATTCCCAGCCGGTTATCAAAGAAAGCTACCTGTCCAAAAGCAGCCAGGGCTGGATGGTAAGTCAGGTCAGCCGGCGATGAGATCCGACGCCGAACAGGCAGATAAAGCTCCGGCACATCAGGCGGTAGAGAAGGTTTTAACTGGTTAAGCCTGGCGGCTGTTGAGCTCACCGTCTTTTTAGCAATTTCTTTAGCGGCCAAAGCTTCAGAGGCAGTAGCCTGGGTCTTTTTATCCTTCATAACTTCCATGATTTGCTGCCTGGTCAGCGGACCGCGCAGGTAGGAAAGAGTCCATCTGGTCGTCATCAGGACTGGTTTATCTTCATGCACGTTATGCAAAAGGAAAACCCTGCTTTTTAAGCGGCTGAGCACATCAGAGACCTGCTCCATATTCAGGCTGCCGGCCACACCGGATAATCCCTGGAGCAAGCGGTTCTTGTCCTGTTCAGTCTGCAGCCTCCCAATAAACCAGGTCCCGGCATTAGCCAGGCCTTTATAATCAAGATCAACCGGGTTCTGAGTAGTCAGAACTAAACCGAGCCCGAAAGCCCTGGCCTGTTTGAGCAGGGTCAGCAGAGGCCTTTTGGCCGGCGGCTCGCTAACTGGTGGGAAAAATCCGAAGATTTCATCCATGTAAAATATAGCCCGGAGAGAAGAAGTTCCTGGCTGCTGCCTGACCCAGCCCAGAAGCTGATTAAGAAGAATGGTCACAAAAAACATTCTCTGGGCTTCCGGCAAATGAGCAATGGAGATGATACTGAGCCTCGGCTTTCCGGCCGGTGTGTAGAGAAGAGAGCCAATATCAAGAGGATCACCGGTCAGCCAGGCCTCGAAGCCCGGGGCGGCCAGAAGATTATTTAACATCATGGCCAGCTTGAAACGGTCTGCAGCCGGATAAAATGAATCCAGTTCAAAAACACCGATTCGCTTTAAAGGTGGATTCTGTATTTGCTGGATAAGAGCAGGGAGGTCCAGCCCTTGACCGTCTTTCCAGGCAGAATGAAGCAGGTTGGAAAGCAGAATGTGTTCGCGGCTCTGAAGGGGATCAGCCTGAATGCCTAATAATCCAAGCAGGCCGGAGACGGTGGTGGAAACATTTTCGCTGAGAGCTTCTGGATCATCGAGGATGGCTGGCGGCGGGGCATCAAATGATTTGAGGATAGATAAAGGCAGCCCGGCCTGGCTTCCAGGAGTATAGATGGAAACATCAACCGTCTCCAGGAGCCTTCTGATTCGCTCCTGATCCTGGTCCCATTCAGTCAGTCCCTTTTTCCACAATTCGGCTTGCTGGCGGGCATATTCATCGGGAGTAAGGCCTTTTCGGCCCGCTTCTTCTTCATCAATCCAGGGACGGAAGTCTTCAGGCTTAAGGTCAGGGAAAAGAAGCTTGAGATTGCCCAGGTCGCCTTTAGGATCAACGATGATAGCCGGAATGCCATCCAGACCCGCCTCTTCCAGCAGGCCAACACATAATCCGGTTTTGCCGCTGCCGGTCATACCGACGCAGACGGCGTGAGTAACCAGATCCTTAGAATCATACAGCAGATAATCAGGCTTCAGGGCTAAAGTCTCAGGGTCAACCTCTTTTCCAAGATAAAAAAGACCCAGCTTGTCATAAACAGGATTCATCTGAGGACTCCTTGGATAGAAATAAAAACTAACAATCCCTTCTTCTTTCGGCGATTATGATTTATGTGAATTATAACTTATCTGCCCGGTCGATATAAAGAGTTGCATTGGTAGCTTTTATTCCCAGCAAGATAGGTTAATCGACCTCGGCCAGAATTGTAGATGGCTTGGCGCACCTGCTGCTAAATGATCAAATAATAAAATAATAAATACAAAAGGCTCATCCCAACCATGAAGTCAGACTTCCTCTTTTCTAACCAAAGCTCATGTCTGGCTTCGGACAGGATAACCATTAAATAATCAGGTCAGCGTTTTTTCACTTTCCTCTGGGTTTGCACCGGACGCGTAGTCATAACGTTGGGTTTAACTTCTTTGACCATGGCTTTTTTCAGCATATCAACTGTCGCCATGATTTCCGTCATGTAATCTGTCTCAATGAGGTCGATGGCTGCCGGAAATGAGGCTTGTATCAGAACTATCAGGGGGGCAGGTTGAGTGCCCCCCGATTCAAAAATTCAAATCATTCAGAAAGGATTCTCGGTAAGGTAAGGCAGGCTGGCTGGCTGATTGTAATAAACTTCTTTTATACCCAACATTCTCAGCAGAGCAAATAAAGCGCGGCCGGCGGCTTTAAAACCGACAGCCGTATGATGAGGAAATCTTTTCTCAATTAAAACGTGACGGTAGAAACGGCCCATGTCTTTAATGGCAAAAACGCCAATGCTGCCAAAAGACTGAGGTTCAACATCCAGTACTTCTCCTTGAGCCAGATAGGACCGTAGCTGGGTCTCAGCTGTTCCCTGCAGCCGGAAGAGGGTTACCTGGCCTGGCTTGATCCGGCCTTCAATTGTCCCGCGAGTAATTTCCGGCTTTTTTTCTGGCTCGAGCAGACGATGCATGATCAGCTGATAGCCGATCGCCGGTTGAAGCAGACAGCAGGAAGCTGTATTGCCGCAGTGAAAGCCCATAAAGAGATCAGTCTGCTTATAGTCGCCAATTTTGTTTTTGTTCTTTTCGTACATATCATGCGGCACGGTGTTATTGATATCAAGAAGAGTCGCCGGCATCTCCGTCACACAGCTCAGCAGGTATTCACTCAGCGCGCCGTAAATATCAACCTCGCAAGCGACGGGAATCCCACGGCTGGCCAGCCGCGAGTTGACATAGCAGGGGACAAAGCCGAAATAGGGTTCAAATGAAGGCCAGCATTTATTGGCGAAAACACCGTATTTTTCGGCGCCGAGGTTTTTTTCCATAAAATTGAGTAAAGCCACTTCATATTGAGCCAGCTTGTCCAGAAGCTCGGGGTAATTATTGCCCGCGCCAAGTTCTCTGGCCATATCTGCCGCTACGGCTTTTATCTCGGGCGAGCCGGCGGCCTTCAGATAAATATCATAAAGATCAAGCTCAGAGTTTTCCATAATCTCCACACCGAGATCAAAGAGCGGCTTAATCGGCGCATTGCAGGCATAAAAATCCTGCGGACGTGGTCCAAAAGAAAAAATCTTAAGATTTTTTAAACCCAGCCAGGCCCGGGCGACAGGCACGAACTCTTCGATCATTCTGGCCACCTCGTCAGCTGTTCCTACCGGATATTCCGGGATATGGACTTTTAATTGCCGTAACCCGACGCTGTAAGAAGCATTGAGCATTCCGCAATAAGCATCACCACGACCATCATAAAGATCAGAACCGGTTTCCTCGGCGGCGGCGGCCAGCATGACCGGACCGGCAAACTTCTGGGCAACCATTGTAGTTGGTCCTTCCGGCCCGAAATTTCCCAGATAAATGGCTAAAGCATTAACTCCTTTTTGTTTGATTTCTTCCAGCGCTTTAAGACCATCCTTTTCATTCTCGATGATCGTTTCCAGTTCGATTACTGGTAGGTTCAGTTTTTGACAGGCAGCTGCTACGGCCTGTCTTCTCCGCCTCGATAACCCAATGGGAAAGCAATCGCGGCTTACGGCCAGTAAGCCGATTTTAACTTCAGGGATGTTTTTTTGATCAAACATCTTACTTCTCCTTTCTCTGTCCATAATAGGCCTTCGGGCCATGTTTTCTTTCAAAATGTTTTTTAATTAAATAGTCTTTAAGTTCAGGGGTTTCAGGCTTGATCACCCTGGTCAGGAGGGCCATCCTGGCAATTTTTTCGAGGTGCAGCAGATTATCAACAGCCGCCGCGGCCGACTGGCCCCAGGCAAAAGGACCATGGCCGTTGACCAAGCAGGCTGGAAAATGAGCTGGATCGAGGTGCTCGAACCTTTCGACAATAACTTTGCCTGTATTGAGTTCGTATTCGCCTTCTACTTCTTCTTCGGTTAACTCTCTCGTGATGGGCACTGCTCCCGGGCAGAAATCAGCCTGGGTTGTTCCCAACGCCGGTATTTCCACCCCGGCCTGGGCAAAAGAAGTCGCCCAATCACTGTGTGCATGAGCAATCCCGCCAATTGCTGGCCAGGCCCGATAAAGATAAAGATGAGTTGGTGTGTCGGAAGAGGGACGCCATCGGCCTTCGACCACCTGGCCATCGAGGCTTAAGACCACCATATCTTCCGGCGACATCTGTTGATAATCAATGCCGCTGGGTTTAATGGCTATAACTCCTTTTTCCCGATCGACCTG
>Ga0208695_1001660_pt1 | contig 17948 bp, 15 predicted proteins | sample AD_UKC111_MetaG_FD_184449 | JGI IMG/M metagenome (GOLD analysis project Ga0208695, IMG submission 184449) | Active sludge microbial communities of municipal wastewater-treating anaerobic digesters from Hong Kong - AD_UKC111_MetaG (SPAdes)... | ecosystem: Engineered > Bioreactor > Anaerobic >...
GTAGATGCATATTCCGGTGATGCGGAACCACAGTTCCGGAGAATTGGAAACCGCCTGTCCGGAACTGGAAACCGCACTTGATCATCATTTACTCGCTAAGCAATTTATCTAAACCATAAACTTCACGCATTGAGATATCTTTCGACGGATCGATGCTTTCGATATTAATTTTGTATGCATCATGTACTATACGGTCGAGAATAGCATCGGCTATTGTGCTGTTGTCGCCACCCAGTTGATCATACCAGCCTTCTTGCCTAAATTGGGAGCAGAGGATGGTAGACGATTTCTTCCGGCGCTTGTGAAGTAATTCGAAGATATCCTTGCTCTCTGTTTCTGAAAGTTTTAGGAGCAGCCATTCATCAAGGATAAGTAATACCGGTTTGGTGTACTTGGACATAACTTTCTTGTAAGAACCGTCAGACCTTGCCAGTTCAAGATCTAGAAGCAGGTCAGGCAACCTCACATATTTAACTGAATAATACTGCTTACAGGCTTCCATACCAAAAGCACAAGCCATGTAGCTTTTTCCACTGCCGCTCGCGCCGGTGATGAAAATGTTCCGATGTTCGGCGATATATTCACAGGTTGCTAGTCTTTGCAGTAAAGACTTATTAAGCTTCCTGCCGGATGTATAGTTGATATCCATGATGCTGGCATCTGGCTGATCGAATTCAGCTTGCCGGATCAACCTTTTCAGGCGGTTGTTTTTTCGGCTGGTATATTCGATATCAACTAGTATACCAAAACGATCCTCGAAGGGGACTTCATTCATTCTGGGGTCACTGATCTGAATGCGGAATGCATCCGCCAGGGCAGTAAGGCGCATTTCAATCAATTTGTTAATTGTACTTTGGTTTGTCATAATCGTTGTTACCTCCCATAGTAGTCGGCACCTCTGGTGATACCGTATTTGTTTGGTATGGATTCAGACGCTTTGGATTGATCAGGAATCTGACCTTTTTCCCCAGCTGTGAGAATGTTCTTAATACTCTTGTAGCTGGGTGCTGCAGTGTAGGAAAGAGCCTTTTTACAGGCCGCTTCCAGACGTTCAGTAGAATGTTTGTCTGCAAGCTTCAGAAGTCCCATACAGCTTTTGTAGCTCTGTTGTTCCACCCGTTGGGAGGTAAGTATTGCATCAACAGCCTGATACGTGTTAATGCCAATTTTCGCAGCCCATTTCCGGAATCGATCCCCGTTCCATTCCAGATACTTCTGGTGCTCTTCCGGCATATGTTCCACAATTGTGCTATATTGCCCAGGCTTTCCATAGAGACGGGCATGTGAGCACAGGCGGTTATGGTTGAGGAAAACTTCAATGATTGATTCTGTTATCCTAACATCCACCTTGCGCTTGATGTATTCGCAAGGGACGGAATATAGCATTCGGTCGACAGATATGTGATAATTGAACTGAACAGTGGCCTTTTTCCACGCGGCCAGTTCATATGGGGTAGCAGGTAACGGTGCCAAAAGAGGCTGTTCTTCCGCAAGAAACAAACCGATCCGGCTGCCCTCTTTCTTTTGGAATAAACGGGCATTAAAGGCATCCAGCTTTTCCCGTATTGCCCTGTTTAATTCATAAAGAGAAAAGAATTGCTCGTTACGGAGCGCTGCGGTGATCCAGGTGGATATGTTTCCAACAGAGCTCTCCACATTGGGCTTGTCCTTGGGTTTTCTGATTCTGGCAGGAATGATGGCTGTGCCATAATGTTCCGCCATTTCATAGTAGGTGGTGTTGACCTGCTGATTGTACCAGCCTCCGTTACGGATCACAGCTGTCTTGCAGTTGTCCGACACCAGAATCTTTGCTACACCGCCAAAGTATTGGTACATATGGATGTGGGCAGTGATCCACGCCTGTTGTTTCTCGTTGATAAAGGCTTCAACATAAGCATATTGGCTATAGGTCATAACACCTACAAATATACTTGCTTCGATGATTTCGCCTGTATCCGGGTCAATGATGTACGCAGGATCACCTGCCCAATCGACCTCTACTTGTTCGCCCGGTTTGCGGGCTATGTGCATGGTGGCACGACGTTTCTGTTCATCCTGTTGGATGTAATAGCAGAATTGCGAATACATAAGTGGTTGCTCATTATTAAGACGGCATTCCTCCATGTATTCGGTCCATAGGAGCTTCTTGCTGACTCCGTTTTTAAGCATTTCCTTGCGAATGTAAGCAAAATCAGGCATTCTTTTAACAAGGTTAACTTTGGCTTTGGGGAACAGGACCTGCTCTAGTACAGCATCAGTCTGATCGTTGTCTAGTGGCCATGAAATATTAAGTTCTTTGGCTCTGTTGATGACTCGATTGACTGTTTTCTTAGAGACATTGCTGCTGTAGGCAATATTCTGCTGGCTGAATCCAAGACTATGAAGCCTAAGGATTTCTCGATACTTGGTCACCTTGATGACCTCCTTCAAATGTATTTACACCATCGGGTGCATTGATACATTATATAGGAGAAAACTTCTTAAGCAGTTTCCGCTTCCGGTACATTGGTTTCCATTAAAATGGAATGGCGGTTTCCTGCCACCGGACAGGCGGTGTAAAATGCTCCGGAATACTCAATGATAATGCTGAAGCATTGAAGATAATTCTCACACAAGAAAAAGAACCGGGTGTTATACAATTTAAAGCGGGAGCAGCTATTCTAAATAGATCTGAAGTTGATGATTTTCGAAATCTACCTGGGATAAAGGGAAAACTTACTTATGAACGAAAAGCAGTACCAGGAAATGATTATCATGGTAATTTGTTATTATTAAGCGATGTACCCAAATACACAATGAAACAAATAGCTGCAACATTAGCTCTATTGGCTCATGACTGTGTAAAACCTGAATAACGAAAAATAATATTATATTTTATGTCTTTTAGAATGAACTACCTGGAGCGATGTTTCATATGTTGAATTTACCACATATAGAGGTGGTGGACCATATATTTTAATAAGGTCTGAGGGGAAGAAACGGAAGTTGATAGCTCAACAATATGATCGGCCTCTGGAATTGAGAGAATTAATAGAGAGTACCTGTGCCTAGAAGGGGATTAGTCACAAAGTAGATGACCGTGCTTCTTATGGAGACTACGATGGAACCAAGAATCAAATTAATCATATATATTTTTGGGGGTTGTTAGTAGCTTGGGCTCCACTATTATTTTTAGTGCTGATTATTTTTTTAGTGGTCATAATTAAGTAATGCTTGAGCAGCTAGTTCCAATGCTTTAATAAAAAGCAGAGGCAAAGCCTCTGCTTTTTTCAGTTATAAAGTTATGGTTTCAGTATAAACCTCCAGGCGCAGAACCAATCCGCCGGATGTTCATCCGGGGGACAGCCAACACATTCAGTTACAATGCGGTCATCGATCTCACTGGCAAAACGGCCGTATTCCACCAGCCCCGCAGATTTGCAGGGATAATCAGCCAGTCCCTTTCTGACGCGGGCTGATTGCACCCGGCAGTCATTCATCTGAAATACGATGCTCTCTGGGCTCTCGTCGATGATCGATTGTACATTTATCCTGGCATACATGCGATAGCCCAAGGCCTGCTTTAATCCTTCCAGACCTGCACGCTCAGGAAGCCCCAGGAAACTCTTGATCATCCTGGCTTCAACCTGGGAAAAACGATGCCAGCAGGAATCATTGCAGCGTTTGGCATCATTCATACCGAAATGTTTTTCAATTTCCTGGAACCACAATCCGTCCTGGGCCAGCCAGTTTTTGCCTAGTTCACCGGTAAGCTCTATCAGCTTTTCCCGGGGGATATTAAGCAAAGGGGCAGGTAGGCCGTCCTTTACCTCAAAACCAAGTGCCTTGCCCAGCCGATCCATTTCAATACGGCTGTACTTGTTAGTGACCGCTTCCAGCGCATCCAAAGCCCGCTTCATCCCCAGCTGATGCTCAACCTCCCTGAACCACAGAGTATTGTGAACCGCCGCGCGCTGCGACATGTTCATAATAAAGCGCACCAGTTCCTCCTGGCTCAGATCCTCCAGTTTCATCTGCTTTTCTTCTGCCATAGCAAAACCTCCCCAAATAATGATGTTGATAAGCTGCGAACGTTATCCCCCTCATTTCATTCTAGCACTTTTTCATATTGAATTGATAAGCGAAAGGTGAGGGCAGTAGGGGAGGGGATTTTCACGATAAATTTTACAAGGCACTGATGATGGACATGCAGCCCATGAAGAAAAACAGCAAGAGACTCAGACGGTTAAACAAGCTGCCGCTCATGCTGGTCCCCAGGCGGCTGCCCAGCAGGATCCCCGCAGCGCCGATGAGCAAGGAAGGCGACATGGAGACTGCCAGCTTGATGACTTCCGGGGTAAACAGTCCCCCCCAGTACATGAACGGCACCGTAATGACCGTGGTCAGCAAAAAGTAAAAGGCCAGATTGGCACGGAAAACTTGCTTCTCCAATTGCTGGTTATTGTAAAATATGATGACCGGCGGCCCGCTCATGGTGATGCTCCCGTTTAAAAGCCCGCTGATAAAGCCGGCCACCGCATTGCCCAGCTTCTCATTTCTGATCTGCACCCGGTACCCCGAATAAAGAGCCCAGGCCGAAACGATAACGATGATGCCTACTGCGATCTTTAAAATCGATTCATCCAAAATCACCAGCAACCAGGTACCCAGCGGGATGCCCAGGATCCCGGCTCCCACCAGGTAGCCCATGCCTTTTAAGTCCAGGTGCCTGTAAATGGGAAGCAGTAATATCATGTCAGTGATCACCCCGTACAGGATCAGCACCGGCACCAGCACCTTAAGCGGCAGCAGCAGGTTTAACAAAGGCACAGCGATCAAGGCAAAGCCGAAGCTGGTAACCCCCATGACTACCGCAGCCAGGAATATAATCAGCATGACCGGGATCAAAACTGTCAGTTCCAAAATAATTCTCCTCCCAATGAACAGGCTCTCTAAAAGAATATACCGCAAAGCAAAGAAAGGGAACGATAAGGTACAATAAGTTTCGCAAATTCAAAAGCGTCCAGAAAAGTAGCGGACATGGGCGCAGCCGCTTGGTAAGATAGAGTTACGACAACAAAATCTGCCAAGAAAGGAGCCACGAAACCATGTCCAATAAGATTATACACTTAAACGAGGGGGCCATAAAGCAGGAACTTAAGGAGTTGGTCCGCACCAGTGTGGAAGAGACCCTAAACGAACTGCTGGAGAAGGAAGCTCAGGAATTAACCCAGGCAGAACGGTATGAGCGCACCGAGGGACGTCAGGGATACCGTTCCGGTCACTATGAGCGCAATTTAACAACAACGTCTGGGGATGTTAAGTTAAAGATGCCCAAGCTCAAAGGAGTAGCTTTTGAAACCGCCATCATAGAGCGGTACCGTCGTCGGGAAAGTTCAGTGGAAGAAGCTTTGATCGAGATGTATTTAGCTGGTGTCTCTGTACGCAGAGTGGAAGATATCACAGAAGCCCTATGGGGCACCAAAGTATCGGCCGGTACAATCAGCAACTTGAACAAGAAAGTCTACGGACATATTGAAACATGGCGTAACCGTCCCCTACAAGGCAAATATCCCTATGTTTATATGGACGGGATTTATCTCAAACGTAATTGGGGCGGCGAATATGAGAATGTAGCCATACTGATCGCCATGGCCGTCAATGAAGAAGGCTATCGTGAAGTGATTGGAGCAGCTGAGGGGATGAAAGAAGATAGAGCCAGTTGGCTGGAATTCCTGCGAAGCCTAAAGCAGCGAGGCCTCACCGGCACACAATTGTTTATCGGTGACAAAAACCTGGGGCTATTAGAAGCAGTAAATGAAGTATATCCGGATGCCAAATATCAGCGCTGCACAGTACACTTTTACCGCAACATATTCTCAGTAACCCCACGCTCCAGGATGAAAGAAGTAGCAGTTATGCTCAAGGCCATCCATGCCCAGGAAGAAAAGGAGGCGGCCAAAGAAAAGGCAGCAGCAGTTGCCGCCAAACTGCGGGAAATGAAGCTTAAGGAAGCTGCTAAAAAAATTGAGGACAGCATCCTTGAAACCCTTACATATATTGAATTCCCTTATGCTCACTGGACCAAGATCCGCAGCAATAATGTCATCGAACGACTGAACCGGGAGATCCGCCGCCGAACACGAGTTGTAGGAACTTTCCCGGATGGGAACTCAGCTTTGATGCTGGTTTGCGCAAGGCTTAGGCATGTGGCCAGCAAAGATTGGGGAACCAAGCGCTATATGAGCATGAAACACCTGGAAGAGATGCAAAAAGAATCAACCAACTTATTTGCCGGATAATTGCTAGCTTCCAAGCGGCAAATCAAATTTGCGAAAAATTATTGACGGTACCAAGGGAACAGGGGAACAACAGGTTATGGATCATACACCTTATTGTTCTATTATTACGTGAGCAAGATAAAGAGGGGGCTGTGTGAAAACACAGCTTAGAAAAACCGTTTAAAACGTTAAGTTTTAGGCGGTTTTTCACATTTATGGAAAGATAAAGTGTTAAAATATATATATGAAAAGACAGAGAAGGCGGGTGTTATATATGTCAAAGCCAGGCGAAAGAGTTCATAACAAAGTTGTCTTCAAAGAGTATGATCAAAGACAATTGAGCCTACCGATAGATCTGGAAAGTATTATCCCGGCTAATCATATGGTAAGAGTCATCAATTCAGCCATAGATCAAATGAACCTGAAGCCGTTATTAGACAAATATCCTGGGGGTGGACGTGCTAGTTTCCATCCTGTCATGATGACAAAACTTATCGTATATGCCTATGCAGATAAAATATATTCAAGCCGGCGTATGGAAAAAGCAGCCAGAGAAAACATCATGTACATGTGGCTATGCGGAGGTAATACTCCTGATTTTAAAACTATTAACAGTTTCCGGGGAGAGCGAATGAAAGATGTTATCCTGGACATATTTAGTGAAGTTGTCGAGCTGTTGATTAAGCAAGATTACATAAAATTAGAGAACTACTTTCTGGATGGAACGAAAATAGAAGCAAATGCCAATAAATATAGTTGGGTCTGGGGCAAATCGACCAAACGCTACAAAGAAAAACTTAGGGAAAAATGCAAAGAACTTTTTGCAATGGCAGAGCTAATCAATGATGAAGAAACCGATGAATACGGGGATCGCAATCTTGAAGAACTAGGAGAAGGAAAGCCTATAGATGCAAAAGCCATAGAAGAAGCTGTACAACGAATTGATGAAAGACTGGCAGCAAATCCTGATGACAAAAAGCTGAAAAAAGCCAAAAAATTAATAGAAAAAGATTACCTACCTCGAATGAAGAAATACGAAAAAGAAGAAGAACTACTGGCTGAACGTAATAGTTACTCCAAAACAGATACCGATGCAACCTTTATGCGCATGAAAGAAGACCACATGCAAAACGGGCAATTAAAGCCTGGGTATAACGTACAGATAGGGACAGAAAACCAATTCGTGGTTGGCTATAGCATTCATCAATCAGCCGGGGACACCAGTTGTATGAAAGATCACTTGGAAGCATTAAAAAAGGAACTGGGGGGTAAACTTCCTGCCAACATCGTCGCTGATGCAGGCTATGGCAGTGAAGAAAACTATGAATATTTAGAAAAAGAATCGCTTGGGAACTATGTGAAGTACAATACCTTTCACAAAGAAGCTACTTCTAAATGGAAATCTGATGTGACCCGGGTGCAGAATTGGCCGTATAACGAAGAAGCGGACGAATATATTTGTGGCAATGGTAAAACCCTGCGATTTAAATATGAAAAAACGCAAAAAAGCAAAAATGGCTATAGCAGTTTAATCCGAGTCTATGAAAGCGATAATTGCATTGGATGCCCTTATCGAGAGCGTTGCATAAAAAAGACGGAAAACCCTGATTCCAACAAACAAATTTATATCAATAGACGTGGTAATGAACTCAAAGCCCAAGCTCGATCTAACTTGACCAGTGAATACGGATTGCAAATGCGAAGTTTAAGGCCTATAGAAGTCGAAAGTGTCTTTGGTGATATTAAAGGCAACTTCGGTATACGAAGATTTGTGCTCAAAGGACTGGACAAAGTAAAACTGGAGTGGGGATTGCATTGTATCGCTCATAATATGAGAAAGATTGTTACCGAAACGGTGTAAGTCGGTAACAATCTTTCATATTTTGCGATATATTTTCTGCTTAAACTATATGGGGCTGTGTCCGAAACTAAAGTTTCAGCACAGCCTCTTTTTATAAGTCATAATAAAGTTCGAACTCCATGGGATGTGGGATCTCGCTGACCCGTCTTGCTTCTTTGCGTTTATTTTGGATCCAGATATCAATCAGGCGCTGGGGAAACACTCCGCCTTGCAGCAAGAAGTCATGGTCTTTTTCCAGCGCATCCAGAGCTTCATCAAGAGATTTGGGCAAGCTTTTGATTTTTGCCTGTTCTTCCGCTGACAAGTTATAGAGATTTACATCATAGGGGCCAAAACCTTCTGCTGTGGGGTCAATATTATTTTTAATTCCGTCCAGGCCAGCCATTAATATAGCGGCAAAAGCCAGATAAGGATTACAGGTTGCGTCAGAGGAGCGGAATTCAAAACGGCGGTGCTTGGGATCTTTGGCATAAGCGGGGATCCGTATCACTGCACTGCGGTTGGCCGTGGCAAAACACAGATTGACCGGCGCTTCATAACCGGGAACCAGCCTTTTGTATGAATTGGTGCTGGGATTGGTAAAAGCCAGTACTGCAGGAGCATGTTTTAACAGGCCGCCGATAAAGTTCATGGCTGTCTGGCTGAGTTCTGAATATCCGTCTTTATCATAGAAAAGGGGTTCGCCGTTTTTAAACATATGCATGTGCACATGCATGCCATTGCCGGCTTCGCCAAAAAGCGGTTTGGGCATGAAGGTAACGGTTTTCCCTTCCTGAAAGGCAAGATTTTTTATCAAATATTTGGCCAGCATGGTTCTGTCGGCCATTTCCCTTAAGCTGCCGAATTCTACTTCGATTTCGATCTGCCCCGGGCCGCCTACCTCATGATGATGATATTTGACCGGGATATTATTCTCCTCCATTAAAAGACACATCCGGGCTCTTAGATCATAAAGAACATCCTGGGGCGGAGCGATATGGTAACCGCTTTTTACAGGGATTTTGTAACCGGAATTGGGATAAGTATCATCACCGCTGTTCCATGCGGCTTGCTCGGCGTCGATGGAAAAACCCGTTTTATTTGGAGAGATCTCGTAACTGATATGGTCAAAAACGTGGAATTCATATTCCGGGCCCAGTCTGATCTCGTCAGCAATGCCCGTTTCCTGCATAAAGGCTTCAGCTTTTCTGGCAATTGTGCGGGGATCTTGGTCAAACCTGTAGTTTTGTGGCTGAGCTATGACAAATACATCGCCGATCATGCTTAAGGTGGCAACCTGTGTAAACGGGTCATAAACGGCGGTTTGAATATCAGGGATAAAAACCATGTCACTGTTTTCCACTGGAGCGAAACCGTAATTGGAGGCATCAAAGCCAATTCCGTAAACCAAGGTCTCAGGGGTGAAGCGTTTGACTGGAATGCTTAAGTGCCGCCACCTTCCTACCAGGTCGATGATTTTAAAGTCAATCATCTGGATTTCTTTTTCTTCACAAAACTGCATGACTTCTTCATAGGTATTAAACACTTATCGATTAGCCTCCTTCACATATAAATAACAACGGAATTATATCAAAACGGAAAAATTTAGTAAAGCGAAAAGGGGGATGTGCAAAAAATATGCATTACTTTAACAGGCTGGAATATAATGCTACCCGGCAGACAGTTATATATTTCAACTGATTTTAATATCAATGTATTACTTGAATTGAACCGTGCGGAGGGGAAGGCGTGAACAAGAAACGCTGGATCATATTTTCGATCATTTTTTTAATGCTGGCTGGTATATGGATGTCGGCGGAAAAGATCCATGAAATTTATGTTAAATCACAATTGGAGCCTCTGACCGAACTGAAAGAATCAGCGAATAATATGCTGGCATTAAAATCATACCGATATGAATTGAAGTCCGGTTTTACAGTTGAACAGCGGGAGGAGGTGATAAGCAACGTATCCGGCGAAAAAGAAGCTGGAAAAACTCATATAAAGGGGGAGATGGTAAACACAGAGATTGATATCTATTATATTGATCGTACCATCTATAATTACGATTCTTTATCCGATAAATGGCTGGTTATTGAAAGCAGTACCAACAGCTCCGAAGAATTATTGATTTCTGAGCTGAACCCTTTATCAAATTTCTCCTTTAAACAGGTTGATGCAGCAGAAAAAATTGGATTCGAAAAAGTAGATGGTCGGGAATGTCTGGTAGTGAAGTGTCAACCTGACATTGAAAGTAAACTCCTCGAAACCTTGTGGCAAAACTTTGAATATCAGATGTGGATAGACTATCAGGACAAAATCGTGAGAAAAGCTGTTTTATCAGCTGTTAATCAACGATCACCAACAACGGTATTAAAAATTGAAGCTCATTTTTATGATTTCGATGAAAGGATATCGATCGACCCGCCCGATACAACGGTTAAGAAAAAATAGCAGGTTATAAAAACGGGGCCCGCAAGGGCCCCTTGAATTTTTCTGTTCCCCTTTAATTGCTGTTTAAGTCACTTGTTGCTATAATCGTTTTGTCAGGAGGGATAATAGATGAATCTGCAGGAAGTGGATGTTCTGATCACCGCAGAAGAAATAAAAGCCAAAGTACAGGAGCTGGGCCGGCAAATATCCGCAGAATACCGGGGCAGAAATCTTTTGATCGTGGGGATCCTAAAAGGAGCCTTCGTATTTATGGCTGATTTGATCAGGGAAATTGATATCCCTTTGGAAATTGATTTCATGGATGTTTCCAGTTATGGTGCTTCTACCGTATCTTCCGGCGAAGTCAGGATCATCAAGGATCTGGATTATTCCATAAAAGATAAGAATATTTTGATCGTGGAAGACATTATTGATACCGGTTTAACCGTGAAGTATATAACTTCCATATTGTATAAACGGGAACCGGCCAGCATAAAAATCTGCTGTATGCTGGATAAGCCTTCCCGCCGCAAAGCTGATATCAAGCCGGATTTTTACGGATATACCATTGAAGATCGTTTTATCGTGGGCTATGGCCTGGATTATGCGGAAAAATATCGCGAATATCCCGCTATATGTGAACTCAAAGCATCAGTATATAATAAGCAGGAGGAAGGCAATGAATAAAGAACTGGTTTTAATACTTGATTTTGGCGGCAGCTTTAATCAACTGATTGCCCGCCGGGTCAGGGAGTTATCAGTCTATTGTGAAATGGTTCCTTATCATATTGCTCTGGAAGCAGTCAAAGCGAAAAATCCACGGGCAATTATCTTCTCAGGCGGGCCGGCGGGCGAAGAAGAGGAACGGCCGGAATGCGACCCGGGGCTTTTTGAACTGGGGATCCCCATCCTGGCTGCCGGTTATGGTATGGAACTGATTGCCAGCCACTTCGACCGCTCAGTAATGCCTGGAAAAGTACAACAGGGCCTGGAAAAAATACGCGTATTGGCAGAAGAAACTATATTTAAAGGCTTCCCTGGTGAAACGGTTGTTTTTATCAACGGTGCTGCATCATTAAACGATGTTCCCCACGGTTTTAAGGCATTGGCTTTAGGCGGTGAGGGTCAGATCGCCGCTATCGGGCATACCGCCCAAAAGATATTTGGGATCCAATTCAGCCCTGAAGCAGGCGGTAATACTGCCGGTGCGCAGGTATTAAAAAACTTCCTGTTTGACATAGCCGGTCTCAGGGGAGATTGGGACCTGGACACCTTTATCAGTGAGATGGTGCTGGATATAAAAAACCAGGTAGGCGATCAGAAGGTTCTCTGTGCTTTAAGCGGCGGGGTAGATTCTTCCGTTGCCGCGGCTCTGGTACATAAAGCAGTAGGAGATCAACTGGTATCTGTGTTTGTAGATACCGGACTTATGCGGAAAGGTGAACCGGAACAGGTGGTGGCCACTTTCCGCGGCCAAATGAAGATGAATTTGATCTTTGTGGAAGCAGAACAACGCTTTTTAGCCAAATTGGCGGGAGTCAGAGACCCGGAACAAAAACGCAAGATCATCGGCGAAGAATTTATCCGCCTGTTTGAAGAAGAAGCCAAAAAGCTGGGTGACATAAAGTTCCTGGTACAGGGAACCATATATCCGGATATCATCGAAAGCGGTACCAAAACTATGGGAGCAGTGAAAAGCCATCATAATGTGGGAGGACTGCCGAAGGATATGGATTTTACCCTGGTGGAACCTTTGCGCCTGCTATTCAAGGACGAAGTCAGAATGATCGGGGAAAAACTGGGGATCGACAAAGAACTGGTCTGGAGACAGCCATTTCCCGGACCGGGTTTAGGGGTAAGGGTTCTGGAAGAGGTAACCAAAGAAAAACTGGATATTTTAAGAGAGGCGGATTTTATTATCCGCGAGGAAATCAAAAAAGCCGGACTGGAAAGAAATATCTGGCAGGCCTTTGCGGTTTTACCGCCGGTCAGAACGGTGGGGGTCAAACATGAAGCCAGGACCTATGCTTATCCGGTAATCATCCGTGCGGTCAACAGTGAAGATGCCATGACGGCAGAGGTGGCAAAATTGCCTCTGGCCTTTCTTGAAATGGTGGCATTAAGGATTATTAACGAAGTACAGGGCATAAACCGGGTGGCCTATGATATAACACCCAAACCGCCTGGAACCATTGAATGGGAATAAGGGAAGCAGGAAATCTACATAAATGATAGAAATGGGGGGTAATAATGGAAAGTTATCGGTGCATTAAATGGGAATTGGTTGATGACGGGATCGGACTTTTGACTCTGAACCGTCCGCAGGCTTACAATTCTGTCAATGGCGAGATGCTTGACGAGTTGGAAGAATTCTGGCGGCTCCGGCTTTATGACAAAGACACCCGGGTAATCCTTTTACAGGGGGCTGGAGAAAAAGGCTTTTGTGCCGGACTGGATATGAAATATACCATGGAAAACGCCAAACAAATGAGCGATCCGGTGGAGTTTTATAAATTCCAGGCTCGCCTGGGGCGCTTGAATATGGCCATGCGCAGGGCGCCGCAGCCCATTATTGCCCTGGTACATGGCGCCGCCGCCGGAGAAGGATTCAGCTTTGTACTGGCATCTGATATCCGCATTATATCCCCTGATGCACGGTTTTGTGCAGCGTATATAAACATTGGCCTGGGAGGTGCCGACATGGCATGCAGTTACCTGCTGCCGCGACTGATCGGAGCGGGGAGAGCGTATGAAATCATGTACCTGGGAGAGTTTATATCCTCACAGGAAGCAGTAGATCTGGGTCTGATATCCAGAGTGGTCGAAAGACCCGCCTTATACGATACCGGACTTAATATGGCGAAAAAAATGGCAGCACGCAATCCATTGGCCTTAAGACTGACCAAAGAAGTAATCAATATGAATATCGATGCGGGCGGCATGGAGCAAGCCCTGAATATGGAAGACCGCAACCAGGTTTTATTAGCCATGGCTTTCGGCCTCAAATCCACAGTCTAGGGAACTATTCGCCTGATTACATTAGCATACTTTCTATATGTGCGGAAGGTTGGGAGATATCCAGGTAGCCCGTTAGGGTTTCCTGGATATCTTTATTGATGAGGACCAATACTTTTTTCCATTCCATTCAGCTCTGTTAAACTGTTAACCATTGAACCCATTGTCATAACTTCTCCTAATAAATAAAAAAAACTATATTTCGGCAAATTATTAAAGGTTATTTATAATACGAATCGAATATTTTATAAAGATAAATTATTTTGGATAGGAGGCAAGTTATGAGTTTCGATACATTAAAGGCTATAGGACCGCGGATAAATTATACTGAGAAATACCAGAAAGAAAAGGCCCAATTGGAAAAAGAGTTTCAAAGCTACCTTGACGAATGGCGGACATACCCCATCATGGTTGTCAACTATACCAAAAAGTACGGAGACTTGCCGGCATTGCATCATAAGCCCTACGGTCAGTGGGAGACTTTTTCCTGGAACCAGATGACCGAGATCATGTTTGCGACGGCCTCAGAACTTCTTAATTCCGGGATCAATGAAGGAGACAGGGTTGGGATTTTTTCAGTAAACCGGGCGGAATGGCACCTCTCAGATCTGGGTGCATTACTGATGAGATGTGTTACTGTTCCGATTTACGCTACCAATACGGAAGAAGAAGCTGCTTATATCATTAACGATGCTGAAATCAGAGTTTTATTCGTGGGCCGGCAGGTCCATTATGACAAAGCCTATCCGTTGCTAGATAAATGTCCGTCCCTGGAAAAGATCGTGGTTTTCCATCGCGGGACTCAAATTCATGATGATAAACGGGTGATCATGTGGGACGACTTTTTGGACCGGGGCAGGCAAAACTCCCGCAAGCAAGATATTGAAGACATTATGAAAAGAGCCGGATATGATGATATGTGTGAAATCATTTATACATCCGGCACTACCGGTGAACCAAAAGGCGCCGTGCATACGCATAAAACTTTGATGCATAATGCCTGGGGCGTTGGGAGATATACAGAGGGCTGCTTTGTTGAAGGAGATTCTTCCATGTGTATGCTCCCCCTGACTCATGTACTGGAGGGCTCATGGTCTTTCGGGATCTTATCCATGGGTATGCAGTTATATTACTGTGAGGACCACAATGAGATTCTGGAATACCTGGCAGAAACGAATCCGACAGTTATGAACTCAGCTCCTCGTCTATTTGAGAAGATCTATGCTACCGTATATACGGGAATCAGAGATGCCTCTCCTTTGAAACAAAAGATATTTCATTGGTCAATGGGTATTGGCAAACAATATGGCGATTTGGTTTTAGCCGGTATACAACCTGGAGCATTGTTGACTTTTAAGAGAAAGATTGCTGAAAAGTTAGTTCTGCACAAAGTACATGGTCTTTTTGGTACCAATTTTCATCATTTAAATTATGGCGGTGCACCCCTTAACCCTGAAATAGAAAAATTCTTCTTTTATTGCGGCGTCCTGGTGACGGGGGGGTACGGTCTTACTGAGACATCTCCGGTTTTAGCCATGAATGGACCGCATTGTTTTAAATTCGGTTCTGTGGGACCGGCTGCGCCCCTGGTAGACATCAGAATCGATCCTGATACCGGTGAGATTCAGGCCAAAGGCCCCAATATCATAAAGGAATACTACAAAAAACCTGAGGCTACCAAAGAAGCATTTACTGAGGATGGGTGGTTTAGGACCGGCGATATAGGACGTTTCGATGAAGACGGATATCTTTATATCACCGATCGTCTAAAAGACCTGATCATTACCTCCGGGGGCAAAAACATCGCCCCGCAATTGATCGAGACCCTGATGGCGGAGGATCATTTCATTGAATATATAGCAGTGGTTGGAGACGGGAGAAAATATGTATCTGCTTTGATCGTGCCTACTTTTGTGAATCTGGAAGACTGGGCCCAAAAACAGGGCATCAGCTTTGCCAGCCGGGCAGAATTGATCAAGCATCCCAAGGTGTTGGAGTTCTACCAGAAAATTATTGATGATCGCCAGCAATCTTTGGGGCAGGTGGAACGAATCAAGAAATTCACTCTGCTGGAAAATGAATTTTCGCAGGAAACCGGAGAAATTACTGCTACCATGAAAGTGAAGAGGAAAGTCGTAAGAGAGAAATACCATGATTTGATCGAAGCGATGTATGCTGAATAATCATATGTCATGATTGGGTAAACTGGCAATAGTTGACACACAAAATCAGCTTTGATAATATCAGGTTAATAAAAAATTAAATCGAGCGAAAGTGGGTCTAGGGTTCCGCATGTTTAGAGCATGGCTGGTCCGAGTGACACAGGTGCTGTAAGCACTACACCGTATAGGGATAAAAGCCCAGGCGGATAGGTTTCGAAAACGAGACTATCCACTTGGGCTAAATTTTTTCGCAGGATTTTAATAGGAGGAATTTTTATGGCCAAAGTAGGAATAATCATGGGCAGTGATTCAGATCTGGGTATTATGAAAGAAGCCGGCGATATTCTTCAACAATTTGGCGCAGAATATGATTACACAGTATGTTCTGCCCATCGCTTGCCTGCAGAGACTGCTGAATATGCAGCAACTGCTATGGAAAAAGGTTATGAAGTGATCATTGCCGGAGCTGGAGGAGCAGCCCACCTGCCGGGTGTAATTGCTGCTTATACAGTCTTGCCGGTCATTGGCGTTCCCATCAAAACCAGTACTCTTTCCGGAGTGGATTCCTTGTATTCCATTGTCCAGATGCCCAAAGGCATACCGGTGGCAACAGTAGCTATCAACGGCAGTGCCAATGCCGGACTGCTGGCTCTGCAGATCATTGCTCTTCATGATAACGATATTCGCGTGAAGTTACTGGAATACCGAAAAAAAATGGCTGCAGATGTGAAGAAAAAAGATTTGTCACTGAAAGAGATTGGAGCAGATGCCTACTTAAAACAGCAAAGTCCCAAATGATTTAAACTGTAACCGTAAAAAGATATGAACAAGTGGAGGTTGTAATGAAGGATAAGGAACAAATGAGTTACAAAACCGCAGGGGTAGATATCGAGGCTGCCGGTCAGTCCGTGGAAATGATCAAAACCTGGGTGGAGAAAACACGGCGTCCGGAAGTTCTCACCGGGATCGGACTTTTCGGCGGCATGTTTGCTTTTGATACCAGCAAGTTCAAGGAACCGGTACTGGTTTCCGGTACTGACGGGGTGGGGACCAAACTGAAAATTGCCCAGATGATGCAGGTCCATGATACGGTTGGGATCGACCTGGTGGCGATGTGTGTCAATGATGTTTTGTGCCATGGGGCTGAACCGCTTTTTTTCCTGGATTATATCGGCCTGGGGAAACTGAAACCTGACCTGGTGGAAGCACTGGTCAAAGGAGTGAGCGAGGGTTGTGTTCAGGCTGGTTGTGCCTTAATTGGCGGGGAAACTGCAGAAATGCCAGGCTTTTATGATGTTGATGAATATGACCTGGCTGGATTTGTAGTGGGCGCAGTGGAACGTTCGCGCTTGATCGACGGCAGCCAAATTGAGGCTGATGATGTGATCATCGGACTGCCTTCTTCAGGCATACATTCCAATGGATTTTCCCTGGTCAGAAAAGTATTGCTGGAAAAAGCCGGAGTAAAACTTGATGAGTATGCGCCGGAGTTAGGCAGAAGCTGGGGGGAAGAACTGCTTACCCCCACCCGCATTTATGTAAAAAGCATCCTGCCTTTGATCCGGGAATTTGATATTAAAGGCATTGCCCATATTACCGGAGGCGGTATGCCGGAAAATATTGAACGCATTATTCCTGCGGGCTTACAGGCGGTCATCGAAAGCAGTCAGATCAAAAGCCAGCCCATCTATGAAATCATCCAGACAACAGGCGGGATCGAAAAGACAGAGATGTTTAAGACATTTAATATGGGAATAGGTCTTGCAATTGTTGTTTCAACACGTTACTATGATAAAGTGCTGGAAGCACTGAAAAACGCAGGAGAAAATCCACAGCTCATCGGCCGGATAGAAGCCGGGAATGAAGGTGTTGTTATCAGATGATCAGAATTACTGAGCCAGGACGTTTGCGGCTTGCAGTTTTAGCTTCCGGACGGGGCAGTAATTTCACGGCCATTTGCCAGGCTATTGATGAAGGACGATTAGATGCTGAGATCGTTGTGGTCATCAGTGATAAAAAGGAAGCGCCGGTCCTGGAGAAAGCCCGGAACCGGAACATAGATCATTATCATATTGCCTTGCAGGATTACCCCGATAAAGCTGCCTACGAACTGGAAATTATAAAAAAACTGCAGGCATATGACATTCAATTGGTGGTACTGGCAGGCTATATGCGCCTGGTAGGGAAAGAGTTGCTGGAAACATATAAATGGAAAATCATAAATATACATCCGGCGCT
>Ga0208695_1001662_pt1 | contig 17935 bp, 17 predicted proteins | sample AD_UKC111_MetaG_FD_184449 | JGI IMG/M metagenome (GOLD analysis project Ga0208695, IMG submission 184449) | Active sludge microbial communities of municipal wastewater-treating anaerobic digesters from Hong Kong - AD_UKC111_MetaG (SPAdes)... | ecosystem: Engineered > Bioreactor > Anaerobic >...
TAGAAGAGAAGCGCAACAGATGGGGCTGGTTTTTCGTAGCGCCTGGAATAGTATTTTTTTCCGCCTTCTCGCTATATCCAATTCTATATGCAATTTGGACTAGCTTTCATAACAAGAAATTGCTTTCACTCAAACCACCAAAATTCATCGGTTTACAGAATTGGATATCGGTTCTGAGTTCGCAAGATTTTTGGAATTCTGTACGAGCTTCGGCTGTGTTCTGTGTGGGCGTCTTTGTTCCGGTGTTTTTGGGATCCTTGCTGTTTGCGCTTTTAATCTCGAGCCGCAAAAAAGGCAAGCGATTCTACCAGATGGCACTTTATTCCCCGGCTATTCTATCTTCTGTCGTCACGGCAAGCGTGTGGCTGCTCATATTCGATCCTCGCGGCCTTGCAAATCAATTTCTCAACACCCTATTGGGCACGCCGGGGATTGATCACAAGTGGCTTGCGGACGCCGCGATGGTTCAACTATCGACAATCCTCGTCTATGTATGGAAGCAGATTGGATACTATACCATACTTTTTGGAACAGGAATCGGAAAGATTCCCTCTAGCGTTGTAGAGGCCTCAATGATCGATGGGGCAAACAGCTGGCAGCGATTAACTCGAATAACCCTGCCTTTATTGAGGCCCACTATGGCGCTGGTGTCGGTTATGATCTTCATTTCGAGCCTTAAGACTTTTTCTACTCAATATCTTTTTAATCAACATGGTGCCCCTCTGGCGCCAATCAACGTACTGACTCTAAATATCTACCGTACGGCGCTCTCAGATCAAAATCTCGGTAAGGCAAGCGTAATGAGCCTTTTCCTTTTCTTCATTCTATTGGTTCTTTCATGGCTCCAGGTAAAAGCAGGGGGTCAAGGGGAGGAACTCGAATGAAACGCGAAGCCTCCGCTCCGAGCACTCTTTGGAACGCGGTCCGCTATAAAACCGGGAGCCTCTTTGCGACCATAATTCTCATAATGGCATGTTCTGCAGCGCTTCTTCCATTTGCTTTCATGTTCAGCGCTTCTCTCATGCCTGGCCATGATGTTACAACCATCCCTTATCGCTGGATTCCGGAGACACCACTTTGGTCGAATTATCTGCGTGCTCTCAAAGGATCCGACGGAAGCTGGATATACCTACGGAATATTGCCAATTCCTTCATTGTAGCTTCATCGGTAGCTTTATCATCCGTGATTCTCGCCTCACTTACTGGCTATGGATTGGCTAAATTCCATTTCAAAGGAAGAAATATAGTATTTATGGGAATTATGGCGACTATGATGATTCCTTTCGAGACCGTAATGATTCCGCTTTACTTGACCGCGGTTAAATTTGGCCTTCAGAATCGACTGATCGGACTCATACTTCCTTTCCTTACGAGCGCTTTCGGAGTATTCCTTATGCGCCAGTTCCTGTTGGGTTTTCCGGATGAACTGCTAGATGCGGCGCGCATAGATGGCTGCTCCGAGTTTCAAATATACAGATCTATAGTATTCCGCAATGCAACACCGGCTATTGCCACATTGGCAATTCTCGCCTTTCGCGGACAGTGGGATAATCTGATTTGGCCTCTTCTAATAATACAAAAGGAAGAGCTCAAGACCATACCCCTCTATATAGTACTCTTCACATCAGAGCTTAGCACCGACGAGGGCGCCATGATGGCCGTAGCGGTCATTGCGGCATTGCCTGTTTTTCTGCTTTTCTTTACCATGTCCAAGTATTTCTTGAGCGGCGCTGGAGTCTATACCGGGAGCAAAACATGATCGACCTCTATATTTTCGACGAAGGAGGGGTTCTAATACGGAACCATATGATTATGGGCGATGTAGCGGCTGCCCTAGGATTGGATATGGCCACTTTCCTCGATTTTATTGCACCTGATATAAAATCGCTCTCACGAGGATCGATAGACAGCGCCGAGTTCTGGCGCAGGTTTTCTGATCGCACAGGGATCAGGCCTTCCGAGAATTATCTAAAGACGCTATTCAAACCGCTCCCCGATGAAGACACTTTCTCATTAGTCGATGAATTGTCAAAGAAAGCCAGGGTAGTATGCGGAACTAACACAATCGATAGTCACCACGAAATCAATCTCCAGCTTGGATTATATAGTCCATTCCATGCGGTATACGCATCTCATATTATAGGTCACATAAAACCTGAGCCAGAGTTCTGGCAACATATTCTCGAAGAGGAAGGAGTACCTGCCGAGCGCACTTTCTTTACCGACGATAGCGAAGAGAATATAAAGGCCGCCTCTAGTCTGGGAATTCAAGCCGTTCACTATATCGATGCAGACCATCTAAGGCAAGCGCTCTTAGAGCTTGGAGCGCCTATCGATCGACTTATCGGTGAAATCGGTGCGTCTGTCCATAAGGCCGATGCGCCTATCGTTGCGCCTCCATCTTGAATTATCTGAAATTCCTTATTGAATGCATTAGCTCCTGCAATTAGAATAGTCTAGTCTTGATAATGCCCTAGCATAAAAGAAAAAAACTTGCGAGGTCCCTGATGGATAACCAATGGATTTTTGGCATAGATGGCGGAGGTACATCGACAAGACTGAGGATAGAAAGCCTGGAAGGCAAGATGCTGTACCAGGCCGAAAGTCTCAGCATGAACCCCAGATCAGTCGGATGGAACGGCTCCAGAAAAACGCTCGATGATCTTTTTTCAGGAATGTACAAGAGTATCAATCTCTCCGCCGACAACTGCATTTCAGGTTTTGCTGGTGTAGCTGGCATAGACAGAGAAGCAGATACAGGCATGATGCGAAGCATCATTCGAGAAGCCGGAAATCTGGGTTTCGATACTCTCATAGAAGTAAAGAACGATTCTATCCCCGCCCTTGCTGGAGCCTTCGGAGAACTTCGAGGGATTCTCCTCATCGCGGGAACCGGATCTATTGCGGTGGGAGCCGATAGTGTAGGTCGAATCATCCGATCCGGAGGATGGGGTCATATCCTTGGAGATGAGGGATCGGCTTACTGGGTCGGGCTTCGCGCTCTAAATGCAGCAATTCGATTCCAGGATAGAAGGGGGCCTCAAACCGATTTGCTTGGCAGAGCCCTTGCCTATTTTGGCGAAAAAGAGGCCTTTTCCCTTATTCCAGCCATCTACGAGGATTTCGACAAGGCGAAAATCGCGGCGTTTGCCAGGATTGTGGCAGAAGAACAAGATCGAGGCGACGAAACAGCAAGGCAAATATTCATCGAAGCCGCAGAAGAACTAGCCTTGCTTGCAACTTCCATTGCTATCCGACTCGGAGAAGCGACCATCGGCGGAAAGATAGCCTTTTCAGGAGGTTTTATCACGAACAATGAACGCCTATGGCGCGATACGGAAGCGCGAATACTCTCCACATTGCCGCGCCACCGCGTTGTGGTGCCTCAAGCCGACGCAACAACCGGGGCTTGCATCTTGGCGCGCTCAATAGCAAATCAAAGCCGCCTTTACTAGATCTTGCTTATGAGCCACTGGATGCCAAATATACACCCGCAATTGCAAGGCAGGCTCCCGCAACCTGCATGGCGCTGAGGCGCTCTCCTAGAAAAACAAAGGAAGCAGTCACGGATACTACCGGAATGAGATTGATAAACACGCTCGATCTTCCCGGCCCTAGCTCATCCAGCACGATTATATAGAGCCAATAACCTATAGCCGAGCCAAACACAGCCAGAAATGTAGCGTTTAGGAGTACTGAAGTTGAAAACCCAGTCCAGGATTGCTGTTCGGCAAGCGCAAAAGGCATGCAACCCAGGGCACCTATCACCATCTGCCAGAACGTTATTGTCAACATAGGATAGCGCCCGGATAGCGGCTTAGTTATAAATCCATAGGCCACCCAAGAAAGAACTGCTCCTAGCATAAAAAAATAACCAGACACCGATGTCGAAGCATTTTCCGATCGCATCACGATTAGCGCTACGCCTACAAAAGAGAGTACTATTCCCAGCATTACCGTGCGACGAGGCCGAATCTTGAATGCAATCATCTCCGCAAGAAGCGTGACAACAGGAATAGTCCCTACTATGAGCGACGATTCTGACGCAGTGAGCCGCATTATGCCATTGTTCTCGAAGTAGTAATACAAAGTTACACCGGAAAAAGCGCTCAGTGAGAGCATCGGAACATCTTTCCATGCAATTCGAAACCTGGTCCGGGTCAATATCATTATCAAGGCCAGCAAAAGCGAAGCAATTACAAATCGAAATAGAGGAAGACTCATGGGCCCAAATTCGCGCAGAGCTACTTTGATCGAAAGAAATGTCAAACCCCAAATTACAGCAACAATAACGCCAAAAAACGATGCTTTGAACCTTTTGGTTTCCATGACGAACCATGCTATCGGTATAGGCAATCTCTGTCCATGGGTGGTACTTCTTATGTTATAATCAAAAACATGAATGAAGTGATCATCGATGGTTGTTCGCTTTCTATTTCCGATGTTGTTGCTGTTGCTCGCCACAAACTTCCGGTTCGACTCGATCCGGATGCCGAATTGCGTATGCAAGCATCCAGAGAAGTTGTGGAGTTTGCAGTCAAGAAAAAACAAGTAAAATATGGCATAACAACTGGTTTTGGCAAATTTTGCGATGTCATTATTTCTGAAGAAGACAATGCGCAGCTTCAAAAAAACTTGATAATGAGCCATGCTTGCGGCCAAGGCGAACCATTTGCGCCTGAGATAGTGAGAGCTATGATGGTGCTTAGGGCAAACGCTCTTGCGGTGGGGAATAGCGGTGTAAGACCAATGATCGTACACCGCATACTTCAGCTCATAAATGAAGATATCGTGCCTATTGTGCCCGAAAAAGGCTCTCTTGGCGCTTCCGGAGACTTAGCTCCGCTGGCGCACATTGCACTCGTGCTAATCGGAATGGGAGAAGCCCTTTATAAAGGCACAAGGATGGCTGGGGCTCTTGCTTTAGCAGAAGCCCACGTGCAACCACTCGTCCTGGAAGCAAAAGAAGGACTTGCCCTTATCAATGGAACCCAGGCTATGGCCGCGTTGGGTGTACTATCTGTCTACGATGCCCTCTTTCTATACCGAAGTGCAACGATCGCCTCCGCCCTTTCTTTTCAGGCCTTGCGCGGTATAACAGAGGCGCTCGATCCGCGTATCCATGAACTCAGGCGCCAAAAAGCCCAAATCGAGGTCGCTCAAGACCTGCGCAGACTCCTGGAGGATTCACGACTTACCAGCATGGCTTCAGGGACTAGAGTTCAAGATGCCTATGCCCTTAGATGCATTCCCCAAGTTCATGGTGCCTGCCTTGCGGCCATCCGGCATGTATGGGAAATAGTCTCGGCTGAGCTAAACGCAGTGACGGACAATCCTCTAATCTTTCCCTATGTGCTCCGAGAAGGGGGCGATATTATTTCCGGTGGTAACTTCCATGGCGAACCCTTGGCCTTGGCCCTGGATTATCTAGGCATTGGCGCTTCGGAGTTGGCTAATCTCTCAGAACGGCGCCTCGAGAGAATGGTAAATCCGACCCTTTCCGAAGGTCTGCCTGCCTTTCTGACCATAAATGGCGGACTTAATTCAGGCTTTATGATTGTGCAATACAGCGCAGCAAGCCTGGTATCCGAGAACAAAGTACTCTCTCACCCTGCAAGCGTAGACTCTATTCCTTCGAGCGCAAATCAGGAAGATCATGTATCCATGGGAACTATCGCAGCTCGCAAGGCACGACAGATCATCGACAATGCCAGGCGAGTAATCGCCATGGAGTTACTTGCAGCTTGCCAAGCTCTGGATCTGCGCGCCATTCAGCTCGGTTTTCCTTCTATCGTAGATTCGCTATCTCCAGCCACGGCTCAAATATATACCATAATTAGAACCGTGGTTCGTTTTTCTGAACAGGATAGAATAATGTATCCGGATATCGATGCAGTGGTAAGACTCCTCAGCGATGAGATCCTGCCCCAAACCATGGAAAGATGGAGCTGGAATCCCGAACCAGTTGTCGCCCATGAACAATGAGTCTAAAATCCGTCTACCCCTTTTATTTGGAGCTTTTTTCAAGGAGTATTGCTTATGGTGACGAAGCGCGATTATGGTCTACGCCTGGACAGAACCTCTCCACAAGAGAGAGCCCGCCTTATTTCTTATATAAATATCAAGTTGAAAAGTTTGGGCCTTCCGGTATATTCCAAAGAAGGAACCGGATTTGTGCAACTGGCCGCGGACATGCTGGAGAGTTTCAGGCAGAAAAATAGGCTGTTGCCTAGAATCCTTCCACCAGCTGATCAGCGCATCCAAAACTTCATCGATCAATACCTGGCAGACCTGGGCCTTGCCCGAATTCCGCAGATACCCTCAAACACACTGGTTCTCGATCACTGTGGTATGGCTCGCGAGCTCTCTCTCCCGCCCGATGAGCACAAACATGCGTCCCCTACCCTCACCTCGTACCGTGTCCGCAACGGCGTCCTCCACAACCCCAAGAGCGATCGACGAACCACCGAGGGAGTCTTCCATATAGCGGAAGGCGGTCTCCCAATTCCACTCGACAAGAAGGCAGTGCCTAAGCTCTGCTTTGCTAAGCTCTTAGAGGCCGCTCTGAACCCTCCACTCGAGATTATGGAACTGCCCTTTACTGCAAAAGAGAACGAAAAGGCACATACTTTCGTATCAGTATTGTTGCGGCCTATCGTTCGTCCTGAAATTCCCGAATACTGCGAAGAGAGATCGATGGAGATCCGCTTTTTTGCCCCTGGTTCGCTAGTCGCCAATATCGACTTTGTTGAGAGCATATTTGGAAATTCTGGAGATCCATTTATCCCCGAAAACGATGCGGCCATAGATCCAGTTCACTGGACAGGCACAACAGGCTGCATAATCCTAGCTACGCACCTCACCGAGCTTACAAAGAAAGAGATTGGACTACCCCCATGGGAGCAAGCTACCGAACGCCAACGCCGTGACGGAATGTGCTGGCGCGAACCAACCGAAAAGTACAATGATGGCAAACCCTTCAAAATAGCTGCTCGCGATGAATCCGGGATCATAATTACGATAATTGCGGACAACTATTTCGGCTACTCCAAAAAAGAAATAAAGTCTCATATCTCTTATTCTGCTAACCTTCTAGGCCTCGCCGAAGAAGAACATGCGGGAGGAGCTCTTGTCTTTCCTTCCTATAACCTTGGCACGCGCTTCGTGCCCGACACCAATCTAAAATCCAAAGGCCACAATCTCAATGACGTTTATTCCATAATGCGCAGCCGCATCGACATGAGACAAGAAGGCTATGGCATCGATCTTACCTTTCCAAATATCATCTATCTACCCGAGGATGCCTATATTTCTCTGGAAGACCAGATGGCACATTGGGTCAACGATGGTATTGAAGAATCTCTGCGTATTCTTCCGGGCAATGTCTACATAAACCCAACGGGCTATCAGATTCGCATGGAGCAACATTCAACATCCGGTGCATGGCGACTTATTGGCACTTCCGCAGAAGGACTTCTCTGTCATAAGCCCTGCACGGTATCGGGCGGAGGCAAGTCTGAGATAGCAAAATCGATCCAGGATGCTATCGTGTACATGCCTATAGTCATTGCGGATTTCGATAAGGATATGCAGGAAGCCAGAAAAATAATCGAAAAAGACTATGTCAATCGTTTCCGCGATCAATCGGAGAATCTTGGGAAAGACACAAGGCCGATACTCTCTCCAAAGCGCTCCCTCGGTTCGGTCATAAAGCTACTCTCCCCTTCGCCTGCATATACCGACGAATACAATGAATGGTTGCGTTCCATTCCGGAACGCATAAAGAGCCTCGTGTTTTTAGTAAAGCGATTCTACAGGCCCGATTGGGGTCTCGACTGGATGTCGCATTTCTCGGTGGATGCGGTCAATGGTACTACAGGAAATATCTTGAAATTCGAAGGCAAACCCATAATGGGATCCTATCTCCGCGTAGGAAAAAATGAAAAAGGCCTAAACCGCTTCTTCAAGCTTAGGCAGGACTTCATGCCAGCCTTCAAACTTCAATGGGAAGATGATATTACTGCTTCGATAATCGTGCCTGTCAACCAACTGGAAAATTTGCCTGATTGGGCCTCCAAACATCTGAGCCTGAAATTTGCCAAGAATTGCGAAGCGCGATTCTTTCAACGGCCTGACGATGCCATTATTCGAGGCTATGACAAACAGACCGAAAAAGATCTAGCGCGATACGACAATTTCCTGTCGAATTTTGAACCTCTCACCCGCGCCGATGCCTCTCGCATTATCGAAAACACAATACATTTCTCCGAATACACCGAACCCATGCGAAAATTCATAGAAGAGAGCGAAAAAGACCCAGACTTCGAATACTTTGTAGCCTCGAATTGTTTTAGACTCGTTGATGGCGTGCCTTCCAAGAATCCGCGTTATCTGCAATTAGATCCAAATTATACGGATCCAATGGCACGATATCTCGCAGAGCTTAGTCCAAGGCTATATAGGCGCATCCCTGCCGATGAACCTCTTCCTCAACCAATCGGCGCTGTCTTGCCAGGACGCAGGAACAACCCACCCGATCGGCAAGCAGGTATACGATCCCTCGCTGTATATGGTCCGATTCATTACCAGGAATTACCGGAGCTATTCATGGATTTCGTATGCTCTCTAACCGGTAAGAGCCCGTCCACCACTGGGGCGGGAAGCGAGGGAGCTCTTACAAAAGGACCCTTCAACGCCCTTGTGCCTACCACCGATCTCAATAACGCCCTCTTGGGCTTCATTCTTACCGGCTATGCGGGTTTTACTACTGCGGCCGGCTATATCGGTCATAAATACAAAGTAGATCATGATATATCTCTTATGATGCCTGAGCTGTGGTCTCGCCTCAGCCCTGAAGAGCGCGACCCTGAATTCCTTAAAAACAACGGCTACCTCGAAAAGGTCGAAGATTTCACCTACCAAGGCAGACTCATACCCGCATCGAGGCTCGGATGGCGTATCACGCCTCTCTTTGCGGCAACCTATCTAGGCAGATTGTTCGACACACCCTCAGTTGTGTTTACAGAGGACATGCTCAGACCAGAACTACAATCTATAGAAGAGTTTGTGGAAGGAATCGAGAATATTGAAGCTGCGATGGAAAAATCGGCCAAAGCCTATTTCGAAGATGGCTCATACGAAGCTGCTATACCACCTCTCAAAGCAGTCCTTTCCACCATGGTATATGGCAACTACGAAGGCAAGAGCATCGAACACCCAGAGGTAAGAGAATTATTCGACAGAGAGTATGTCCTAAGATCGGACTGGTACAGAACAAGACTCGATTGCTACCGAGAACAGGAAATCGCTCATGTACAAACGTCCATAGCCTATCTAAAGAAATTTCTAGCGGACAGGGCCGAGCCCAAGAGTCTAACCGAGCGAAGAGTCCAGGCAGAGCTCTCCAGCGCTTATGAAAGACTCGAGCTGCTGGTATCGTCCAATTACCTCAAACGAATATGGGGATCGATTGGACTCGATCCTCTGTATAGGACATAATAGAAAATCAAAAGAGAAAAACCATGCAGAAAGAAAACTCTTCTAATCTATTGATTCGCAACATAAGCGAACTCTGGACGCCCGAAGGCCTAAAGGCAATGGCCGGACCATCCATGGCTCAAGTTCGAAAAATCCGAGACGCCTGTATCTATATCGATAAAGGCCAGATCTCATGGGTCGGCAAAGAGTCTGACTTGACTGCTTCTGATTCACCACTCGCTCAACAGGCTCTAGAAGGACCAACATACGACGCTCAAGGACGCTGCTGTGTTCCAGGCTTTGTCGACAGTCATACTCACTTTGTGTTTGCCGGATGGCGCGAGGACGAATTCTACCAGCGCGCTAAAGGCACAGCATATATGGAAATACACAAGCACGGAGGAGGCATACAAAAAAGCGTAAACGCTACGCGAGAAGCTTCGCTCGAAGAACTGATCCATATCGGCGAAGGACGCCTAAATACAATGCTTTCTCTAGGCATAACCACAGTTGAGGGAAAATCTGGATATGGCCTGGATATAGAGACAGAAATTCGCCAGCTACTCGCTATGCGTGCTCTTTCCGAGCGCAGAGAAGGTCCGGAAATTGTGCCGACATTCTTGGGAGCACATTCCATTCCACCTGAATTCAAAGGTAGACCTCGCGAATTCTTAGCCTTTCTTGTAGAAAAAGCCCTTCCGCGAGTAAAAAAAGACAACCTGGCGCACTTTGTGGACATCTTTTGCGAAGAAGGGGTTTTTGGAATCGAAGACTCGCGCTGGTATCTCGAAAAAGCTCGCGCAGCCGGCTTCGCCCTCAAAGTCCATGCCGACGAAGTTGCCCCGATTGGCGGCACCGCCCTCGCCGCCGAACTCCACGCCACCAGCGCCGACCACCTCCTAAAAGCCTCCGACGCCGATATAGCCAAGCTCGCCGGCTCGGGCACGGTGGCCTGCCTTTTGCCACTCACAGCCTTCAACCTCCAGGAACCCTGCGCCAATGGCCGCCGCTTCATCGATGCCGGCTGCGCGGTTGCTCTGGCCAGCGACCTAAATCCTGGCTCCTGCTATAGCCAATCCATCCCCCTTATCTTTGCGCTTGCCGTGCTCAATATGGGCATGACCATAGAAGAAGCCCTCACCGCCCTCACCCTGAACGGCGCGGCTGCCCTTGACCTTTCGTCTCACACAGGCAGCCTCGAGCCCGGCAAGAATGCCGATATACTTCTCTTGAATGCGCCATCGCCATCGCATCTCGCTTATCATGTTGGAATGAATCTCGTCGATACGGTCTTTAAGCGCGGAACTCTCGTTTGGCCTCGCAGTCGGTGATAACTTTCCAGTCTTAGTCTGAACTGACCCTCTCTATTATTTTGCTGAAAATGCTGTTCAGTTTTATGGGCTGACTATAGTTTCTTACGAGGCACTGAGGAATGCACTAAAGAGCATAGAGTGGGATATTCACTAACCAGCCTTCATCGCGATAAGGCGAAAGCGAAGTGCGATAGCATCGAGGTGGTGAATATTTATCTCTAAAGGCGCGGAGGCTCTTGGATTGAAGGTTCTCAACGGCTTTGACTTCGAGGGGATAGATGGCTTCGGCTCTTTGGATGAGAAAATCGATCTCTGCATGGGAGGTCTCGCTCGACCAATAGAAGACTTCGAGGTCCTTACGCACATGAAGTTCCTGCGCCACATATTGCTCAGTGAGCGCACCCTTGGCCTCTTCGAAAAGTGCAGAACCTTGAAGAAGGATTTCGAGGGGTAGATGGCTCTGGGCGGCAAAAAGTCCTGTGTCCAGCATGAAGAGTTTAAATGCGCTTTCTTCTTGATATGCGCGAAGAGGAAGCCCCGGCTTTGCCACGCGATAGACTTTATGAACTAAGCCTGCATCGCAGAGCCATTGAATCGCAAGCTCGTACTCACGGGCGCGTGCGCCTTCTCTGATAAGTCCATAGGTAAACTTTCGCTGTTCGCGAGCAAGTTGACGCGGCAGCGAATTCCAGACTGAGCGAATACGAGGAACCATTGCAGGTTCGGCATATTTTGAAAAGTTCTGTTCATAGGCATCGAGAAGCGCTCTTTGAACGTTGCGCACTCTTTCAAGGTCGTGAAAGGCCACAAAGGTGCTCACACATTCTGGCATCCCCCCAACGCAATAGTAGTATTGAAGGTACTGTATGAGCCGATCACGCAGCGAATCGATGAGCTGCCAGTCGCGTTGTGCAATGATGCGTGTAAGCTCAGATTCTCCCAAAGCCCAGAGAAATTCCTCAAAAGAGAGCGGATAGAGATCAAGAAAATCGACCTTCCCTACAGGGAAAGAAATGCCTTTGTGCAGTGCGATGCCGAGCAGCGAACCTGCAGCAGCAATATGGTAAGCAGGCGCATTTTCCGCAAAATATTTGAGCGACGTAAGCGCTTTTGGGTTTTCCTGCACCTCATCGAAGATGATGAGGGTCGTTTCAGGATTGATTGCGGTATGTGTCTCGATTCTGAGGCCAATGAGCAGACGCGCGATATCGAGGTCGGACGCAAAGAGCTGCGCCATACGATCGTTTGCTTCAAAATTGACATAGGCGACATTCTGATAAAAGCGTACACCAAATTCCTTAAGGAGCCATGTCTTCCCAACCTGGCGCGCGCCATGAAGAACGAGCGGTTTTCGGGAGGGGCTTTCTTTCCATTCTTGAAGGTCAGCAAGCGCTTTTCGTTCCATAAAAAGAGGATAGTGCAATAATGCACAAAAGTCAAGCCAGTTTTGTGATGATTTATCACATTTATCGCGCGAGTTTTGTGCATGATTATACGCATGATGCGTGGGATAATTTCTGACATGATGAGCTGAGCCCCTTTGTCAAGACCATTTGTTGATGGTTTTATTGGAAGGGTCCAGTTATTTTGGACACGAAGATAAGAGAAATCTATGAATTCAGCTCCTCATACTCTCGAGGAGCAAGATACCCTAAAGCAGAGTGCTTTCGTATGCCGTTATAGTACAACTCAATGTAGCTGACCAGTGCATGGCGCGCTTCGTCTTTTGTCTTGAATCCGGCATCATTCACCAGCTCACGTTTCAGCGTCTTGTAGAATGATTCCATGAGTGCATTGTCGTACGGATTGCCTTTACTACTGTTTGACAGAATTGCTCCCTTACTTCTTACCAGTGTCGTAAAGTTTCCACCAGTAAACTGGGAGCCTTGGTCCGTATGAACGATAAACCCCGGTGCCGGCTGTTCCTTGCCGAAGCCCTGGAGGAATGCATCCATGACAAGTCGTTCAGTCATCGTGGACGATATCGACCAACCGACAATCTTGCGTGTAGACAGGTCCAGGAATGCCGCAAGATACAGATAGCCTTCGTGTGTGGGAATGTAGGTGATATCTCCAAGCCATACTTTATTCCAATGGTCTTGAGTGAAATCCTGCTGGAGCACGTTAGCCCAGGCTCGATTCGAATGTTTCTTGTTGTAATTTTTATAGGCTCTTCGTGCACCTTTCGCATACAGACCCATCGTACGCATGAGCTTTACGATTCGTTTTCTATTGACCTTGATCCCTTCATCCTGTAAGGAGTGTGCAATCCGTTTCGCGCCATATCGTCCGGAATGCTGTTCGAATATCTCAAGTATCTTTTGTGATAGGACTTCATTCTCGAGCTGTCGATCAGATGGTTTCCGTTCACGGTATGCATAGAACCCACTGCGTGAGATTCCCAATGTCATGCAGGCCTTCCTGATTGAGTATCGGTGTTGCTGTTCCACCAAATACTGAAATCTCACGCTCTTTTGGTGCGCAGGAAGACCTTGAATTTTTTTAAAAGCTCAACCTCTTCATCAAGTTCCCGGTTCCGCCGCTCAAGACGATGTATTGTTGCCTGGTAGTCATAGATTGTACTTCCATTGCCAGGAAATGCACTCTCCCCATACTCCTCATACTCGTTCACCCAACGATACAGACTGTTCGGATGCACTGAAAGCTGTTGTGCTACTTGCGATACTGGCAAAGCATCATCGAGCACGAGCTTCACGGCTGCAACCTTAAACTCCTTGTTGAACTTCTTCCTGGACATGAACCCTCCCTTTTTCTCTTAACTTCATGTCCATTTTATTATACCCCCTCCATATAGATATTATCGAGCGCCCGATCTTTTCCATCCATATTGATCTGAATACCATGATCTTGCAGCACGGAAAGAAATTCCTCCTAACTAAATTGGCTACCTTGATCACTATTGAAAATACTCGGTACTCCATACTTCAGAATCGCTTATTCAAAGGCTGCGACACAAAAATTAGTATCCATCGTATTCGACAGCTACCACGAGATTACCTTCCTGGAATAGACGTCAATGATGCTCACAAAGCACACCGTTCCCTTTGGAGATACCCAAGAGTGCACATTGCCGACGAATCGAAAGCTGCGGATGCTTCGGCTCTACCATTGTGGTTCGCTCTCTTACAACTGTGTGTACTTTTTTTAAGAACTCATTCTCTACTTGAAGCTGGCAAATCTCCTTGTATAGCTCCTCTTCTTTATGCTCCGCTGCTTCTTTCTCTTTATCCTTCTGGGATCGCTCAAAGAGCTCCGGTGCATTCTCCTCTAGCTACTCTTTCCACATCGCTAGCAGATTCGGATGCACGCTGTAGAGTGTTGCCAGCTCCTGAATCGTCTTCTCTCCCTTGATTGCTTCAAGAGTAACCTTTGCCTTGAATTCCTTGTCGTAGTGTTTGTGCATAGTGAACTCTATGCTTCCTTCTTCTTTCTTTTCAAGAAGGTTTGGTCCACTCTATTTTTCCTCGACAATGGTCTAAATCCTAGGGCTCATTATTGCCCTGGCGATTAAGAGTCTCAGATTAAGAGTCCCAGTAGGCCGCTTGCCCGATTGCAGAAAATCACGGTATGCTTGCTTCCGGTGGTTTCCCATTGGCTTTATCGGCATACATCGCTCTATCGGCGGCGATCATACAGTCGTCAACAGATAATTCATCCGATGGGATAACGGAATGTACCCCTATGCTGGCTGTAACATGCTTTGGATCTGGAAAGTGGCCGGTAGTTATTGGTACCTCTTTTATCGTTTCTTTCAGCTGCCTGGCAAATTTCACTGCGTCTTCATTCTCCATGCGAGACGATATGATAGCAAATTCATCTCCGCCATACCTTGCCAAAATGTCAGAAGAACCTTCAATCAAAAATGACAAGGCATTCGCGATCTGTTTTAGACAATTATCCCCGGCAATATGGCCATACGCGTCGTTGAACTCTTTAAAGAGATTTACATCTATCATAAACAATGAAAGGACTGTGCCGGTAGCCTTACATGTATTCCATCTTGTTCTTAAAGCTTCATCAAAGGCAAAACGGTTTAAGACACCGGTTAAACCGTCAATTTGAGAAAGAATCTCCAATTTTTTATTTACCTCGACTAATTTACTATTGACTCTCTCAATTTCATCGTTCTTTTCCAGCAGTGCTTCTTTATTCAGAAAATCTTCGGTCCAGCTTTTAAACCGCATGCGGGCTATCATACATGAAAGTAAAACCAACGTCGTACTGTTCAATATATTGCCGAACAATAGTTCGCCAGATTTCTGAAAGTACGGCAGAAGGACGACAAAGAATACTTGGGCAGCTCCAAACAGGAGAAAAAAAATAATCGGCTGAAAGAGTGGAACAACTGAAATCGCTATGACCGTTGCCAGGTACACAATGATTTGTCCGTAAGCTATTTGATCCAGCAAGGATATACCAGCGCCCCAAAACAATAGCAAACAAGAAAAAATTATTCCCGCGACTTGTATGGTCTTCAGATGCCTGGGAATGTCCTTTCCCAGCACGACAAAAACCAGCCAAAATGCCGCCATCGCTATAGCCAATACGACATACATCGAAAAGTAGTATATGTCAGGTTGTTCGAACACCCTTTCTTTCTTGCCGACAAAGGACCCAATGATCATGATAATCTCTAACAATAAGATGGTTATCGAGACGATTTTAGCTTTGGCTATGTTGGTGGTACAAGTAGAAATAGCGAACTTTTCCTTATATTGGCCGGGTATTGGTATATAAAAGAAGCTTTTCAGTGACTTGAATATGTTCAAGACCATCGTATGGTACCTGCCCCCCTCGTCGTCTCTACATTAGCAAAACGCCGGCTCTTTGTCAAAAGTGTAGGGATTTTTTGGTACGGAGCATTGTCGAGGATATCGACAAGCTTCACCATGCGTTCATAACACACTGAGTAGCCTGCATCGATAGCTTTAAGTCCGAGGCCGACAGCGAGCATGATTTTGCCAAGTCCTGGAGGACCCATGAAAAAGAGCTTCTGGTTCGCTGCAATCCAGGTGAGTTCCTTAAGTGCATCTAAAGGTAGCCGACACCGAACGAGGAGAGTGGCTGCGTCAGCATGGGCTACACTCTGAACACCTTGCCCTCTACGAACAGGAACTGAAGGACATCGTGAGTGACAAGCAACTGGACTTAAAGCGAGAGAACGCAGAACTAAAAAAGCACGGGCGATATTTCACTCGGACGAGGAGGACTAATCGATTCGGAGCGGAAAATACAGGCAGTGGCGCTCATCGAAGAGGCGGCGGCAAGCGGTGTCCGGGTGAAAAAAGCATGCGAAGTCCTCGGCATCTCCATAAAAAGCTACATACGCTGGAAAGCCGGTATGACGGTCGACAGACGCAAGGGGGCGGAAAAATCGGTGCGGTGAAAGCTTCCCCCAGAAGAGGTCGAACAGTTTTATCGGGCAGCCAACACAGCAGAATACTGCAACCAGACACCTGCTCAGATTGTTGCATCTCTTTTGTAGCAAGGCACTTACTACGGCAGCTAGCGCACCCTCTAGTGCATCCTAAAGGCAAAATCAGCTCCCCCCTCCCGAACTGAAAGCAGGAAACCAGCAAGGAACCGCAAGCCTCCAGAACTGGTGGCAACCGGCCCTAATCAGATGTGGAGTTGGGACATCACGTGGCTCAAGACCGATGTGAAAGGACTATTCCTCTTTGCCTATGTCATCCTCGATATCTTCTCCCGAAAGATTGTCGGTTGGAGTATCGAAGAATCCGAAAGCCCGGAACTTGCACGAAACCTTTTCCGTCGCATCATCCGAGAACTTGGCCTCATGCCGCTTTTCGTACACGCGGATAACGGGGGGCCGATGAAAGGACTATCGCTGGTGGCATTCCTTACGCAACCGGAAGTCGGGCTCACATATTCACGGCCACGGGTGAGTGACGATAACCCGTTTATCGAAAGCTTTTTCAAAAGCGTCAAATACCGTGTCGGCTACCCAAAGGTGTTTTCAGGCATTCTTTCAGCTCGAGAATGGTTTGCCCGCTTCATCGATTGGTATAATAACGAGCATCGGCATTCGGGTATCGGTTACGTCACCCCGCACGAGAAACACAGTGGAGCCGATATCCTTATCTTTGAACGACGACAAATAACTCTGGATGCTGTCGCTGCTGTGCACCCTTAGCGCTTCGTTCGGGGTCCACGAACGGTTATGCTGCAGCGGGAAGTCAGGCTCAATAAAGCATCCTAGATTATACAAAGAACAAGATCATTGAGCTGTCAACTATATTGACAGATTCCGGCTCCTCTTGCTCAAACTTTTGAACCCAATAGCAGGCCCATTTGGTTTTTTTGTTGCCAAAATGGCACTTTTCAATCAAGAACTGTATAAAACCGCTTTTATTATAGTGTGACGACATAAAAGCCCCCTTGTCCTTTATGTAACTGCGCCATGAGCCATGAAGCTAACCGGCGTTGCGCTTTGCCTAATTGCTCTCTTGAAGGAAAGTCCTTTAGGTCAGTACTAAAGACCGATTGAAACGAAGCAGGTAAGAAGCATAAGCACGAAAGCACAGCAGCTGCTTTATTGCTTATCACGCTTCTATCAAATATGACGCAGAGAAACTTATTCACGCTTCAAAACAGCCTAACAATTCTTGCGCGAAGCTTATCGCGCTTTTATTCTTTCTGAATTTTATGATTGTTCACTTATAGGGTTTTCTGAGGTAGAATATTTATGCCGTTTCCAACAATCGAAACTTCAACATAGGAGAAGAATAATAAATGTCATTTAGCACGAAACTGATCAACCTTCTCAAAACCGATCCGCGCTTCGTGGACGATGAAGGCGAACTGGTCCTTGCCGCCGTGCAAGACCGCGCCTGGAAGATTGACCATGGCCTTGTGAAGTTGCTCCTTTCAGACAAGGAAATCAAAGCTAAGTTTTTTGACGAAATCGAAGGGCATTGGATTTTCAACATCAATACCTTCATCGACTATATCTCGCAAAAGAACTTTTTGGACAACTCCTACACCCGTTTTCGCAACCGCATCGGCTTGACCATTGGCGGCAAATACCTGCGTGAACGCGGTGAGGTGGCATTGGTCTGGCCGTACAAGGATTGCGTGCTGGAAGGCGGGCAGACGAAGGAAGA
>Ga0208695_1001664_pt1 | contig 17903 bp, 15 predicted proteins | sample AD_UKC111_MetaG_FD_184449 | JGI IMG/M metagenome (GOLD analysis project Ga0208695, IMG submission 184449) | Active sludge microbial communities of municipal wastewater-treating anaerobic digesters from Hong Kong - AD_UKC111_MetaG (SPAdes)... | ecosystem: Engineered > Bioreactor > Anaerobic >...
AAACATTTGTGATTAAACTAACATTTGTGCTTCGTATCAACATTTGTGGTAAAAATCCGCCACTACGCCAAGCCGCAAACCGTTAGCAGTAAGCAATTTTTTGCGTTCCAATTTTGTTTAGTGCGGTCGCTGTTTTGGACGCGGACATTTGATATTTACGACAACCACGATGTTTCCAGACGAGTAAATTCAACAAGACTATTTCTACACACTACGACACCGACAATGACAAACGATAACCTGACCTATTAATCGCTTCTACCTTATCTCGATAACCCGGACATCGCTACGACAATGACAGTGCAATTGCGCTAACTGCTCCATAACTTCACACGTAATGATAAATTTGTTTTCAAAGATAATTTGTGGTTCGGGACAAATTCCTAATGACGATATTTTGACAGCGACCTGTCGGGTATGTAACTCTCGGTTGGCAGGACGTTTTCGATTGCCTACTGCTAACAGCGGTTTTGCGCTATGCGGGCAATTTGCTTCATTCGAAAATTTGAGTTACATTTAAAATCAGAACAAAATGAAAAATTATTCACCCAATTCCCGCACACCGCAATAGCCGCAAACCGTTAGCGGTAATTATATAACGACAATACATCTTGACAATTTGTAACGGACAGACCCATCATTGACAGCAACCGACAACCAAACAGAAAATGAAAGCAATCAGAATACTCATAAATTCAAATATCTTTATTTCTCTTTCCGCAGTTGCATTAACTGTAGCGACACAAATACAGTTAGGGCTTAATCCTCAATGGCATCCTTATCTATTTTTGATTTTTTTTGCAACGCTTTTTGAATATAATCTTCATAGACTAATTACTATTTTAACGAATTCTGATGCTCTAAACTCTGATAAACACAATTGGGTTAAAGACAAATCGAACTGGTTCTATTTATTAGTATTTTTATCCGTTCTTGGTTTCGCTATTTCTGTTGTTGAAGCAAAATTAAAAGTGCTTCTTACATTAGCTCCAATTGCTGGGCTCACTTTATTTTATTCAACCCCTCTCTCAAAAAGTGCAAAAAGGATTTTTAGACTAAGGCAAATTCCTTTTTTAAAAATATTCTTAATTTCATTTGTATGGGCTACTGTTACCATATTACTTCCTGTAATTCATTCGGAAAAAGCGTATAACAATTTTCATATTTTGACCATGATAATTGAACGATTTTTGTTTGTATTCGCAATAACAATTCCATTTGATATTCGAGACATGATTGCCGACCGCCAAGCAGGATTAAAGACAATTCCATTGCTTATTGGTGCAAAAAAATCAATCTACAGTTCAATATCCGCCTTGGTTCTATTTCTTACAATTGCTGTATTTCATTACTTAATCACAAATCAATGGATAATTATAAGTGCATTTACAATTTCGTTCTTAACAACAATTGTATTTTTAATCAACGAAAGAATACGAAATTTGCCATTATATTATTATGGAATTCTTGACGGAACGATGTTATTACAAGGTGTCTTGGTTCTCGGGTTATATTTTATCAATTTAATTTTTCAATAAAGATGTTAAACAACGGAATACCTGTTTCTATTTCATTATCGCCAACGCTACAACGAGAAAATGTAGCTTCAAAAAAGAAGTACGACAAGAAGCGTTTATTACGCCTATCGCTACTTGCTATAGTAATTGCGATTTGTATAAGTTTCATTGCAAAATTGCTTGTATATCTTATTGACTTAATAACCAACATCGCATTTTATGGCAATTTCTCTATTGAACCATCAAGTCCAATGCACCATTCTTATGGAATATTTGTAGTAGCCGTTCCAATTGTTGGAGGTTTAATTGTTGGCTTAATGGCGTTATATGGTTCAAAAGCCATTAGAGGACACGGAATTCCTGAAGCAATGGAGCAAATTCTAACCAACCAAAGTAAAATAAAACCAGCCATTACTTATTTAAAACCACTGTCAGCAGCCATTTCTATTGGTACAGGTGGTCCTTTTGGCGCAGAAGGCCCGATAATTGCGACAGGCGGAGCTTTGGGTTCTACTCTTGGACAGCTCATAAAAATAACGCCCAATGAACGAAAAATATTACTTGCTGCCGGAGCAACAGCAGGTATGTCTGCTATTTTCGGAAGTCCGTTAGCTGCAATACTTTTAGCTATTGAATTATTGTTGTTTGAGTTTTCTGCACGGTCTTTTATTCCTGTTGCTTTGGCTTGTATTACTGGTGCTGCTGGACATCATTTGCTATTTGAAGAAGGCGTTGTTTTTCCACTTAATTTTCTGCTACAACCATCATCCAATTACGCACTTTTGTTTTATGCAACGATGGGAATTGTTATAGGTCTGATTTCAGTTATTGTAACTAAAGTTGTGTATTGGATAGAAGATGTCTTCGAAAAACTACCTATTCATTGGGCATGGTGGCCTGCCATTGGTGGTATAGCCGTTGGAGTGGTTGGTTTTTTTGCACCTCGCACACTTGGTGTTGGATATAGTAACATTACCGACCTTCTTACAGGTACAATGCCAATGCAAGTTGTACTTTCATTATGCGTTTTAAAATTTTTGTCTTGGGCAATTTCTTTAGGTAGCGGCACTTCGGGAGGAACACTTGCTCCTTTGCTTACAATAGGCGGTGCAACAGGAGCTTTAATAGGTAGCATTGGAATGTTTTGGTTTCCAAATTCTGGAATTAACATTCCTCTTTCAGTGCTTGTTGGAATGTCTGCAATGTTTGCGGGAGCATCAAGAGCGTTCTTGACATCTATTGTTTTTGCATTGGAAACTACAGGTCAATCCAATGCTTTGTTGCCTTTATTGGCTACTTGCAGCACATCGTATTTTACATCCTTCTTTTTAATGGAAAACACAATTATGACTGAAAAAATTGCCCGCAGAGGAGTTGTTACCCCACATTCTTACGAGCCTGACATTCTTGAAAAAACAACAGTAGGACAAATTGTAAATGATAATGGAATTGTTATAAACGACAATATGGAAATTGGTGAAGTACGTCACTGGCTCACAAATGAAACCGACCTACTTTCAAGATATTTTATAATTTCAGATACAGAAGGGGAATATAGGGGTTTGTTAAGTTCATCAACTCTATTTAATTCCCAACATGCCACTGATAAAAAAGTAGGCTCGATTATTAAGCGAAATAATTTATTTGTTCAACCCACGGAAACACTACGGAAAGCGGTTGAAATAATGGCAAAAGAAAATGTAGATATATTGCCGATTGTGGTGGACAAAAAAATTACTGGCATTTTAACTTATCAACATATAATTTCCATTTATAAAAATGGACTTGACGAACACGAGAAGCAACAAGCATACATTTCTTTAAACAGACAACGACTTAAAATATTAGTACACGGACAAAAACTTGTATCAATTATAAAAAATAAAAAATAACTACCGCTAACAGCGCCTTGGCGTAATGGCGGGTGACGTTCTTCGTAGAAACATTTGTGATTAAACTAACATTTGTGCTTCGTATCAACATTTGTGGTAAAAATCCGCCACTACGCCAAGCCGCAAACCGTTAGCAGTAAGCCTATTGGACGACACAACAACGACCAAACAGACGACTTAAACAAGAAAAGAAATCAAATTTTGACAGGTGACCAACATACAGACCATATTTCAACTGGACAGCAACTGAGCCGACACTCATTGCCGACCCTTCTGTATTTTTTATTTTCCCCACCGCACATTTTTTTAATTCAATTTTATTGCCACCGCACAAATGGCACATTTGGTTTTGCCCGACACACAAGCCGACCCTTCGCAAAACCAAAAGAGCCATTTTTTGCCCACGCACTAATGACGACAATGCAACTATAAAACTTAACTTAGCAGACATTAAAAATTTTAAATATTGACACCTGAAAATGGCGAAACAGAAGAAAGAAATAAAAGAAAAAGCAATTGAAGTTACCCTTTGGGAAGCAGCAAATAAATTAAGAGGCAGCGTTGAGCCTGCCGAATACAAACACGTAGTGTTAGGACTGATTTTCTTAAAGTTTGCCAGCGACAAGTTTGAAGAACACCGAGCCAAACTCATTGCCGATGGCAAAGAGAAATACATTGAAATGCCCGAGTTCTACAATATGAACAATGTGTTCTTTTTGGAAGAAACCAGCCGTTGGAGTTATCTGATAAAAAGAGCCAAGCAAAACGATATTGCCCTGCTTATTGACACTGCCCTGCACACCATTGAAAAAAACAACAAAGCCCTGAAAGGTGCTTTGCCCGACAATTACTTTTCTCGTTTGGGTTTGGATGTAACCAAACTGGCTTCGCTGCTCGATACCATCAACGATATTGACACCACGAAAGACCCCAAACAAGATGTGGTTGGCAAAGTGTATGAATACTTCCTTTCTAAATTTGCTTTGGCAGAGGGAAAAGGCAAAGGAGAATTTTACACGCCCAAAAGCATTGTAAACCTGATTGCCGAAATGATTGAACCTTACAAGGGCATCATTTATGACCCTGCTTGTGGTTCGGGTGGTATGTTTGTGCAGAGTATCAAGTTTATTGAAGCACACCACGGCAACAAAAAAGAAATTTCCATTTACGGACAAGAGTATACCAATACCACTTACAAACTGGCTAAAATGAACCTTGCCATACGTGGCATTAGCGGGAATTTAGGCGAAAAAGCAGCCGACACTTTTCTGGACGACCAACACAAAGACCTGAAAGCCGATTACATAATGGCAAACCCACCTTTTAACCAAAAAGATTGGAGAGGCGAAAATGAATTGATTGACGACCCACGTTGGAGAGGTTATGATGTGCCACCCAAAAGCAACGCCAACTATGGTTGGATTTTGAATATGGTGAGCAAACTTTCTGAAAACGGAGTTGCAGGTTTTATCTTGGCAAATGGTGCACTGAGCGGTGGTGGCGAAGAATATAAAATACGCAGAAAGCTGATTGAAAATAATTTGGTGGAAGCCATTTTGGTATTGCCACAAGATATGTTTTACACCACCAATATTAGCGTTACGCTGTGGATAATCAACAAAAACAAAAAAGCACAGAGCAAAAAAGTAGGTGACGAAATCCGTAACTACCGAGACCGTGAAAAAGAAATCCTGTTTATGGACTTGCGACAAATGGGTATTCCGTTTGAGAAAAAATACATTCAGTTTTCGGAAGAAGATATTTTAAAAATTACAAGCACTTACCACCAATGGCAATGCCAAGAAATTGAAAACATTCCTGAGTTCTGCTATTCCGCTTCGTTTGATGAAGTAACTAAAAAAGATTTTTCACTCGTACCAAGCAAATACATTGAGTTTGTAAACCGAGACGAGAAAATTGACTTTGACGAGAAAATGCAAACCTTGAAAAGCGAATTTGCCGATTTGCTGAAAGCCGAAGCCCAAAGCAAAAATGATTTACTAACTGTGTTTAAGGAGTTGGGTTATGAAGTCAAATTATAGACGCATTGGCGAACATATCAGACTTGTTGATGAACGAAACAAAGGGTTGCGAGTGCAACAACTTTTGGGTTTAAGCATTTCCAAACAGTTTATTCCTTCTGTTGCCAATATCATTGGAACGGATATGGAGAATTATAAAATCATTCGCAGAAATCAATTTGCTTGTAGCACAATGCAGGTAAGGCGTGATAAGAAAATGCCTGTTGCTTTGTTGCAGGAAGTTGACGAAGCTATTATTTCACAAGCCTATCCAATATTTGAAGTAAAAGACGAAAAAGAACTTTTACCCGAATATTTGATGATGTGGTTTACTCGTAGTGAGTTTGACCGAGAGGCTTGTTTTCACGCAGTAGGCGGTGTAAGAGGAAGTTTGGAATGGGAAGATTTTGAAAACTTACAATTACCCATTCCCCACCCCGACAAACAACGAGAGATTGTAAAAGAATACAACACCATACAAAACCGCATAGCCCTTAACCAACAACTGATACAAAAACTGGAAGAAACGGCTCAGGCGATTTATTGGGAGTGGTTTGTGGAGTTTGAATTTCCTGATGAAAATGGAAAGCCTTATAAAAGTAATGGTGGGGAGATGGTTTGGAATGAGGAATTAGGGAAAAAGATTCCGAAGGGATGGGAAGTTGGAAAGCTCGAAAATGTTTTGGTATGCAATCCTGAAACTTTATCAAGTAAAGATAATTTCAAGAGCATTCTTTATTTAGACACAAGCAATATCACAAACAATAGAATCAATGAATTACAGGAGTTTGACTTGGAAAAAGATGAAGTCCCAAGTCGGGCAAAACGTAAAGTAAAAGATAATGATATTATTTTTTCAACAGTTAGACCTGCTTTAAAGCATTATGGAATAATCAAAAATTTACCTGACAATCTAATTGTTTCGACTGGCTTTGCAGTTTTTAGAGTAAAAGAGGCAGTTATTTTTCCCGAGTTAGTTTATTCATTTTTAACTGATGAAAAAACTGTCGAATATCTACAAGCGAAAGCAGAAATGAGTGTATCAACATATCCGTCTGTAACTTCTGAGGATATTACTAATCTCGATTTTACAATTCCTGAAAAGCGAGTGCTTGATTTAGCAAGAAATGTTTTTAAGAGCAAAGACGACTTCATCAATTTGAAAAATAAAGAAAACCAAAAGCTAACGGAGCTGAAAGAGTTGTTGCTTTCGAGGTTGGCGACAGTGGAATAAAAACAAAATAAATATGTTCATAAAAAGTATTCAAATAAAAAATTACAAGTTATTCTCACCCGATGAATACTTTGAGATTAACGACTTGAATATTCCTGATTGCATAATCAATGGTTCAGGTCTTACAATCTTTGTTGGTGAAAATGGATGCGGTAAATCTACTTTATTGGATGCCTTTGCAATGCCTTATGTTTCATATAAAACAGATTCATTTTCTATTGCAGATATAAATGACCCTGAAAAGAAAGTTGAAATAAATATTTATACTGATGGCGATTACACTTACAAAGGGACAATGCCAAAAGCTGAGTATAAAGGTAAAGGTTTTGCATTTAAAGGTGGAATACGTAGCAGAGGAAACAAGGAATTTTTATCATCCATAGCAGTTACAGACCAACTCTATATTAAAGCAGATGGTCAAGCAATGCCCAAAGACAATACACCAGATTTAAGGCTGACAGTTAATAATCCTTGGAGTGGTTCAAGATTCAACGAAATTGAATACTTGATTCTAGATAAAAACAGAACATTCCAAACCCGTAAAGGAACATATAATGATACAAGATTTGATAGAATAATGGAGGATTTGAACTATCAATACATCCAAAAGGAAAACAACCCTACTGATTGTAACGATAGTTTGAAAGAGGTGAAAAATCTTGAAAACAAAGGTGTAAATGTTGGAATTGCAGAAGCAATTTCAAAGTTTAATGAAATTAGCGGTAACCAATTAAAACTAAAACTAATTGATAATTGGAAGCCGTTTTCAAACGCATTTTTCGGGAAGGACAAAGAAAATTTACAATCAATTCCTTTGAATCAACTTGGTTCAGGTTATGAGATGATATTTTCACTCATATATTCCTATTTTCTCTCAAAGAAAGGAAACAAGAAACTGATTGTACTAATTGATGAACCTGAACTTCATCTACATCCAAAATTACAATCAGATTTCATTGAACTACTTTTGGAATTTTCAAAAGACTCACAGATAATACTCACAACACATTCGCCATTGTTCATAAAACAAGCAATGAGCAACAACAATGTTAAAGTCAAGATTTTGACAAAAACAATAAACTCGGTTGTTGTCGCAAATCCTGAATTAGCAGTATTACCTTACGTATCAGCAAATGAAGTTAATTACGTTGCATTTAAACTTGCTACTGAAGAATATCACAATGAGCTGTATGAAACGCTTTTTGGGTTAAAAGCAACAAGTAACAACATTAAAGAATTTGACACTTCCTTTTTCCAATTGGAAAAAAATGAACCTAAAAACTCTCCTTGGAAAGGTTACCCAAATGAAGTTTCAATTCATACTTTTTTGAGAAATCAAATTCATCATCAGGCAGAAAATGGTAAAGCTGAATATGATAATCTGAAATATTCTATTGAAAAAATGCGAGAATACTTAACAGAAATAAATGGATTGAACTAAATGAAATTCACCGAAGAAAAATTAGAAAAGGCGTTTACCGAGTTGTTGGGGCAAGAAGGATTTCCACACCACTTGGGCATTACGATAACTCGTAAGCCCGAAGAAGTATTGATAGAAGAAGATTTGCAAAACTTTCTTTTAGCTCAATACGCTGGGCAAGGCATTACTGTAAACGAAATCAAATCTATCATTCTTCAACTCAAATCACTTTCATCATCTGACCTTTACGAAAGCAACAAAACATTTCTGAAAATGCTTTCAGACGGTTTTATCCTCAAACGGGAAGACCGCAGCCAAAAAGACATTTACATTCAGTTAATCAATTACGCAGGTTTAAATAGACACCGTCAACCCGAAGAAGGAGAAGTCATTTCCATAGCAGCCGAACCCGAAGCACAATATCCGCCTGACAACAACATTTACAAGTTTGTCAATCAATTAGAAATTGTTGGTTCAGAAAAACGCATACCGGACGGCATAGTTTATATAAATGGTTTGCCCTTGGTAGTATTTGAATTCAAATCTGCCATTCGTGAAGAAGCTACCATTTATGATGCTTACAAGCAGTTAACAGTTCGTTACCACAGAGATATTCCCGAACTATTCAAATACAATGCTTTTTGTGTCATCAGCGATGGTGTAAACAACAAAGCAGGTTCATTCTTTGCTCCCTATGAGTTTTTCTATGCCTGGAGACGTGTTGCAGGACTTGCTAAAGATGTTGACGGAATAGATTCAATGTTTACGCTCATTCAAGGAATGTTTCACAAAAACCGTTTGCGTGATATTATTCGCAACTTTATTTACATACCGGACAGTTCAAAAAAGAACGAAAAAATAGTTTGTCGCTATCCGCAATACTATGCAGCACGGGCATTGTATGACAATATCAAAAAAGCCCAAAAACCCGAAGGAAACGGAAAAGGCGGAACTTATTTTGGTGCCACAGGTTGCGGAAAGAGTTTTACAATGCTTTACTTGACAAGGCTTTTAATGAAAAGTGAATACTTTGAAAGCCCGACCATTGTATTGATAACCGACCGCACCGATTTAGACGACCAACTTTCGGGGCAATTTACCAATGCCAAAAATTTCATTGGCGACAACACTGTAGTAAGCGTTGAAAGCAGAGCACATTTAAGAGAATTAATTCAAGGCAGACAAAGCGGAGGCGTTTTCTTAACCACAATTCATAAGTTTACAGAAGATACCGAACTGCTTACGGACAGAACCAATGTAATTTGTATTTCGGACGAAGCTCACAGAAGCCAAGTAAACCTTGACCAGAAAGTAAAAGTGACCGAGAAAGGCGTTACCAAAACCTATGGTTTCGCAAAGTATTTACACGATTCGCTACCCAATGCCACATTTGTAGGTTTCACAGGAACGCCAATAGATGCAACGCTTGATGTGTTTGGAAAAGTGGTTGATGCCTATACAATGACGGAATCGGTGAAGGATGAAATCACCGTGAGAATTGTATATGAAGGCAGAGCCGCAAAAGTGTTGTTGAATAATTCCAAACTCAAAGAGATTGAAGAATACTATGCCAAGTGTGCCGAATTAGGAAGCAACGAAAATCAGATTGAGCAAAGCAAAAAAGAAATGGCACAGATGTATGCCATTATTGGCGACCCTGACCGTTTGAAAGAAGTTGCCAGCGACTTTGTCAATCATTATGAAAACAGAATATCAGAAGGTGCAACCGTAAAAGGCAAAGCAATGTTTGTTTGCAGCACTCGTGAAATTGCGTATGAGTTGTATAAGAACATTTTGGAGTTAAAACCTGAATGGAATGAATTACGAGCAGCCGAAGATGGTGCAGTCCTAACCGACAAAGACAAACGGGAACTGAAACCCATTGAACGAATCAAACTCATTGCCACCAGAGGACAAGACGACCCGAAGGAAATGTATGATTTGCTTGGCACGAAAGAACAACGTAAAGAGCTTGACCGCCAATTCAAAAATGAAAAATCAAATTTCAAAATTGCCATTGTAGTTGATATGTGGCTGACCGGTTTTGATGTGCCTTTCTTGGACAGTATTTACATTGATAAACCAATCCAAAGACACAATTTAATTCAGACCATTTCACGGGTAAACCGCAAGTTTGAAGGAAAAAATAAAGGCTTGGTGGTGGATTATATAGGCATTAAAAACCAAATGAATTTGGCGTTGAAGCAATACAGCGAAGGCGACAAAGACAATTTTGAAGACATTGCAGAATCCATCATCATAGTAAGAAATCATTTAGACCTTTTGGCTAAACTGTTTCACACCTTTGACAGTTCCAAATATTTCAAAGGCACAACCATTCAGCAATTAAATACCTTGAATTTAGCTGCGGAATATGTGCAACAAACCAAAGAGTTTGAAACCCGATTTATGGGCTTAGTGAAGCGACTGAAAGCCGCTTATGATATTTGTGCTGGAAGCGAACAATTAACGCAGACCGAAAGAGATTACACCCATTTTTATTTGGCAGTTCGTTCTATTGTTTTCAAACTTACCAAAGGCAATGCACCCGATACGGCACAGATGAATGCTAAGGTTCGGGAAATGATAAAAGAAGCCCTACAAAGTGACGGTGTAGAAGAAATTTTCAAACTCGGTGACGAAGCAGAAACCGAACAAGACATTTTTGATGAAGACTATTTGGCTAAGATTGAGAAAATCAAATTGCCAAATACGAAAATCAAATTGCTTCAACAGCTATTAGCCAAAGTAATTGGAGAAATCAGAAAAGTAAACAAGGTTAAGGGCATTGACTTTTCAAAGAAAATGCAAGCCTTGGTAGAACGCTACAACAATCGAGATGCAAACGATATTTTGAGAAGTGAGGTTTATGAAGAAATGGCAAACGCTTTGACAGATTTGATTTGGGAAGTTCACAAAGAATTTTCGGCAGGCGATGAATTAGGAATAGACTTTCAGGAAAAAGCATTTTACGATATTCTGAAAGAGCTTTGCATTAAATACGACTTCAAATATCCAGACGACAAAATGATTGAACTGGCAAAAGCCGTAAAAGACTTGGTTGACGGACAAGCCAAATTTCCTGACTGGAACAAACGTGATGACATAAAATCAGCCCTAAAAGTTGGACTTATTCTTTTGCTTGACGAGTATGGCTATCCACCAGTTGAGAGAGACGAAGTATATGTGGAGATATTTGAACAAGCAGAAAACTTTAAGAAAAATCAGAACTAATGAACCCACGCAGCAGTCACACACATTGCCAAGTCGCACCAGCCGATACACAAGCCAAAACTTGGCAAAGAGTGTGCCTGCCCCACCCTGAAAAAATTGAATTAAAAAAATTTTCCCTCCCTTTTGAAAATAAAAAATACGCAACCGCACAACCCAACGACAGACGTAAATCAGTTGCTAAACAAACACCAAAACCATTGACAGGACAGCGTTTCAACTACTCGGTGGACAGAAGGCCAGCTTGTAACAGCGGTTTTGCAAAAAAGCGGGTTCAGTGGTTAATTGAACATTCTACCTCGCATCAAATTTTGTGGTATGTTGACAGTTTAGTGCTCCGAAATCCGCTTCTTCGCAAAGCCGCAAAACGTTACAAGCAACCCTAACCGACCGACAGTGTAGACAAAAAAAACAATAATTAATGACAACAGGAAATAAAATAGCAATTCTTATAGACGGTGACAACGCTGAAAGTGGACTAATCGAACAATATGTTTCTGAAGCAGGACGTTTTGGACGAGTAACTGTAAAAAGAATTTACGCTGACTGGACTGACAACAGAATGAAAAGTTGGAAAGAACAGCTTAACAAATTTGCAGTTAGACCAATTCAAAAGTTTGCTTACACCACAGCAAAAAACTCTACTGACACTGCATTAATAATTGACGCAATGGACTTGTTACATTCAAAGTTAATTGACGGCATTTGCATTGTTTCAAGTGACAGTGACTATACAGGACTTGCACACAGAATAAGAGAAGAAGGTTTATTTATTATGGGAATTGGCAAATCCCACACTCCAGAGGCATTTGTAAAATCTTGTGAAAACTTTACATTTTCAGAAATACTTCAGCCGACAGAAATAAAAGAAGTAAAAGAACCAGCCAAAAAAGAAGACGAGAAAAAGGAAACAGAAACCGGACCTAAAGCTACAAAACTTCCTGGAATAAAAGTTAATGGAAAAATTGACTTAAACTTAATTGGTTCACTGAAAAAATCAGGTGTTAAATCGGTTGACCTAAAGCAAATAGAAAGTGCGTTCCAAATGGTTGCAGACATTGACACAGGACAAGCATTACTTTCAAGATTTTCAGAAGCACTTCGCAAAAGTGACCCAACGTTTGACCATAGAAATTTTGGCTATACTTCTTTTAGAAAGTTCTGTGACGCATTGACACCAAATTATCAAACCGTTTTGCACGAAGACGGACAAACAATTTCACTAAAGAAAATGGACTAAATATGACGACACAAAGAAGGGCAGCTTGTAACAGCGGTTTGGCAAAAAAGCGGGTTCAGTGGTTAATTGAACATTCTACCTCGTATCAACATTTGTGGTATATTGACAGTTTAGTGCTTCGAAATCCGCTTCTTCGCCAAGCCGCAACCCGTTAGCGGTCATGCTATTGACGACCGTGCAACCATTAAACTAACAGACAAAAAATGAACAGACGAGCCAACGCTTCGGCAAAATCAAAAGAGGTGCAACGCCACCCACAAGCCAACGCACAGTTGCACCACATTTGCTTTTGCCCCAACCGCACCAGCACATTCAGACTATTGACAGCAACAATATTACTATTGCTGACAAGTTTTTTCAAAATCAATGCACAAACGGTTCAACTTCACTATTCAGGAAGTAATCAAAAAATTATAGCTGCTGTTGCAGAAGCCAATAAGATTTTAAGCAACCCCGACTTTTATAAACGTATTGACACTGTTCAACGGTTTGACAATTCAACTTACAATGGGCTTCAAGTTTCTAACGAAATCAAAAATCTTAACCGAACAATTGAGGTTGAAGACTACTGGAACCCGTTTGGAATTGCAAACGCCAAAACAGTTTCTGTTGTAAAACTAAATACAGCAAAACTTAGAAGAAGCCACAAGTCCATTACAAATACAGTAATTCATGAAACCGTTCATGCTGTTGATTGGTGGACTAATGAAAAATGGGATTACACTCATGACGGTAACAGTCCAGATGGACAAGACTATACAGCCCCTTGGGTAATTGGAGCAATTGGCGAAAGCATGGTAAACTAAATTATGGCAGTAATCCAAATTCCAACATACGAACACATTGACCAAATCAGGCAGCTTAACAGCAAATACCTGATTACTCATTTGACCGATGCACAAAAGCAAAACGGTTTTATCCGTATTGAATATGACCGAGACGATTTGCAACAAATAATTGAGAACAAAGAAATTGTAATTGCAACAAACGGAGAGCAAGTAATTGGCTATTATCTTATTGGAAGAAAAAGCGGCAAAGCCGCTTTGAACTACCAAAGAAATAAAGCCAAAAGTTTGTTTGACACGAACGAAATCCCTTTTGCCAAAATTGGTTACGGCTGCCAAGTGTGTATTGACGAAGCGTATAGGAACAATGGTTTGTTTGCCCAAATGCTTAACACTTTGACCAATCAGGTAAAAGACAAATACACTCATTTACTCTGTTCTGTTTCGGACGACAATATTATATCCATGAAAACGCATATCACTAATGATTGGCAATTGATAGATACGTTTGAGGCAACGAAATTTTTCATTTACAAAACCCATAAACCAACAATAGTATAGATGAGATTTTACTGTTTACACGAAGGATTTTACGAAGGTGTTCAATTACGGCTTGACCAACTGAAAGCCGCTTGTGACCAACTGAATGTTGAGTTTGTCGCCATTAACAGCCTTACGGCTGATTACAGCAATTTACCAACGCTTGCAAAAACTGATTTATTATATAATGCTACAAGAGGAAGTGAAATCTTAGAAACACTTTTGCTCAATAAAGATGTTACGACTTTTTACATCCGCAATCCTGATTTTGTTGTTTCTAATCCTGATACAACCAAATATTCAATTTTGCACGATAAGGCAAATCTGCTTTCACCCAAAACCATTTTCAACATTACAGCCGACAGGCAACTGCTCAAAAACTATGTGGACTATTTAGACGGTTTTCCCATTATCATAAAAGCAACAGGAAGCACAAGAGGCATTGGCACAATGAAAATTGACAGTTGGCAAAACCTTGTTTCAACGGTTGATTATTTAATAACAACAGGCGACAAGTTTATTCTTCGCCAGTTTATAAAAGCTAAAAGCGGTTGCCGTTTAATCGTGCTGGGTAATGAAGTAATTGCAGGTGCTGATTTTACAATGAATGAAAATGATTTCCGCAATGCGGTGGACTTAACACAGGTAAAATACACCAAACGCACATATCCCGAAACTGTGAACCAAGCTGCCGTTAAAGCTACACATTTAGCAAATGTGGAGTTAAGCGGAGTTGATTTTTTGGAAGATGAAAACGGAAATTTTTATTTATTGGAAGTTAATTTTCCGACAGGATTTAGCGGATTGATTGATGTTTGCGGGGTGGATATACCGTTGAAAATGGTTGACTATTTAAAGAAGAAAGCCGATGGAAAAAATTGAACTCATTGAGCAAACCATAAATAAAATTGACACCCTGATAAAAGAACAATTGCCCGAAAGTAAATATCAGTTTGAACTGCATGATTTGCTCACGGACACTAAGCATTTTAGAGGGTATGATGAGCCGTTTCATTGGGGTTCCGTTTATAAACTGTTTGTAGTAGCTGAAATCTTAAAAATGGCTGAAGAGAATTTATTGAACCTAAACGATAAACTGCTTTTGCACAAAGAGAAATACCAAAACGGAAATGGCATAATGAAATTTATGACACACCTAAACAAGCTGACATACATTGACGCTTGCAAAATGGTAATGGCAGTTTCCGATAACCTTTGTGCAGATGAACTATTAAACATAGTTGGTTTTGAGAGATTGAATAATTTATTCCGAAAAGCAGCTTGTAAATCATCAAAACTCACACAAAATTTAGATACTGTTGTTAAAAATCTCTTTGCAGGAATTGATAAAAACGTGCAAGCTGATTTTTACCATAGTGAAGCATACTTTCAATATTTTGATAAGAAGCTAAATGATTTGCTGATTGACAGCCACACAAGTGCACAAGATGTAAACGCTTGCTTGCATTTTGTATTCAATAATTATTTGAGTGATGAAAGTCGTTTGCGATTGAAAGAGTGTTTATTGCTTTCCAATCAACATTCACGAATTGCGTATTACATTTCGTTTGGAAAGTTTTTACTCAAAGGGAAAACAGGAACATTAGGAATTGGAATTGTCAATAATGAAAATGCAGTTATTATTCACAAAGAGAGCAAAGAGATTTACGGCTACTTTGCCATAAACACTAAAGAAAACAAAAAAAGATATTTTCAAAGCAATGATACCATTGGGTTAATCGGTCTTGAAATAGCTAACCTATATGAACAACTTGATAAGCAAACTAAATAGCGGTTGGTGGCAAATGGCTGTATTAGTTGCCTTGTTGGTGGCAATGAATATCGGTATAGAGCAACTCACAGACAAGGACATTACAGGAGCAGAAATATTGTTCTTTCGTAGTATTTGTAATCTAATAGCTGCTATTTTCATTGCAGCTTACAGCAGAAAAAGTATTATACCCAAACAACCCAAATTACAGTTAGGTGCTTTTATTTGCTTAGGGTTGAGTTTGCTTTTAATCTTTACAGCCTATCAATATATTTCGGCAGGTTCGGTAAGCACTTTACAACGCTTAGATATTCCTTTGTTGATTATCATTACAGCATTTGGCGGTCAATCAAAATTATCACAAACGCTTTTGGCTTTATTGGCTTTTGTTCTTGTTGCTGCGTTGCTCATTCTAAACAAAACCACAGACGAAGACCCGATTGGATATTTCATTGTTTTGTCAGCCGTTATAATTCTTTGCATCAACACATTGCTTCAAAAGAAAATAGCTGTAACAGAAAACATTCAAACCATCATTTTAATTTCAAGTTTGAGTTCAGGTTTTTGGGGAGGTATTCGTTGCTGGCAGACGCATTCAACTTTTGCAAACATTCACCTCGATAGCTTATTGGTAATAGCAGGTTTAAGTATCATCAACCTGATTATTTTCTACATCGTAAACGACCTTTACAAAAAGAAAAGCCCCGAAGTGGTTCGTTACCCTTATCTGTTAGCCGCCTTTCTGACAATGATAACCGAAATGATTGTTGAGCATAAAATATTCAATCCAATACTAATCGTTGGTAACATATCAATTCTTATCGTGCTGACACTTTTAGTAAGAGGCAGACACAAAAACCTAATGGTAAATGAAGCACAATAATTCAGCCAACGCATTTAGCGGCACATTTGCATTTTTGCCGACACACAAAGCCAAACAAAAAAATGCAAAAGAGCCACCAAGCCACCGCACGACAAACCGCAGGGACAGTGCAAACTTCAGACAGCAGACCTTCATGGACAGAGAAGCACGAACCGCTAACACGGGTTTGGCAAAAGTGGCGGTTCAGTGCTCCGCAGACACATTTGTGGTTAATCAAAGTTTGGTTCTCCGCATCAACATTTGTGGTGAAAATCGCCACCTTCGCCAAGCCCGAAACCGTTAGCAGTAAGCCATTCTGACGATTTTACGACAGATTATTTTCAAAGACTTTTTTCGCAAAAATATCGCATCCGGACAGACAATTTCTCGGTAACGCTCCTACCCTATTGCTGACACAAACGGTCTTGTTCGCAGGACGCTTTCGCCACGACAACAGGACATTAATGACGCAAAATCGGTCGCGGACAATTATGACAATCAATCGCTGTTATGTTTATCAGGACATTGACGTAATAACAACTCGACAAAATACATTTCTCGAGATTGTTCATTTAGTTGGGCTGTGTTGCATCCAACTCGCCAGACGTATCGTAGGACGATAGTCTGACGGTTGTTAATCCGTATGTGGCCAACTGCTAACAGCGCGGTTGCGCTAAGCGGGCAATTTGCTTCATTTGGAAATTTGAGTTACATTTAAATTGTAACAATTATGAAAATTAAACTTCTATTTCCCGCTCAGCGCAAACGCGCGGAACGTTAGCTGCAAGCAATCCTGACGATTTTAACGACATCTATTTCTAAGTTATTTTTCTGCTAAATTATCGCATTCGGACAGACAATTTAGCGGTAACGCTCCTACCCTATTTTGACAAACAAAATGATTTGCTCGCAGGACAATTTCGCTGCAACAATCCGACATTTATGACGCATAACCTGTCGCGGATTATTCCGACAAATTAATCGCGGTCGGACATTCTATTGCTTGAGTGATTGCGTTAATATTTCCGGCAAGTCAAAAAACAAGGACGACAATGACGTTGATCGTTTGCTATCGCTTTGACGCGGTTACAATTCAAATACAAATGCTCAATACAGTGAGTATTTTGCAGCGGTTGGTCAAAATCCAACTCGCCAGACGCATCGTGGGACGATGGTCTGACTTGTTGTTCATGAACATTATGTTGCCAGCAGCTAACAGCGCGGTTGCGCTATGCGGGCGATTTGCTTCATTGGAAAATTTGAGTTAGTTTTAAACTGTAACCAATTATGAAAATCAAACTTCTAAATCCCGCTCATCGCAAACGCGCAAAACGTTAGCTGTAATATTTTATGAGACCAGTAATACTTCTTAATTTCCTGATTTTAAGTA
>Ga0208695_1001665_pt1 | contig 17902 bp, 14 predicted proteins | sample AD_UKC111_MetaG_FD_184449 | JGI IMG/M metagenome (GOLD analysis project Ga0208695, IMG submission 184449) | Active sludge microbial communities of municipal wastewater-treating anaerobic digesters from Hong Kong - AD_UKC111_MetaG (SPAdes)... | ecosystem: Engineered > Bioreactor > Anaerobic >...
CGAGAGAGTCTTCTTCCCAGGCTATCGGCCGGAGGTGCCGGAACGCCTCGACGATCTGCCGGAAGCGATGGCTGCCCTGAAGGAGGCCCAAAGACCGCTCGTTCTCGCCGGCGGAGGGGCAAACGACCCGGAGTCCTCCCGTATGCTGGTGGAGCTGGCGGAGGCCTGCGGCCTTCCCGTTGCCGCCTCGTTCAGGGGCAAGGGGGCCTTCCCGGAGAACCATGCCCTCTTTCTCGGCTTGTGCGGGATGCATGGAACTCTTGCCGCCAATCGGGCGGCGCGCGAGGCCGACTTCATCCTGGCCGTGGGCACCCGCTTCAGCGAGCGGACCACCGGTCGCGCCGACCGTTTCGCCCCTGGGAGCAAAATCGTCCACGTGGACATCGATCCGGCGGAAATCGGGAAGAACGTGCCGTCCCGATGGTCCCTCGTGGGGACCTCGGCGGGAGTCCTGCGGAAGATCCTCGAGGCGCTCGAGGGCTGGGATAAGACCCCGGTGTCCTGGAGGGAGACCGTTTCCGGCTGGAAAGAAGAAGATAAGGCCCGCCTGGAGATGGAATCCCTCGGTTTTTCCCCGCGGCGGATCCTGAAAGCCATCCGGGCGGCGATGGGAGACCGGGCCCTTGTAACGACCGATGTCGGGCAGCACCAGATGTGGGCCGCCCAGCATTTTGATTCCTGCGGCCCCAGGAGCTTCATTTCCTCCGGCGGGCTGGGAACCATGGGCTTCGGCCTGCCGGCAGCCATCGGCGCGGCGTTCGCGGCTCCAGAGCGTCCCCTTGCCTGCATCACGGGAGACGGCAGCTTCCTGATGAACATCCAGGAACTCGACACCTGCGCCCGGTACGGCATCCCGGTGAAAATCTTCCTGTTTAATAACGGCTCCCTCGGAATGGTGCGCCAGTGGCAAGAACTGTTCTACAGGGAGCGCTACGCGCACACGGTGACGGACGGGCTGGTGGATTTCGCCCGCATCGCCGAGGCCTTCGGCGTTCCTGGGATCCAGGTTTCCACCGAAAAGGAGATCGGCGCGGCGATCGAAAAAGCCCTGGACACGGACGGGCCGGCGCTGGTGGAATTCCGTATCGCCATGGAGGAAAAGGTTTTTCCCATGATCCCGCCGGGGGCCGGGATGGATGAGATGATCGAAGGCTGAGGTGGGGGACCCGGTTTAACCTGCTATACTGAAAAGCGTTTAAAAAACGCCCAAAATAGCGGGGGGCCGAAGATGAGGGATTTCAAAGCCAGAAAACACCGGAACCCAAGGAACGATGGTTTCACGCTGGTGGAGCTGCTGATCGCCCTGCTTATCATGGGGATCCTGGCGGGGGCGCTGCTGCTGGTGAGCTCGGCGGGAGCGGACAAGGCGCAGGCGATGCGGGTGGTGAGCGACCTGCGGAACCTGAAGGCGGCGGCGGTGCAGTACAACGCCTCTTCGGGATCCTGGCCCTCTTCCGTGACGGACCTTTCCGGTTACCTGGACGGGCCGCTGGAATGTTCGGGGCCGGTCTGCTACGAGGTGGCCTCAAGCGAAGCCGGGAACTTCGTTGGATTCAAGGCGGACCTGGCGAGGGTCTCCTCGGGGGTGAAGGAACGGCTGAAGGGGATGGCGGAGGCGGTTTCCCTCTATTCCGACACGGCCCTGGCAAACCTCTACGCGGGGCAAGCCGCAGCGGTCTACCCGGTGGGCTACGCCGGAAGCGGGGCCATGGCTGCAGCAGGTGAAAACGTTCTTTTCAGGGCCAACCTCGCGAATCTCGATCAATTCAAACTGCTTTTGGGTAACGCTTGGAGTGCTGACGGACGATTTATCAGGACTACCGGCGTCGTGGAAAGAAGGCTGGCTTTCGGGGACCCGTCCTGGAGGGATTACACCCTTTCCCTGACGGGACGTTTCCTTGACGGCTACGTCAAGGGCAATAGCGGCTACGGGGTTTATTACCGTGCGGACCAGAAGGCAGGCTTCAAAAACCCGGGAATTTCGGGATACAGCTTTCAGATCGACCTCGGGGCTAACGGATTCAAGCTTTATAAAGTGACGAATGGAGTGGAAACGTCGATCAGGTACGTGTCCTTCCCTTCCGGCTTCGATCCCGCTGCCCCGCACGCGGTTTCCATCAGCGTTACGGGGGATCACCACGTCATCAGCGTTGATGGAAAGGTGGTCATGGATCTCCGCGATTCGACCTACCTGTCCGGCAGCGCCGGCTTGAGGGCCTGGTACAAGTCTTCCGCGGAGTTCAGCGATATCGTGGTGCGCCCTTGAAAAGACGCGAAAGGGAAGCGTGACTCACGTCGATCGTCTTTCCTGGGTCAGAAAGTCAAAGTGACGATCGATATCGGCAGCATCCAGATCAAAAACTGATCAAGAGGGACAAAAGGCCCGGCTCCCGTTTCGGGGCCGGGCCTTTTGTTGCACCCTACTCGGCGACGGAAACCGATTCCTTCTCCCCGGACCACTGGCTCACCAGAAGGCCCAGGAGGTAGAGGCCCGTCGAGAAGGCGATCCCCACGAAGAAAGGGTGAATCCCCGAGAAAGCGGGCGAAACCTGAACCCCGAGAAGCCCTTTCGCGGTCGGGGCGAATCCCGCCGCGTACCAGAGGCTTGCGGCGGCGAGTCCACCGAGGGAAGAGGCCCATGTGGCCAGCCGGTCTGCCTTGCCTGCCAGAAGGGCCAGGTAGGGAACGAGGATGGCAGAAGCGATGAGGCTCCAGCTGGTCGTGCAAAGGAGGGCGATGATCGTCCCGCTTTTTGCCGCGAAGAGCCCGGAAGCGATAGCGCAGGCCGCGGTGGCCGTTTTCCAGGCAGCTCCCTCGAGGCGGCGGCCTGTCAGGTCGTGTCCCAGGCTGCCGGCCGCGATGTGAAGAAGGGCCGATGCTGTTGAGAGAGACGCCGAGACGATGGCCATGGCGAAGAGCTGTTGACCGGGGAGAGAAAGAAGCCTTGAGACAAGAAGCGGAATGACGGCGTCAGGTGAAGCGGCTTCATCCGGAGTGATCAAAAGCCGGGAGAGGCCTCCGGCCAGGTAGGTGCCGCCAACGACCACCGCGATGGTCAGCATGGCCACGGGAGCTGCCCTCCTGGCCTCGTCGCGGGACGAGAGGGCGAAATGCCGCTGGATCAGCTGGGGCTGAGCCCAGACCCCGATGGAGGTCACCGCGGCCAGGGTCAAAACGAAAAGCCCCTGGGGCCCCTCGCTCAGCCTCATGAATCCCCGGTTGGCCAGTTCGGTGGGCGGCAGGGCGGAAAGGGCCGCAAGCCCGGTGGGCAGGCCGCCCACGGCCCTGAAGACCGCGAAGAGGAGAAGGGCCACGCCCGCGAGCATGATGCCCCCCTGGAGGGCTTCGGTGTAGAGGACTCCCCGAAGGCCGCCCCAGGTGACGCTCAGCGCGACAAGGAAAACCAGGGTCCAGAGGGAGGCAGAAAACGGCAGCGGTGTAACTCCCGAGAGCATCATGGCTGCGCCCTTGAAGACGGCCGAGGCGTAGACGACCAGGAGTCCCCCGGTCAAAAGGCCGGCGAAGAGACGGAAAGACCTTGACCCGATGGCGGCACCCAGCAGGGCCCCGGGGGTCTTCGCGTTCAGGCGCCTCTGCCAGAGGCGCGTCGGCCAGGCCAGGAAACGGTAGACGAACCAGGTTCCGAACCAGATGTTCCCGGCAGCGATCAGCAGCATCTGGAGGCCGTAGCGGTGGCAGAGTCCCCCGAAGCCCACCAGGGCCACGGCGGAAACGTAGGTCGCCACGTAGGCCAACGCCTGGACGGCTGAGCCGACCCGCCCGGGAAGCAGGTGATCCTTTCCCCTGGCCCATCGGGCGAGGAAAACCAGAAGAAGCGCATATCCTGCCCAGAGAACGATAAAACCGAAGTTCATCTTCGAATCCCCCTTTGCCTGGCGAGTGTCCAGCAAGACCAGAAAACGCTTGCGATCATGGAAGCCACTGCCGTTCCAACCCACAGATCGAACCCTGCCATCGCGATCACCTCCAAAAAAATAAGGCCGCCAGCCCTGGGGGCTGGCGGCCTTGAACCTTCTCACGGGTTTCGAATCAGGCGGTGAGAGGACAGGACCGGGCACCTCCGGGGCGATGCTGCACCGGAGCGTAAGCATAGAGATACGCCTGGCCCTTTCCTGTTCCGATCGAACAATTCTTGTTGATCTGCCGATTCATCAATTGGAAGCCTCACCTTTTGGAAAATTTGAGCGATCATACAGGGGCTCCACGATCTTGTCAAGAGCGGACTCCCGAATCTCTTCCTGCCCTGAAGCGAAGAAAGGCGTAATGGCCTTCTCGGCCTGGATGCGGGCGTCCTTGGCCAGGGCCCGGGCCTGGGTCGAAGCGGCGCAGACGGCTTTCATGAAAGCGGTTCGAACGCGCCCTTCTTCCAACTCGTACAGTCCCTCGATCGTGACACCGCCGGGGGTGACCACGCTGTCGCGAAGCTCCGCGGGATGTTTGCCCGAGGCCAGAAGCAGCTCGGAGGCCCCGATGAGGGTATGGGCAGCCGACCGGAGGGCCAGATCCCTGGGGAGTCCCATCCGGAGAGCGCCGTAGATCAGCGATTCGACCACCGTGTAGAGATAGGCGGGCCCGCTCCCGGCCATGGCGGTCAGGACGTCCAGGTGGGATTCGTCGACGGCCTGGACTTCCCCGACAGAACCGAGGATTTCTTCCGCCAGCCTCCGGTCCGCCTCGCTGACCGTGCTCGAGCAGGCATAGACGGTATAGCCCTTGCGGATTTCAACGGCAGTGTTCGTCATCGCCCGGATGAACCGGCTCCCGGGAGCGGCCCGGTTCATGATGTCCAGGGATATGGCGGCGGCGAACGAGATGACGGTCTTCCCGTCCGTGAAGGGGGCGATTTCCTGGAGCACCGGGACGACCTGGAGCGGTTTGACCGCAAGGAGGATGATGTCCGATTCTGCCGCAGCTTCCCGGTTGTCGCCGGTCAGGCGAACTCCAAGCCCTTCGAGGGCACGGGCCTTGGCCAGGTTTCTCCGCGTGGCCGTCAAGGGCCATTCAGGTGCCAGCGCCCTGGCAAGGGCTCCTCCAATGGTTCCTGCACCGATGATCGCGATTTTTTGCCGACTTTCCTTTTTCATGGGTTCTTTCGCCCCCTTCTGAATGATGAAAAATAAAAAGGCCGCCGACCCGAAGGTCGGCGGCCCGAGATCCCTGGAAAAAGCTAAATCAGGCTCCAGGACACGGCCGGCTGACCCCGGGAAAACGGCTCACGGGGCACGGGTAGCACGGGAGGGCCATGTCAGGGCGCCAGTTCAAGGACATGCGGTTCTTCCTTTCCTGAATCGGTAAGAATTTTGCGAAAGGATACTCTTGTTTCACTCCTTCGTCAAGTTCGTGGAAAAAGGCTCATGTCCCCGGTTTCAGGACGAATGCCGCAATTTCCCGGATTCTGTCGAGGTCCGGCGACCTGAACAGAAAGCAGGTGTCTCCCATGGCCGGGCTGAAGACCGTCGGAACCCGCTCATGGTGGACCAGCTCCTTCCCGTAGGCCTGCAGGATGGCATTGAAGTCGTGTGCATAGGATCGGCTGTCGCGCCTGCCCAGGAACGTGCAGTGGTATTTCCGCTCGTAGGAAAGCGGGACATAGGCCTGGTTGGTCAGCATCTCGGCCCATTCCGCGAAAAGATCGATGTCCGAGGAGTAGTTGTACATGTCGAGAATCAGCCCCCCGGGCGGCCGGACATTGACCTCCAGGGCGATCAGGCGGCCTTCCGCAGCGGTCCTGAAGAACTCCACGTGGAAAAACCGCTCTCGCAGGCCGAAAGCCCCGACCGCCTTGGTACCCGCCAGGAGGAGGTCCTCCGGCAGTTCCCGTTGCGTGCAGAGGAAGACGTCAAGCCTGTCGTTGACCATCTCCATCATGCCGTCGGCATAATGCAGGGAGCCGCAGAAAACGATCTTTCCCTCCCGGTCGGCCAGGCCGTCGAAAGTGACGATGCTCCCCGTGATGAATTCCTCCAGGAACATGTCCACCTGCGGCTTTTGAGCGAAAAAGCGTTCCATTCCGTCGCGGTCAACGATCTTCCAGGTTCCCGTTGCTCCGACCCCCTGGTCGGGCTTGATCACGACCGGGTAGCCCACTTCGGCAACCATCGCAAGGGCTTCTTCGAGCTTGTGAACGACCCTTCCTCTCGCAACGGAAAGACCGGCGCGGGAAAAAACCTCCTTCATCCGGGACTTTCGGCGCATGGGCGCCAGGTCCTCCGGCTTCAGGCCCGGGATGCCGAAATCGGCCCTCAGGCGGGCATCGCTGTCGAGCCAGTGCTCGTTATGGGATTCCAGCCTGTCGATGGGGCCAAAACGGTCCCGGAAAGCGGCAACGGCGGCGGCCGCCTGGTCGTAGCGATGAAGGTCGTCGAGGCGGATCACATCGGCAAGAGCCTCCCTGAGCGCGGGGTTCATGGCTTCGGGGGGCTGGTCGGTAATGCCGAGAACGGTTGCGCCCCGGCGATGGAGAGCAATGGCAAAATTCATGAAATTGGGTGGGAAATGAGGAGAAAACAGGATCACGTTCATTGGGGATGCCTCCTTTCAATCCCGAAGTGCCCAGTCTGCAAAATCTCTAAAAGCCCAGCCGTTCAAGGAAGTAGGGAAGCTGCCGCTGCCACCAGGGCCAGTCGTGGCTGACGTCCGTCCCCCACAGGTCCACCCAGGCGGGGACCCCCTTTGCTTCCAGGAGATTTTTCATGGCGATCGTTTCCCTGGCGGACTCCTCTTCCCAGGCTCCCTGCCCCGCGCAGAGCACAATCCTTCTTTCCCGGTAGCGGTTCAAATACCACGGGTCTTCCAGCCCCTGCAGATAGTGGAGGGGAGAGTGGAAATAAGCCCCGTTGCTGAGATCCTCCCCGACGCTGTAGCTGAGCCCGTAGATCCCGCTCAGCCCAATCAGCGTGTCGAAGGGTTCCGGGTGCCGGAAAAAGAGGTTCGCGGCATGGAAGGCCCCAAGACTGCAGCCGGTGACGACCAACCTTTTCCCGCCCGGGCAGCGGCTTTCGATGAAGGGCAGGACTTCTTCGAGGATGTAGCGCTCATAGGCTTCGTGGCGGGCGACCTTCTCCGCGGTTGAAGCTTGACCGTTGAGCCAGGACTGACGGTCGACGCTGTCCACGGTGAAAAGCTGGAGGCGTCCTCCATCCAGAAACGTGCGGAGGGCCTGGATCATCCCAAAGTCCTCGTATTCGAAAAAACGGCCCCCGGAAGTCGGAAACACAAGAACAGGCTGGTTCCCGTACCCGTAGACCTTCATCTCCATTGGCTGGCCCAGCGAAGGGCTGAACCATGCTGCACCATCCGTCTGCATTGGCGGGTCGCTCCCGTAGTAAAATGGGTTTATCTATTCAAAGTTATAGCACAGTATCGATAAAAGTTTCAGACCGACAGAACGGGGGGATGAACGTGAAAAACCTGCTGCTGCTTGTGGATCCCCAGAACGACTTCTGTGACTGCCGGGGGGCCCTCTTTGTCCCGGGCGCGGACGAGGACGCCCGCCGCACGGCAAGGATGATCAGCCGGATCTCTTCCCTTCTTGACGACATCGTCGTTACCCTCGACTGCCACCATGTGCTCGACGTCGCCCACCCGCTCATGTGGGTCGATGCCCTTGGAAACCCTCCCCCGCCTTTTACCGTGATCACGCTTGAGGATGTCAAAGCGGGGACGTGGAGACCGGTTCGGCCAGAATGGGAGGATCGCCTCTGCCGATACCTGCAGGACCTGGAGGCTCTCCGGCGCTACCGGCTGACCATCTGGCCCGAGCATTGCCTGGTCGGAAGCTGGGGATTCGGGATTGTTCCCTGCGTGTTCGACGCGGTGACGAAATGGGAGCGGGAACACAAAGAGACGGCGACCTTTCTCCTAAAGGGAGAAAACCCCTGGACCGAGCACTATTCGGCCGTGAAGGCGGAAGTTCCTGACCCGGAGGATCCCCGCACCGGCATCAACCATTCCCTCCTGGAGCGCATCCGCGCGGCGGACTGCGTTGCCGTCGCGGGGGAAGCCTTGTCCCACTGCGTGGCCAGCACGATCCGGGACCTCGTCGAACCGCTGGGCGGAGACCTGTCGAGGCTGGTTCTCATCAGGGACGCCACCTCGAGCGTGCCGGGGTTTGAACCGGTCGGGGAAGCGTTCCTGGAGGAAATGGCGCCGCTGGGCCTGAGGCTGGAATCCAGCGAACGGTTTCTCGCCTGAGAATCCAGCCCGCCGTTCATGCGCCCGAGGTTACCCGGACCCGCCGGGCCTTCCCTTCGAAGCGCTCAAGGCTGCCGGGCAGGAGGACTTTCACCCCGACCCGCAGTCCGAGTGCCTCGTGGAGAATTTTAGCGGCCTGCCTCTCGAGCCGCTCCATTTCGAGTTCGCCCAGGCCCGAAGCGCTTTCCACGGACACGGACAGGTCCTTGACGTAGTTTTTTTCCGTAACCTCGAGGGTGTAGTTCATGGAAAGCCCCTCAACCCGCCCGAGAGCCGCTTCCACCTGCGTGGGGAACACGTTGACCCCCTTGATGATGAGCATGTCGTCTGAGCGCCCGCGAATGCGCGCGATGCGGATTCCCCCTCTCCCGCAGGAGCATTTTCCCGGAAGAATGCAGGTCAGATCGCGAGTCCGGTACCGTGCCAGGGGGAGCGCCTCCTTGGTCAGCGTCGTGATGACGAGTTCTCCCTCCTGGCCTTCGGGTAGCCGTTCTCCGGTCACCGGATCGACGATTTCCGCCAGGAAGTGATCTTCGTTCAGGTGAAGACCGTTCTGGCAGGGGCACTCGATGGCCACGCCGGGGCCCATGACTTCCGAAAGCCCGTAGATGTCCAGGGCCGGGACCCCCAGTCCTTCCTGGACCGTCTGCCGGAGAGCCTCGCTCCAGGGCTCGGCCCCGAGGATCGCCGCTTTCAGGGAATGGCCGGAACCAGGCTGGTCCTTCCGCCGGGAGGCAAGCACTTCCGAAAGATGGACGGCATACGAAGGGGTGCAGGCGATTACGGTGGTTCCGAGATCCTGCATCAGCTGGACCTGGCGTTCGGTGAAGCCGGTCCCGGAGGGGATCACGGTGGCCCCAAGGTGCTCCCCCCCGTAATGGAATCCAAGGCCGCCCGTGAAGAGCCCGTAGCCGAACATGACCTGCAGGGTGTCGCGGGGCGTGACCCCGGCGATGGCAAGACAGTTTGCCATGCAGTCCTTCCAGGCCTCGAGGTCGTTTTTCGTGTAGGCCACGATGGTCATCTTTCCGGTCGTGCCGGAGGAGGCATGGACCCGAAGAAGCTCTTCGCGCCCGCACGCCAGCAGGCCCAAGGGGTATGCGTCACGCAGGTCCTGCTTCGTGGTGAAGGGCAGGGCGCACAGGTCTTCAACCCCCCGGATGTCCGAAGGGGTGATGCCGGCCTGCTCCATCTTTGCCCGGTAGGCCGGGACACGGTTCCAGAGGCGGTTCACGGTTGCCGGGAGCCTTTCTGTTCCCTGGGTGTCGGTTTTCCTGTTCGTTCTGCTCATGATTCTCTCCTCCCTTGGGATAAAAAAAGGGCCGGGGCCCCTGTTGGGACCCCGGCCTCGAAACGGCACGAACGCCTAGGCGTCGGCCCTCCGAGGGGGTCCCACGCCGGTAAAAAAGAAACGGACAGACATCTTCGAGTTCGTCGGATTCATCTTTTTGTCCTCTCGCGATTTCATAGGGGTAAATTAGTGAGAACTTATACCATGCCCTCCCGGGATTCGTCAAGGGGCCCGTTCAGGAAAGGATCGGGATCCCCCGGGTACGGCTCCATTCGCGGACGCTTTCTTCGTCGTTGTAGGGAACCGGTCCGTCCGCCAGGATCATGGTCGTTTCCGGCCCCTTGCCAGCCAGCAGCACGACGTCCCCCGAAACGGCCGAATCCAGCGCCGCATGGACGGCTTCCTTCCGGTCCAGGATGACCGAATGGGAACGGAGCCTTGCGCCCTGCAGTCCCTCCTCGATCTGGCGGGCGATGGTCCGGGGGTCCTCGCTGCGGGGGTTGTCCATGGTCAGCACGACGGTGTCAGCCAGGGCGGCCGCAACGCGTCCCATCAGGGGACGGTTTTCCACGGTCCTCTCCCCGCCGAGGCCGAACACGGCATGAACGGATCCGCGACAATCGGCCCCGACGGCTTTCAGGGCTTTTTCCAGCCCGTCGGGGGTATGGGCGTAATCGATAAAGCAGGTTACGCCGTTCTCAAAGCGAAATCGCTGCAGCCTTCCGGGCACGGGGGGGAGATTCTCGATTCCATACCGGATGGCTTCTTGACCCATCCCCAGGGAAAGGGCGATCCCAATCGAGGCCAGGACGTTTGAAACGTTGTGAAGGCCCACAAGGGGACTTCTGACGCGGATCGGGGTTTTCTCCCCCGGCACGGAGATCTCCAGGTCCGTCCCGTCCAGTCCCATGGCAAGGATTTGTCCTCTCAGGCCGGTCCCTTGGCCGATTCCATACGGGAGAGCCCTGTCCGGAAAGAGTTCTGCGAGGCGTAGCCCCCAGGGGTCATCCACGTTCAGGACGAAGCGGGCCTCCGGGCGGGCATGATCCGTGAAGAGTCTTCTCTTTGCCTGGAAGTAGCTTTCCATGTCTCCGTGAAAATCCAGGTGCTCGGGAGTCAGGTTCGTGAACGCCAGGGCATCGAAGCGGCAGCACTCGAGCCGGTGAAGGTCGAGGCCGTGTGAAGAGGCCTCCATGACGCAGGCCTGTCCCCCGTTCTCCGCGATGCGCGCCAGCCAGCGCTGAACCGAAGGGCCATCCGGCGTGGTCCGGTCGGCTGGCTCTTCCCTTTTCCCGTCGTCGTAGACGATGGTCCCTAGAAGTCCGCAGGAAATTCCCCCCGCGCGCAGGATCGATCTTGTGATCCAGGCGGTGGTGCTCTTCCCGTTGGTTCCGGTTACGGCGGCAAGAGAAAGCGCTTCGGCCGGGAACCCGTGGACAGCGGCCGCTGCCGTTGCCGCGGCCTTCCTGGAGTCCTGCACCAGCACCACCGGCAGGGAGGTGGCCAGGGGCCGCTCTGCGAGAAAAGCCGCCGCACCGCGTCTCTCTGCCTCTTCGGCGAAGGCGTGGCCGTCGGTTTTAAAGCCCTTGACGCAGCAATAAAGGGCTCCGTGCGAAACCTGTTCCGTCCGGGTGCAGACATCGGAGAGTTCTGGGTCGGCGAGGGGTTCCCGGGCAAAGGCCGGGGCAAAGCCGGCGGATTCGAGGGTTTGGACAACCTGCGAGAGTTTCATGGAGCGGCAAGGACCTCCTCCTGGCGGATTTGATTGTTTATTCTAAAGCGTTCGAAAATCAGCGCAAGAGTTCATCATGGAAGAGCGGCATTGCGGATTCGACCCTATTTGCGGTTTAATGGCTGCATTCTGAAGTGTCTGCGGAGGCGTTCCCATGGAAGAGTTTACGGACAATCTCAAGTCCCTGCGTGAGAAGGTCTACCAGTACCTGAAGAAAGGGTTGAACGAAGGGCGTCTCAGGCAAGGTGCCTTTTTGAACCTGAACGCCATCAGCGCCGAACTGGGGATGAGCCGGACCCCGTTGAGGGATGCTCTTTTCCAGCTTGAAGCGGAGGGGTACGTGACGATCTTTCCCAGGCGCGGGGTGATGGTAAACCGCCTGGACCTGGAAAAGATCCGAAACATCTACGAGATCAGCGGGGCCCTGGAAAGCACGGTCGTCGCCCATTCGGGGCACAAGCTCACCGCAAGGGACATCGAGACCCTGGAAAGCCTGAACGCCCAGATGAAGGAAGCCGTGGAAACCCAGGACATCGATGGTTATTACGACAAGAACACGGCGTTCCATTCCGTGTATCTCAGCCTCTCCCAGAACACGGACCTGATCCGGACGGTCCAGACGATGAGGGAAAGGTTGTACGATTTTCCCCGGAGCAAGGCGTTCATCAAGGATTGGGAACTGACAGCGATCGGGGAGCACGCAGAGTTCATCCGGCGGCTGAAGGCAAAAGACTTCAACGGCGCGGCGGAATTCCTGCGGGACGTCCACTGGTCCTTTGAGGTCCAGGAACGCTACGCCAGGCTGTATTACTTCGGCCAGGAGTAAAAAGGGATCAAGATTTCGGAAGGCCCCAAGGGAAACCGGTGCCCGGGCAGGATCCTCCTTGCCCGGCTTTTTGTGTGCAAGATTGACATCTTCCGGTTCGGCAATCTAATATATCAACCGTATTTTAGTCATATTTTTATGAAGGGGGTTCGGAGAATGAGGAAGTCCTGGAAAGTCCTGCTGGCAGGTTTGTTTCTTTTCGGCCTGATGGCGGGGACGGCAATGGCGGAAGCGCCGTTTCACATCGGCGTGGTCACGCTGACGGTGTCACAGGCGGAAGACACCTACCGCGGTGCGGAGCGGCTGATCAAGGAATACGGCGACGTGGCCAAGGGAGGGTACATCAAGCACATCACCCTGCCCGACAGCTTCATGTCGGAAATGGAGACCAGCATCAGCCAGATCGCCGGACTTGCAGACGATCCCAAGATGAAGGTCATCGTCGTGGATGACGCGGTTCCCGGAACCACCGAGGGCTTCCGCCGGGTCAAGGAGAAACGGCCCGACATCCTCTGCTTCGCCGGTGAACCCCAGGAAGACCCGAACGTCATCACCTCCGTGGCAGACCTGGCCATCGGCGTGGACAACGTCCTGCGCGGCTACCTCATCATCCATACCGCGAAGAGAATGGGTGCCGACACCTTCGTCCACATTTCCTTCCCCCGCCACATGAGCTACGAACTCCTTTCCCGGAGGCGCAACATCATGGAGCAGGCCTGCAAGGACCTGGGCCTGAAGTTCGTTTTCGAGACCGCTCCTGACCCGACGAGCGACGTGGGGGTTGCCGGGGCCCAGCAGTACATCCTGGAGAAGGTTCCCGCATGGGTCCAGAAATACGGCAAGAAGGCCGCCTTCTTCTGCACCAACGACGCCCAGACCGAGCCTTTGCTCCGGCAGGTTGCCAAGTACGGCGCCTTCTTCGTGGAACCTGACCTTCCCTCCCCGCTGATGGGGTATCCCGGAGCCTTCGGGATCGATCTCTCCAAGGAAAAGGGCAACTGGCCCGCCATCCTGAAGAAGGTCGAGCAGGTCGTCATCAAGAACGGGGGCAAGGGCCGCATGGGCACCTGGGCCTACTCTTACGGCTACGCCACGACCGCGACGCTGGGCGAGTATGGCAAGCGCATCGTCGAAAAGAAGGCGAAGCTCGGCAACATGAAGGACCTGATGGACGCCTACGAGAAGTTCACCCCGGGCGCGAAGTGGAACGGCAGCAATTATGTGGACTTGGGGACCGGGGTCAAGAAGAAGAACTTCATCCTTGTCTACCAGGACACCTACGTGTTCGGCAAGGGCTTCATGGGTGCCACGAGCGTGAAGGTGCCTGAGAAATACCTGAAGATGAAGTAGGTGCCGGGGGGATTTCTTCCCCCCTTTTTTTCGGGGGCGCGGCTCCCGTCATGAAGGAGGCGACTTTCTTGCTTAAAGACACCTTGCAGCCGCTCAGCCAGCGGCTGCAGCGGGAGGGGCTCGATGCGCTCCTGCTGGGACCCTCTTCCGACCTGGAATACCTCGCTGGGCTTCGCCTTTTCGCCGACGAACGCTTCAAGGGGATTGTCTTGCTTTCCGACGGCCGGCTTTTCTCCATCGTCCCCAGGCTTTACCGCGAACAGATGGAGGCCGTTCTGGGGCCCGAGTGCCCCCAGGCTCTCTGGGACGATGCCGAGGGCTTCCTGGAAAAGGTCACGGCCCTGTGGAAAGACTTCGGACTTGAGGGGAAAACCGTGGCCGTGAACGACGGCGTCCGGGCAGTGGACCTCCTGGACCTCGAGGCTGCGGTCCCGGGGACGAGGTTTGTCAACGGACATCGCATCGTGGAAGCCATGCGGCTGATCAAGTCCCCCGAGGAAATGGACGTGCTTCGGCACGCGGCCCGCATTGCCGACGAGGCCTTCTCTGCCCTTCTTCCTTTTATCCGTCCGGGAGTGCGGGAGGGGGAGGTAGCCCGAAAGCTGGAGGACCTGCTGGTCGAGAAGGGGGCGGACGGACTGTCCTTCCCCACGATCGTGGCTTCCGGGCCGAACGGTTCCAATCCCCACTACATGGGGAAAAGCCGGGTGCTCTGCGAAGGCGACCCCGTGGTCATCGATTTCGGCTGCACGTTCCAGGGATACTGCTCCGATACGACCCGCACCGTCTTCGTCGGAAAGGCTTCCGATGAGGACCGGGCCCTCTACCGGGTTGTTCTTGAGGCAAACCTCGCCGGGGAGGCGGCCGCGCGGGAAGGGGCGACTGCGCAGGACGTGGACCGGGCAACGAGATCGGTCATCGAAAAAGCGGGCTACGGGAAATACTTCATCAACCGGACCGGGCACGGGATCGGAGTGGCCGTTCACGAGGCCCCGTACATCATGGAGGGAAACCTCCAGGTCCTTGAAAAGGGGATGGCCTTCAGCGTGGAGCCCGGCATCTACATTCCCGGGCGCCTGGGCATCCGCATCGAGGATATCGTCCTCGTGACAGACAGGGGGCCGGAACCCCTGAGCCACTTCACGAAAGAAATCACCATCGTCTGATTTCTCATTCGATGCAGGATTCGGAAAGCCAGGCGGGAAAGTGTTCTCTCCCCCGCCTGGCTTTCCCTTTTTAAACTTTCGGCACGAACAGGTCCGACGCCCCGTGCGGAGAGAGCCGGACGTCCGGTTCGTTGGCCGCAACGTGGTGGATCACCCATTCTGCCCACTTGACCTTCTTTTCCATCAGCCGCACGTGCTCTTCTTCCGAGTTGAAGGGGTTGTAGAAACCGGCGGTGGGGGCGGGTTCGAACTTGAAATAGCAGGGGCTGTAGATCTTCGCCACTTCGGGCGCGTCATAGAGGCGGTTTGCCCCCCCGTACGAGTCGAAGGTCCAGATGTAGAAATCGATCGGGATGTTCACGACCTTCCGGATCGCGGCCATCTGCGGCAGCGTCAGGTCGGAAACGGGGTTGAAGGAACTCGCTCCAAGGTCCTGGGCCAGCTTCGCGCCCGCTGGCGAGGAAACCCCGGCCCAGACCGAGAGCTTGATGGCGATGTCCTTCGGGAAGCTGCCCTGCTCCTGCATGGTTTTCACGAGGGCCAGGACGCCCCGGTCCACGAGCATGAACCCGCGAAAACCGATCTCGTACATCCGGAACATGTCCGCGATGACTTTCCGGATCTCGTCCGAACCTCGGTGGTTCAGCCCCCCGCAGCGCTGGCCGTCTGGGGTCACGAACTGCCGCCCGATGTCCCACGCGTTCCGGGGGCCAGGGATCGCGATGACCTCCATTTTGTCTTCTGCGGCCATCTGGGCGAAATCCCGAAGCTCAGCGTCATCGAAGAGTGTCCCCCCCTGGCAGAAGGATACGAGGCGGTGGATGGGGATATCCCTTCGACGGCGTTCCGCGATCAGGGCTTCGAGGACCTTGGGCCCTTCGACACCTGACATCTCGATCCGGTAGTGCCCTCCATCGGGGAAACGCTTCGTGCTGGCAGGACGGTCGTAGAGGTCGCGGCCGGGAATCCCGGCCTTTTCCATCAATTCAGAGACCTTGTCGAGACTGAGGGGCATTCCAATCACTCCTTTAATGGGTGTTTTCGAGTGTTCCTTTGATCGTCATTTTTCTGCGATCGGCCCGGATAGCTCCCCTTGAACCCCAGGGCCTTCGAAACAGCAATCCCGGCTTCACGAAGCGGGGAAAGCAGGAGCCTTTCCGCCTGTTTTAGGTCGGGGTGCCTGAAGCAGGGATAGGAAAGGCTGATCCCCGCCGCGATCCTTCCATCGGCCCCGAAGACCGGGACCCCCAGGCAGGCCAGCTGGAGATGGGATTCTTCCTGGTCCCGGGCGAAGCCAAGGAGCCTGACTGCCGCGAGTTCCCCGGCCAGGGCGTCGCAGGAGGAAAGCGTGTTGGGGGTGAACCGTTCCAGGTCGGCTCCGCCATACAGTTCCCGAACCCTCTCCTCGGGCAGGAAGGCGAGGATGGCCTTCCCCAGGGCCGAGCAATAGGCCGGGAGCTTCTGCCCGATCGGAAGGTTGACCTGGATCATGGCGGAACACTGGACGGTGTCGATGTACAGGATGTCCCTGCCTTCCAGGATGCCGAGGCTGGCGGTTTCACCCGTTTTTTCGGCCAGCCTGGAAAGGAAAGGATGCGCCCGTTCACGCAGCTCCTCCGCGCCGGGCGTTCTCGGGGAAAGCAGGGCAAACCGGGGCGTGTTGGCGTATCCCTGGGTCACGGGGTTCTGGCAGACGTACCCGATCGATTTCAGCGTAGCCAGGATGCGGTACACGGTGCTCTTGTCCAGTCCCACCTCCTCGGCGATCCGTGTAACCCCGAGCTCTCCTCTTTTGGCCAGAAGCTCGAGCACATCGAAAGTCCGCAGAACCGAATTCAGGATCTGCTCCTTTCTTTCGCCCTTCATGCAAGCCCGCCTTTCCGGTTCCCGTATGCCCGCAGCCCCGCCCGGATGATTTCGGCCGCTCTCTCCAGTTTCGCCTTTTCGAGGGCATAGCAGAGCCGGATTTCATTGCGCCCCAGCCCGGGCGTGGCGTAGAACCCCTCGAGGGGCGCGAAAAGAACCGTTTCCCCGTTAAGGTCGAATTCCTCCATCATCCAGATTGCAAAGGCCTGGGCATCTTGGACAGGGATTCGGGCGGAAAGGTAAAAGGCCCCCTCGGGCTTTCTCAGGGTAACACCCGGGATGGTTTCGAGGGCGTGGCACAGGGCGTCGCGCCGCATCTGGTATTCCCTCCGGACCCCTTCCAGGAAGGAGGACGGAGTGTCATAGAGCGCCGCAGCGCCGATCTGCTCCAGGGTGGGAGTGCACCCCCTGGACTGGGCGAATTTCATCGCCTGTTCCATCACCGCCTCGTTCCGGGAAACGATGAACCCGATCCGGGCTCCGCAGGCACTGTAGCGCTTGGAAACGGAGTCGATCACCACGACGTGCTCCTTCGCTTCCTCCAGCGAAGCGAAGCTGGTGAACGGGCGGCCGTCATAGGTAAAGTCCCGGTAAACCTCGTCGGCGACAAGAAAAAGGCCGAACCGGGACGCGATGCTTCCCAGGAGTTCCACTTCCTGCCGGGTGAAAACCGTTCCAGTGGGGTTGCCTGGGTGGGACAGAAGGATTCCCCTGGTCCGGGGTGTGATTTTCGACTCCACGGCCCGGGCCGGGTCTGAGACCGGAAGGTGATAGCCGTCTTCCGTTCGGGTGGTCACGGGCACGATCCTCACCCCGGCTCCCGCGCAGATGGCGGCGTAGTTCGCGTAGAACGGCTCCGGTACGATCAGCTCGTCCCCGGGGTCGCACAGGACCATGACGGTAAACCACAACGCCTCGCTCCCGCCGGCGGTCACTAAAATGTTCTCCGGTGCCAGGGCAACCCCAAGCTCCTCCCGGTAGACGCGCTGCAGCGACTGCACCAGCTTCGGGTTCCCGTGAGAGCCGCCGTAGGCCAGGACGGGTTCGCGGAAAGAGCGGACGGCTTCGAAATAGCCCTCGGGTGTCGGGACGTCGGGCTGGCCGATGTTGAGGAAATGCACCTTTTTCCCTGCCTTCAGGGCCCGCTCCGCGAAGGGGATCAGCCCCCGGATCGACGAGGCCGGGACGCCAAGGCTTCTTCTCGAGATTCCTGGATTCACAGGGGGCCTCCTACTCGAACTCCTCGAGCATGCGGGCGAATTCTTCCTCTTTTCCCTTCAGGATGTGGTAAACGTGCTCGTCCGCCGGGAACTGCCCCTGCTTTACCTCGGAAACGTAGGCCCGGAACGCCTCGATCTCCACCTCCGCCACGTTCGCGTACTTCTTGACGAATTTCGGCGTGAACGCCTGGAACAGGCCCAGCATGTCCCCGCAGATGATCAGCTGCCCGTCGCACG
>Ga0208695_1001666_pt1 | contig 17899 bp, 13 predicted proteins | sample AD_UKC111_MetaG_FD_184449 | JGI IMG/M metagenome (GOLD analysis project Ga0208695, IMG submission 184449) | Active sludge microbial communities of municipal wastewater-treating anaerobic digesters from Hong Kong - AD_UKC111_MetaG (SPAdes)... | ecosystem: Engineered > Bioreactor > Anaerobic >...
TTTATGATGGATTAAGCCATACCAGCGTTCTTGAAGTTCCCGATTTTGAAGAAAACGCTATTTTAGTGGATAGTGTTTCCAAACGCTACAGTGCTTGTGGAGCCAGAATTGGTTGTATTGTAAGCAAGAACAAGGAAATAATGTCCTCGGTATTAAAGTTTGCTCAGGCGCGTTTATGCCCTCCAACCGTAGATCAATTGGTGGCAAATGCCGGAATTTATTTACCGGAAACATATTTTGAACAGTTAAAAGTTGAATATCAATCCCGGCGTGATTTGGTATTAAGTGAGCTGGAAAAAATTCCTGGTGTTATTTGTAAAAAACCGGAAGGAGCTTTTTATGTGTTTGCCAAGCTACCTATTGACGATGCAGAGGACTTTATTATCTGGATGCTGAAGGAATTTCAGATTGATAATGAAACGGTTATGGCGGCTCCGGGTGACGGATTTTATGCTACACCTGGATTAGGGAAAAATGAACTTCGCCTGGCTTATATTCTTTGTAAAGAAGACCTGAAAAAAGCAATGTACATTTTTCAAAATGGACTTGCCGAATATCAGAAATTGCATATAGGAAAAGCAAGTTCATAATATTAACAGGAAAAAAAGAAGAAAATGGAAGGGGATTTTCAGGATATAAAAGCAAAAAGGGAACTGATAAATCCCGATAAAGGAGAAATGAAAGGACAATAGTATGAAAACGAAACGAAAAATCTCTCCCTACCTCTATATTCTGCCGGCTTTGTTTTTGCTGGTTGCTTTTCGTTTAATACCAATCATAATGAGCTTTGTAATCAGCTTTTTTGACTGGTCAATTACAGGCACAGGCAAATTCATCGGCTTGCTTAATTATGCTAATATGTTGAAAGATAGCGTTTTTTGGCAATCAATGGGCAATACATTCTGGCTGGTGATTTTTGTAGTTCCCTTAAGCATTATTTTTTCTCTGCTTTTTGCGGTGCTGTTAAACAACATTAAAGCTGTTAAAGGACTTTTCCGCACGGTTTATTTTATGCCCTATGTAACTTCCCTGGTAGCTGTTTCAATTGTTTGGAAACTGATGTTCAATGAGCAAACCGGCTTAATAAATACTTTAATTGGTTATATTGGAATTCCACCTCAAAAATGGTTATCCGAATCCAGAGGTATATTTGAATTGCTGTTTGCCAAGGCAGGAACATCTTTTCCCCGCTTTTTGGGGGGACCTTCCCAAGCGCTTTTTGCAATTATTATTATGACTGTTTGGAAGGGCTTGGGTTATAATACAATTATTTACCTTTCTGGTTTGCAAAACATTTCCAAGGTCTATTATGAGGCAGCCGAAATTGATGGCGCCAGTAAAATCAAACAATTTTTCAAAATAACTCTGCCTCTGGTCTCCCCTACTACTTTTTATGTGCTGATTATGACAACGATTGTTACTTTCCAGACCTTTTCCCAGGTCTATTTAATGACGGATAAAGGCGGACCACTAAATACAACCAAACTGATTGTATATTATATTTATGAAAAGGGATTTGACACTTTGGAAATGGGTTATGCCAGTGCTGTTGCCTTAGTTCTTTTCATCATTATCCTTGCATTAACCATCTATCAAAGACGGTTAGAAAAATATGTTAATTATTAAGGAAGGAGGAAGGAAATGCCGGAAAAGATTCGTATGACCATCATATACACAGTTCTTACTATTTGTGGACTGGCTATGATTATCCCTTTCATCTGGATGCTTTCCACTTCTTTAATGACACAATCCGAATTCAATAAACAGGAAAGCACTTTTATTCCCAAGGAATCATATTATGTTTGGGACAATGGAACTCAAAAGCAAAAAATTATTCTGGTGCAGGAAAAAGGCAATACCAGCATCATTCATATCTTGAATGAAGAAGATAAAATAATTGAGGAATATAAGGAAGTCCCCAGTTCCCAAATAAAAATGATTAAGAAAGTTCCCAGTTTTCACTGGCAGAATTATGTTAAGGCATTTAACAAAGTTCCTTTTATTATCTACTTTAAAAATACACTGATAGTTAGTTTCTTAACTTTAATCGGAGTGCTGATTACTTCTACCCTTGCTGCTTATGCTTTTGCCCGAATGGAATTTTTGGGAAGGGACTTTTTATTCTATCTGTTTTTAAGTATGATGATGGTTCCGGAACCCATCTATCTGGTTTCTTCCTATGTTTTGCTGGATAAAATCAGTTGGCTAGATACCTATCAGGCACTTATAGTCCCTTGGTGTGTAAACATTTTTACTATTTTCCTCTTCCGTCAGCATTTCAAATCACTCCCCCAGGAACTTTTTGATGCTGCTGCTATTGACGGCTGCAGTACTTTTGGAATGCTCTGGAGAATTATGCTTCCTCTTTCCAAATCGGTTATTGCTACCGCTTCCATTTTTTCTTTAATCGGAAGCTGGAACAGTTTTATGTGGCCACTGGTAATGACTAACCGTCCTGAATTAAGGGTCTTGCAAGTTGGTCTTAGCTACTTTAATCAGGAAGCATCAACGCAAACAACACTTTTAATGGCTGCTTCAACCTTTAGCATTGTCCCCATATTGATTCTGTTCTTTATGGCACAAAAACAAATTATAGCCAGCTATGCTAAAGCAGGATTAAAGGATTAAAAGGAGAAAAAAGTGGATGCCAAAGAAATAAGAAAAAAAGCACAATTACAGAAAGCCAGAGAGGCACAAAAAACACCTCCTGCCTATCAAAAACCGGTTCCTCGTCCTCTTTTTGAGGATGAAACAATGCGCCCCCAAAATATTGTGCCGGTAAAATTGAACCGTTGGATAGCTTTCGGGGTCTTTCTTGTCGTTTTAATTGTTTATATGTGTACTCAAGCCCGCACTATGAGCTTTTGGGATAGCGGTGAATATGCAACCTGCATTAGCATTTTAGGAGTTCCCCATCCCCCTGGAAACCCTTTTTACATCTTGTTTGGCAGAGCAATAGTTGCCATTTTTGGGGGTATTTTCCCGCATGCAATGATTGCTGCCTTCATTTCTGCTCTCTTTAGCGCTCTGGCAGTAATGTTTACTTACTTGATAACTATCCAGCTTACCAGTATGCTGAAAGTTAAACCTTGGGAAGCAATTTTTGCCGGAATTATTGCTTCATTTTACACTGCTTTTTCTTTCACTTTCTGGATGAATGCTATTGAGGCAGAGGTCTATTCCGGATTGGTCTTTTTTGTGAATTTAATCTTCTGGCTCACTTTAATCTGGGTGCAAAAAAGCCGAGATTTTTCTCACCAGAATATTCTGCTCTTAATTGCTTATCTCTTTTTCCTGGGTTTCTGTGTTCATCAAACAGCTTTACAAATAGCACCCGCAATGCTGTTTATTGTTTGCTATCCTCTATTAAGACAAGGAATTAAAAGTGGCAGTTTTTTCCCAAAACTCGTTGTCTATTCTATTTTTTTACTGGTGGGTTATTTCCTCTTCGGTGTGATAGGTAAACAGGTGCAGATAGATGATTTGGACAAAATGGGTTTTGCTCTTGTCGCATTCATTATTATATTTATAGAATTAAGAAAAGTGCTTGACCGCCGGATTTGGCTTTTAGGTATTGCTTTAGTTTTAGTTGGTCTTTCTTCCCATATTTATTTAATGGTGCGAGCTGCAGAAAGACCTTTCATCAATGAAGGCAATCCCAGCAACTGGAAAATGTTTCAGGAATATGTTTTAAGAAAACAATACGGTAATACGAGTTTTGTGCAAAGGCGGGGAAATTTCTTTAAAGACCAGTTAAATTATCACTTTTTACGCTATTTTGGAATGCAATGGTTAAACGAGCCATTTTTCACAAAACCCTTAGGTGTAACTTCCGCTCTGTTGAAACCCATAGCTAATATTTTTATTGCCTTTTTGGGAATAGTCGGCGCTATGTTACAATTTCGCAAAAATAAACACAGTTTTTGGTATTTCTTCTCGGTAATCTTAATTACTACAGTAGTAATGGTTTTTGTAATGAATCTTTCCGATGCCGAAGTTCGTGATCGTGATTACTTTTTTGTAGTTGCCTATAATATGTGGGCAATCTGGATGGGAATAGGAGCTTTGGCATTAGTTACACTATGGAAAAGTAAACCTGTAAGAGTTGTTTTATTAATTTTTATGTGCCTTTTGCCCGTTAGCAATTTGATCTCTCAATATAGGGTTCACGATCGTTCTCAGGAATTTATCGCTCTGGATTATGGATTGAATTTCCTTAATTCGGTGGAAGAAAATGCCATCATTTTCACCAATGGAGATAATGACACTTTTCCTCTCTGGTATGCACAAGCGGTTGAAGACCCTTATTCCAAAGAGAATATCTATCCTGCCAGAGATGTTTATCCTACAAAGGAAAGTAAAGAAGCAATCGCTAAGGCAATGGAATATAAAAATAAATGCCTGAAGGGTATCCGGAAAGATGTTTCCGTTGCCAATCTTTCCCTTTTAAACACAAGTTGGTATATCAGACAACTTAGAGACCAAGAAGGAATTCTGTTTAATATTCCTGATGACCAGTTAGATGAATTGGAACCAAGAAGAATTGAAAAACCGTTGGTTATTCCGGGACCACCGGATAATCCTTCAATGGGTTTTACAATGGATATACCTCCTACTGCCGAATGGAGAACAAAAGAACCTTTCTATCGTGTTTCCGACCTTGCCGTGATGCAAATTGTGAAAGATAATTATGGCAAACGACCTATTTATTTTGCTGTAACCTGCGAAAGCTATGTTAATTTTGATGAATATGTTCGTAATGAAGGTATGGTTGGTAGAATTGTTTCCACTCCCAAAGAAGGACAAATAGACCCGGAACGCTTGTTACATAATATTGATGTGGTTTATAACTACCGCTCTATAGAAGACCCAAGGGTATATAAAGATGACAATATGAGACGACTCGTAATGAATTACGGTTCCGGTTTTGTGCGTGCTGCCAACTATTTTGTGGACACGGGAAATTATCCTAAAGCATTGGAATATATTAATAAAGCAAAGAAATTTGTGGATGATGAAATAAAACTGACCGAATTCTATACAAACTATTACAGCAGAACAGGACAGTGGAACAAACTGGATGAATTTATCAATCGCAATCTCGCTACTCATCCCGATGGCTGGAAGATTTATTTAAGCTATATTATTATGCATTTGGTAGATTATTATCCCGATAAAATCATCACCTACCTCAAAAAAGGGTTCCTACTTTTCCCTGATCAGGAATATTTTGCCCAATTTGCTGTCAGTTATGCTCAAGAATATAAAGAATATGATGTAATTCATAAACTTCTGGAGGAAGTAGCTCCTAAACTTCAATATGATATAAGCAGATATCAATCAGACCTGGAAATGCTCTCTGAATAAAAAATAAGTGAATATATGTAGAATGAATTAAGTCAGAAGTCGTCACTGCCGAAATAACTTTAACCCTATCTGAAAACTATTTTGGCAGTGAGGACTAATGACGACCAAGAAAGATCCAAAATGAATAAAAAAAGCAACAGACAAGCCCTCAGGCATATTATCCAACTGCTCTTTTTATTGTTATCACTGGCTTTTTTTGCAGGCATCATTTTCTTTAGTTTACCTTACACTATTCATACTATTTGTCCTTATGCCATAGTTTGTTTCGGCTTAAGCAAAAACATCCTTATTCAATATCTTGGCAACCCTTTCGCGATAACGATTGCCTTCAGCTTTTTAATTCTGGTTTTAACGATTTTTGGTGGTCGCCTATTCTGTGCCTATATTTGCCCTCTGGGAACTTTGCAGGAAATTATCTATGCCCTTTTCGGCAAAAAGCGAAAAGACAGAAAACAAATCCCTCAATTTCAAGAAAGGCGCTTTACTTCTGTTAAATATATAGTGTTGGTTGTAACTATCATCCTTTCTCTAATAGGAGTAAACTATATTTTTATCCATTTATGCCCTGTTTATGCTCTTTCCCTTTTGCCTGATATAGCTGTTTGGGGTTTGATTGTAACTCTCTTGATAATTGTGGCGGGAATTTTTCTGGAACGCTTCTGGTGTAGATTTCTTTGTCCTTACGCTGCTTTAATGAATTTGTTTCAGCACCTGGGACAACTTGTCCATTTTCCCCGCTTAAAAATTCACCGTAATCTGGAACGCTGTAATGATTGCGAACTTTGCTCTCTATCTTGTCCGATGAATATTAATATCACGGAAAATGAATCTGTGCAGAACCCGAATTGCATTCTTTGTTTCAAGTGCAGGGAAAAATGCCCTAAGCCCGAAACTCTAAAAGGAAAAATGGAAAAATAGATGAAAGTTATTCTGCAAATATTGGTACTACTGCTTTTAGGAGGTATTCTTATTTTCCTGTTCTACAATGCTTTCCTATCTTTAAAACCTGTTCCTTTGAACTCCATAAAAAAAATTGTTCCTGAACCAGATAGCATAAAAGAGACATCTCCTGTTCTAAAACCCCAATCCAATCCTGCAAAAGCAGAAACTGCCTCTGCTAATAACTATCAGGATAAAAAGGAGATAGATAAACTGCCAGATGAAATTATACCTGAAACACCTGAATCTGCAGAAACAACAATACCCTCCCCTAAAACAACCTACCAGATAAATCAAGACCTCTGTATTGGCTGTAAACTCTGTATCCGCTATTGTCCTGAAGGTGCTATTTCCCTGAAAAATGGTAACGCTGTAATTGATACTACAAAATGCACTGCTTGTGGAATCTGCTCCGATGGAAATAATAAAAACTTTACGGGTTGCCCGGTTGGCGCTGTGTTTTCCAGAAAGTTCTGAAGTGCTGGAGGGCTGGAGTTCAAAGTGCGGGAGTTCAAAGTGCGGGAGTTCAAAGTGCAGGAGTTCAAAGTGCTGGAGTTCAAAGTTCTTAGTGCGGGAGTTCAAAGTGCTGGAGTTAATGAAAAGGTGAAACACGCTATGAACTTCCCCCAGATATTCTTGTAAATCTCAAATCTGCGTAATCTGCGTAATCTGCGTGAGAATTATTCTGCGTAATCTGCGTGAGAATTATTCTGCGTAATCTGCGTGAAATTATCTCAGGACAAAAAAATAACTTGCCAAAATCCTCATCTCCTTTATTATGTCTTTATGATGAAAAATTCCAAAATGATATTTAAAAAACTTAATTCCTTAGGAGGAAAAATGAAAAAGCTACTTTTCTTATTTACACTAACCATACTGGTTATGGGTATGGCTTGGGCACAAACAGCGTTTACTGCAACTTACACATTTGGTACGGCTGGTAATGTACAAAGTTTTCCTTATAATGGCACTTCTTACGATGGAATAGTAATGGGAACTATTGATAAGGTAACTGTTTCCACTTCTTCAAGCAGTGGAAACTTTAGAGCTACTAATTGGCCACTTGGAGCGACTAATGGTAGCGATATTTTTACAGGCTCTGTTGATCCTAGTAAGTATATTGGCTTCACTATTTCAGCAGCATCGGGTTATAAATTTACTATTTCAACTATTCAGTTTGGAATTGGTAGAAGTGGAACAGGAATCAGACAAAGCCAATGGAGAGGTAGTTATGATAATTATGGTTCCATATTAAATAATTATACTACTTTAAATACAAGTTTAACTAATACATCAGGTGTATTAACAAATCCTGACCTAAATTCATCTTGGACAGGAAATGTGTTGACCCTTGGTTCTGATTATGCCAATATTACAACCAATTGCGGGTTCAGGTTATATATGTACAATGCTGAAGCTACAGCTGGGACAGCTGGTTTACAGGGACCAATTACGATTACTGGAACTTTTGAATTATCAGGTGGTGCTCCTACAGTTGCAACTCCCATAATTTCTCCTTCTACAGGGACTTTCTACTCTCCTTTTAATGCTTCAATCTCTTGTACAACGGAGGGAGCAACTATTTATTATACTACCGATAGTTCTGATCCGGATGAGACAGATACAGAATATACAACTCCTATCTATATTAGTCAAACCACAACTCTAAAGGCAATTGCTTATGCTGAGGGATATGATCCAAGCCCTATTGCTACAGCGGTTTATACATTTCCTGAAATAACTGAAGTAGCTGATATTGCTACCTTAAGAAATCAACCCACTGGAAATAATGTTTATCGTTTAACCGGAGAAGCGATTCTTACTTTCCAACAGAATTTATATTATCATCCCAAATGGGTTCAGGATGCATTTGCCGCTATTTATATTTATGATACTGCTGGAAAGATAACTACTGAGTATAATATGGGAGATGGAATAACCGGCTTAATTGGAACTCTTTCCACTTATAACAGTTTACTGGAATTTGTTCCAGTAGCTGATCCCGGACCTGCTACTTCAACCGGGAATACTATTGTACCTGAAGAAAGAACTCTTGCCAGTTTAACCAGTGCAGATCAATCCAAGCTGATTAAGGTATATAATGTTACTTTAGGTACTACCGGTAACTTTTCCTCAAGTGCACAGAATATTCCTGCTACCCAAGGTGAAACAACTTTAACTTTAAGAACATTAACTTCCACTGACTATAACGGACAACCCATTCCTCAAACTCCTCAAAATATAACTTGTTTGGTGGGCCAATATAATGCCGATATGCAAATTACTCCCCGTTTTTTAGCTGATTTTGAAGAAGCATTTGACTTTCTTGAAGATACTCCCATAACCATAAACGGATTGACTGTTGTTATTTCCGGTGGAAATGCCAATTTAGGTAGTGGTGAAATCCCTCCTATTCCTAATCAAAATGTAACCTTCACCACTTTATCTTTTGTTTTGGATAACAGCATCCCTGAATGGAATATAACCATTACTCCCGGTGCAGCTTACGGTGCTTATTATCAGAACGGAAGCTGGCATACTGTTACAGGAACTGCAGAACAGATTGTCTTCAACATTACTTTTGCCAAAGGTAAAGGTGAAGAAGAAATTCCCATTGTCTTAGGAGAACAGGATCCTACATTGCCGGTAGAATTGAGTAATTTTACTGCAGTGCTTACTTCCGATATGTATGTGATGATTAAATGGATAGCAGAATCGGAGACCAATCATTCCGGTTATAATATTCTGCGAGCAGAAAAGAAAGACCTGGCTGCCGCTCAAAGAATAAACGCGCAAATAATTGACGAAGGTATTGCCACGGGAACTCAGATAAGTTATACCTACACTGATTTTGAGGCATATACCAATATGGTGTATTATTATTGGCTGGAAAGTGTTTCTCTGGATGGAGTAAGTGCTTTCTATGGTCCTATAACAGTCACCATTGGTGATCCAACTCAAGAACCGATTCCTCCTGCAGTCAAGATTTCTACCCAACTGCTAAATGCCTATCCTAATCCTTTCAATCCGAATACCAATATCCGTTATTCCCTTAAGGAGGCAGGAAAAGTGAAGATTGATATTTATAATCTGAAAGGACAGATTATTCGCACTTTAACTGCTGAACACAATATCCCCGGTTTTTATCAAATTGCCTGGGATGGTTGTGATGCAAACGGTAAATCGGTTGCCAGTGGAATTTATATGTATCGGATGACCAGTGGAAACTATAGCTGCGCAAAAAAGATGGTGCTGGCAAAGTAAGGTTAACTGGTTAACAAAAGAATTTAAAAGTCGGAGCTAAGTAATAAGCTCCGACTTTTTTTTCGGAACATTAGTACGGGAGTGCAAAGTGCGGAAGTTCAAAGTGCAGGAGTTCAAAGTGCAGGAGTTCAAAGTGCGGGAGTTCAAAGTGCGGGAGTTCAAAGTGCGGGAGTTCAAAGTTCTTAGTGCTGGAGTTCAAAGTTCTTAGTGCTGGAGTTAATGAAAAGGTGAAACCTGCTATGAACTTTCCCTATTATTCTTGTTAATCTTAAATCTGCGTAATCTGCGTAATCTGCGTGAGAATTATTCTGCGTAATCTGCGTGAGAATTATTCTGCGTAATCTGCGTGAGAATTATTCTGCTAAATCTGCATGAACTTACATTTTTCAACTTGACAAATAGTAACTGCCTATTTCTATAAACTTCGGTTGCTGAATATCACTTTTTCTAAAATATATTTCAGCGCCATAACTCATTATCTATAAATAAGATATTGACTTAAGAAAATAGAGGTTTGGAGATGTTTTCATCTATTCGCAAAAGAAACGGTTCTATCGTTCCTTTTAAACAACAAAAAATAGCCAAAGCAATTGAAAGTGCAGGACTTGCCACAGGTGAATTCGGAAAAGATATTGCCGGGGTTTTAACCTTACGGGTTTTGAATTTGGCACAGCAGGTTATTCAAGATGAAATTCCTGAAGTGGAAAAGATTCAGGATATTGTAGAAGAGGTCTTGCTTGCCTCACCTTATAAGAAGACCGCCAAAGCATATATTATTTATCGTGATCAGCATTCTCGGATTCGGGAACTTGTTTCCAAAGCTGGAGTGGAATTGATAGATCAATATTTGGAAAAGTTGGATTGGCAGGTGAATGAAAATTCCAATATGGCATATTCTCTGCAGGGATTGAATAATTACATCGCTTCGGAAGTAAGTAAGACCTACTGGCTGAATAAAATATATCCTCCGGAAATCAGGGAAGCACATTTAAGCGGGGATTTTCATATTCACGATTTGGGTCAACTTTCTGTTTATTGTGTAGGTTGGGATTTGATGGACCTTCTTTTAACAGGATTTTGTGGTGCGGAAGGAAAGGTGGAAAGTACTCCAGCCAAACATTTTAGAAGTGCATTAGGGCAAATTGTAAATTTCTTTTATACTTTACAGGGTGAAGCAGCAGGCGCACAAGCATTTTCCAGTTTTGATACTCTTTTAGCACCCTTTATTTATTATGACCGTTTAAGTTATAAAGAAGTAAAACAGGCACTGCAGGAATTTGTTTTCAACATCAATGTTCCTACCAGGGTTGGTTTTCAGACCCCTTTTACCAATATTACTTTAGACCTGAAACCGCATCAGATTTATAAAGATCAGGCAGTTATCATTGGAGGCAAACCAAGGGATAAAAATTATGGTGATTTTCAGGCAGAAATGGACATTTTAAACAGAGCATTTCTGGAAGTAATGATTGAAGGTGATGCCAAAGGGCGGGTTTTCACTTTTCCAATTCCTACCTATAATATAACTAAGGATTTTGAATGGGATAATCCTAATCTGGAATATTTATGGGAAGTAACTGCCAAATACGGTATTCCCTATTTTTCCAATTTCGTAAATTCTGATATGGACCCCAAAGATGCACGCAGTATGTGTTGTCGTTTGCGTTTGGATACCAGAAAACTGGAAACCAGGGGTGGCGGACTTTTTGGGGCTAATCCTTTAACCGGTTCCATCGGAGTGGTAACTATTAATTTACCTCGTATCGGTTATCTGGCAAAAACGGAAGAGGAATTTTTTCAGCTTTTGGAGGAGCGTTTACTGCTGGCAAAAAAATCCCTGGAAATAAAACGCAAGGTGCTGGAAAATTTTACCGCTGGTGGACTTTATCCTTACACCAAGTTCTATCTGAAAAGCATTTATGAGCGTTTTCAGCAATACTGGAAAAACCATTTTTCCACTATCGGAATTATCGGTATGAACGAAGCGATGTTAAACTTTATGGGTGAAAACTTAGGAACAAAGAAAGCTAATGCCTTTGCCTTAAAAATAATGGATTACCTGCGTAAGCGTTTACTGGAATTTCAGGAAGAAACCCAAAATAATTATAATCTGGAAGCAACTCCTGCCGAAGGAACAAGTTATCGTTTGGCGCTTTTGGATAGAAAACATTTTCCCGATATCATTTGTGCCAATTGTGATGCGGATTCACCTTTTTATACCAATAGCAGTCAATTGCCTGTAAACTTTTCGGATGATATCTTTGAGGTTTTGGATTTGCAGGATGAACTTCAGACCAAATATACCGGTGGAACGGTTTTGCATATCTTCGGTGGAGAAAGAGTTGAATATGGACAAAGCATAAAAGCCCTGGTAAAAACAATCTGTGAGGGTTACCGTTTGCCCTATTTTACTTTTTCTCCAACCTTCAGTATTTGTCCTCAGCATGGTTATTTGGATGGTGAACAGCCAATTTGTCCTCTCTGTCAAAAAAAGACAGAGGTTTTTTCCCGAATTGTTGGCTATTTACGTCCCGTTTCTCAATGGAATGAAGGCAAGCAAGCCGAATTTAAGATGCGCACCAATTTTGATCTGCAAAAGAGCAAGAAAAAAGATAGTTCCGCAATTGCCAAAAGTCATTTTGCTTAGGACCAGATAATGAATATTGGAGGGTTGCAAAAATTTTCGCTGTTGGATTATCCGGGCCAGTTATCTGCCATTGTTTTTACGCAGGGCTGCAATTTTCGCTGTCCTTATTGTCATAATCCCGAACTTGTTGATCCCCAAAGATATAGCCCCTTGCTGGAAACGGAAAAGGTTCTGCGTTTTCTTTATCGGCGTCATAAGAAACTTTCCGCAGTAGTAGTTACAGGAGGTGAACCAACCTTGCAAGAAGACCTTATTCCTTTTCTAAAGTTAATAAAAGCAATGCGTTACAAAATAAAATTGGATACTAACGGTTCCCGTCCTGAGGTCTTACTAGAAATCGTTAATCAAGGACTGGTAGATTATTTTGCGATGGACATAAAAGCCCCGTTGAAACTTTATAAAGTTATAACCAGAGCGGATTTGGAGGTAGGAACAATAGAAAAAAGTATGGAACTTATTCGCCGATCAGGAGTTGATTATGAATTCCGCACTACTTATTTTGATTTGCTTTTAAGCACTGATGACCTTGCTTCTATGCAAGATTTACTGAAGCCAGGCGATAAGTTTATCATTCAACAATGTCATTACGGCAAGACCCTGGATGAAATCAAAAGAGAAGATATAGTAACCGGTTCTTTCTCTTTCAATGAAAATCCTGCCTGTCTATCGTTAATCCATTGGGGCACAGAACATAGCATAAAAATATCTTTGCGCAGTTTATGAAAGTTAATATTGAGCACCTTCTGCCTTTTGTGGAAAAACCATCCAGATATATAGACAATGAAATTAATGCCTGGAGAAAGGATTTTTCTGCCTTTCAAGTCCATTTCGCTTTTGCTTTTCCCGATACTTATGAACTGGGAATTTCACATTTGGGTATAAAAATACTCTATTCCCTGATCAATGAATTGGATTATGCTATGGCAGACAGGGTTTATCTTCCCTGGATTGATTTGATTGATTTAATGAGGGAAGAGGAATTGGAACTTTTCGGTTGGGAAAGCAGAAGGCAGGTTAAGGACTTTGACATCTTAGGAATTACCCTGCAAAGTGAACTTAATTACACTAATGTGCTGGAACTGATTAAGTTAAGCGGAATAGATATACACAGCAAGCAACGGCAAGAAACAGACCCAATAATTCTGGCAGGAGGTCCTTGTGCCGTAAATCCTTTACCTTTAGCTCCTTTTATAGATGTGTTTTTTATCGGGGAAGCCGAAGAAGGTATCATTCAAATTGCCGAAATTCTAAAAAACGAAAAGAAGCGTTCCGAACGAATTAAACAAATTTCCAAACTACCATCCTGTTATGTTCCTGCTCTGCATAATGGCATTGATCATATTCATTGTCGTAAGTATACTGCTTTTCATACATCTAAATCACAACACAGTCCTCAATTACTTTCCTGGCAATTAGCTACTCATAATCGCTATGTATCTGAAATTATGAGAGGTTGCTCCCGGGGTTGCCGATTTTGTTTTGCCGGTTATTTTTATCGTCCTGTGCGTGAACGCGAACCCAATGCTATCATAGAAAATATCCTAAAAGAAATAAAAGCAAGCGGTTGGGACGAAGTTGGCTTGTTATCCCTTTCCAGCAGTGATTATTCTTGCATTCAAAATTTGCTATTACAGTTGCTGAAATTTATTGAGACCCAAAAAACCCATATTGCTCTTCCCTCTTTAAGAGTGGACACTTTGGATATGGAAATCGGTCAAGCGCTTAAAAGTTTGGGAAGAGAGGGCTTAACTATAGCTCCTGAAGCCGGCTCTGAACATTTACGCCAGGTGATAAATAAAAACTTGAGCGAAGAACAAATCTTGGCTGGAATTGAAACCGCATTAAAATTTGGCTGGCAAAAGATTAAGCTCTATTTTATGCTTGGTTTGCCAAGTGAAACGGAAGACGATATTGAAGCAATTATTAAGCTTATCCATAAAATCAATGAACAGGGAAAAAGGCGTCTACAAATAAATGTAACTCTTTCCCCTTTTGTCCCCAAACCGTTTACTCCTTTTCAGTGGTGTGCTATGGAAGATGCAGAATCATTATTGAAAAAGGCAATCAAAATCAAATCCGCTTTTGCTAAAGCTAAAAATATCAAAATCCGCTATCATACCATTGAAAATTCCATTCTGGAAGCATTACTTAGCCGGGGTGACACAAAAATAGCGGAAGTTATTGAACTCGCTTTTAACAAGGGTGCCCGTTTTGATGGTTGGAATGAATGTTTTAATTTTTCCTGGTGGCAGGAGGCAATAGTTGAATGTAACATTAACTTAAATAGTTATTTGGGTTCACGCAATCCGCAAGACAAATTGCCCTGGGATTTTATTTCCCTGGGTATAGATAAGAATTTTCTGCTTTCCGAATGGGAAAAAGCAAAAGCGGGAATTCAAACACCCGATTGTAGAGAGCTTTGTTCTTCCTGCGGAATTTGCAATGAGGAAGTTCAAACTAAAACAGCAAAAGGTAGTTTGTTAGAAACAGATAACTTGCAGCAGAATAAGAAAATCCCGCTTTATCAAGCATCTCAATATAAATATCGGGTTTATTATCAAAAAACGGGACTTTTACGCTTTATTTCTCATTTGGATTGGATGCGTATGCTTTTCCGCAGAATATCAGTTTTAGAACTGAAAACTATCTTTACACAAGGGTTTAATCCCCATCCCAAGGTTTCTTTATGTCCTCCTTTAGCAGTTGGAATTGAGGGTTTGGCAGAATATTTTGATCTCTCTTTTTATCAACCCTATTCAGCGGAACTAATTTTGCAGGAATTTAACAAAACCAAAATTCCTGATTTTACTGTAACTGCCGTTGAGCCCATAAAAACAAAAATTACTCCGCCAAGAACTGAATTGCTCAGCACTATTTTCCCTGACTCTTTATATTTGCATATAAGAGATAAAATCAAATTCTTTAAGCTAAGTAAGATATTTACTTACACAAAAGGCACTCCTCCTAAAGTGAAAAACTATGATCTGAAAGAGATTATCGTTTCCATAAACCTAATCGGTAACGAACTGCAACTGGAAAAATTGCTGGAAAGCCCTTCTGTATATGAAATTCTGCCTGCTGTTTTAACCCTGGAAAAAACAATGCTCTATCAGCAAAAAATTTACCGTAACGGCTTTCGCTAAATGAAAACAGGCAAAATAATTGATGTTAAATGCCGCTGTGGATACACCCTTTTTCGTTATTACAAAGCAGGAAAGGGACGCCTGATCAAATGCATAATAAGTAGATTAACTGCGGATTTTGTAGGACTGAAAGGCGCAGAAACATTTTCTCGACCCAAGTGTCCAAAATGTGGTAAAGAACTGGGAATCATCAAGATGATTCACGGAGAGCCAGCTCTAAAACTTAACCAGGGAACGATTGAGACAATCCGACTGTAACTTCTTATTTCACAAAGAGGAAAGAGAGCAATGTTTAATGAAGAATTGAGAATTGAAAATTATAAATCTTTTCTAATATATATCTGTGTTATCCGTGAAATCTGTGAGAGAAAATTCTATGTCTCTATAAGTCATAAGCGCCTTCAAAGATATCAACCAGCTAAAAAGTTATCAAGGCGCAAATGACTCCTGTCTTACAATGCAAATAAATCCTAACTTTCATTCTCAATTCTCCATTTTCAATAGTCAATTAATCCTCTTTTTCTCTTGCCCTCTTTGTAAAATAATCCTCTTTTTCTCTTTGTTCCCCTTTTTATCATTTCATTCTTTTTACTTTCTATTCCAATTCCAGAGTTAATTGATCCAAATAAGTGCTAATCCTTCTATTGCATAGCTCTATATAAGCAGGTTCAATTTCATAACCAATAAAATAGCGATGTGATTTTAAAGAAGATATTGCAGTTGTTCCGCTGCCCATAAAAGGATCAAGAATTATATCATCCTGGAAGGAATATAATTGTATTAAACGGTAAGGAAGTTCTTCAGGAAAAGGTGCCGGGTGTCCAATTTTTTTTGCTGATTCCGCTTTCATAACCCACACTGATTTTGTCCATTCTATAAAGTCCTCTTTTCGGATCGTGCTTTGTTTGCCTTTTTTGTTTCTATCATAATCTCCTTTGGAAAAAATTAAAATATATTCGTGAATATCCCTTAAAATAGGATTGGTAGCACTCATCCAGCTTCCCCAGGCAGTAGAGGGACTGGCACTTGATGCCTTATTCCAAATTATTTCACCCCTCATATTAAAACCAATGTTTATCATAATTTGGGAGATATAATCGGACAGAGGAATATAAGGTTTCCTTCCAATATTAGCTACATTAATACAAGCTCTTCCACCATTAACTAAGACCCTGTATGTTTCCCTGAAAGAATTTTCTAACAATTCCAGATATTGTCCCAGGGATAAATTCTTATCATAATCCTTGCTAACATTGTAAGGTGGTGAGGTTATCATTAAATGAACAGAATTATCAGGAATTTCCTGCATATTTTCAGCAGAACCAAGAATAACCTTATTCAAATATTCCTCAGGGAATGGATTTTCTGTTTTATCTATCACTTTTTTAGTTTGTATCTCTTCGTATAATTTAGAATCATAAAACTTGGAAGAGTCGTGATTTATTCTTCCCTTTGTGCCAAATGAACTGGTAGATGTTCCTGTTATCTTGTTCATTATTTGCCTTTAAGAAGTTCAATGAATTTCTCTGCTTTAGCGGTATCGGTTTTCTCTCTTGCCGCTATACTTATGTATTTGCCAATTTGTGGCTTATTTAACATAGTAGATAGAAAATAATATTCGTTAGTTACGAGCTCTTCGCAATCATTAATAATATCAGTTACATTGTTATAGGTTTTAAATCCCAACCGGGGTGAGTTCTTTATATAATCATCAATTTCTGATGGGCAAGGATTTAGAGACCAAAAACCTTGAATCACACCGGCAGATTTACACTGATTATTATTTATAATTCTTAATTCTGCATTCTTTACACCGAGAACACCGAAAACACAGAGAACACCGAGATTATTATATAATTTTGTAGTTATCTTCATTCACAATTTTCAATTCTCAATTTTTCATTCTTCATTTTTATGCCAGATATTTTTTTACCGTAGCAATAAGTGACGTAGTATCCAAGCCAGCCCAATGGTAGAGTTCATTTGCTTCTCCGGAAATCGGATATTGTGTAACCCCGATTTTAACTAATTTTGCACCCAGAGAATTGACGGCAAGAGCATCGGCAATAGAGGTTCCCAAGCCACCATTTACAGAATGATCTTCCACACTGAAAATTATACCTTTACCGGCAGAGGACTTTACTTGAGTCAGGTCAAGATGCAAGGGTGAGGAAACATAGAGCAATTCAAGAAAAATACCTTCTTCGCATAAGGTATCAACTGCCTTTATCGCTTTGGCAACAGGAGTTCCGCAAACCCACATACTGCCGTCATTTCCGTCTCTAAGAATATCTGCTTCACCGTAAATAAAGTTATAATCCACATCATATTGCAAAGTTCCGTCTAATTTTTTCAGCACGGGAAGTTTGGAGCGTCCCATCGTTACCAGATAATTTCCTGGTTTATTAATCAACCAGCGGATAATTCTATCAGTTTGATTGGCGTCTGCAGGAAAGATAAGTTTAAAGCCAAAGAGGTTTCTGGTTAAAGAAATATAGTCAATACACTGATGGGTCTTTCCGTCTGCACCTACATCTAT
>Ga0208695_1001668_pt1 | contig 17866 bp, 12 predicted proteins | sample AD_UKC111_MetaG_FD_184449 | JGI IMG/M metagenome (GOLD analysis project Ga0208695, IMG submission 184449) | Active sludge microbial communities of municipal wastewater-treating anaerobic digesters from Hong Kong - AD_UKC111_MetaG (SPAdes)... | ecosystem: Engineered > Bioreactor > Anaerobic >...
TGTAAGCCTAATAAATAAGGCCGGGCAGGATTTTGTTGGGACACATGATTTTACTTCATTCTGCGGAACAGCAAATCAGAAAGAAAACAGTATCCGTACAATAAACAGATTTATTGCAGAGCGTGACGGTGATATAGTAAGTTTAACTGTAAGCGGAGATGGATTTTTGTATAATATGGTCAGGATAATGGTTGGCACTCTTATTTTTATTAACGAGGGGAAAATACCTAAGGACGCTATTCCTGAAATACTTGAAGCAAAAAACAGAAAATTTGCAGGCAAAACAGCACAAGCACATGGTCTTTACCTTAATAGAGTATTTTACTGAAAGGAGATAGCTATGGCAGTTACTGATATTTCCGACGTAAGGAAAAAACGAAAAGCAAAAAAGATTAAACGTACATTAAAAAAACTGTTAATATTTTTATTTGCAGCTTTTTTGGTGCTGCTGGTCTTTTTGTCAAAAAACAGATGGTATCCTTATCTTGATGGAATTTTGTCAAAAATACCATCTTCGGAAAATACAGGTGAACTTGCCACAGGAAATTTTCCTATTGAAATAAGTGGTGAAAATAGCTATCAGCTTAAAGTTATGGAGAATAACATAGCGGTTTTAAATGATTCGCGTTTGAATATATATACTGAGGAGGGAAAACAGCTTCTTTCTGTACAGCATGATTATGCCAATCCTATAATTTCGGTTTCACCAAAAAAAGCTTTAATTTATGACCTTGGAGGAAAAAGCTTCAGCCTTTATAGCAAATATGATAAGATTTATCAAAAAACAGATGATAATACTATATTGTTTGCAAAGTTAAGTTCAAATGATTATGCTGCAGTTGTAACTAAATCTGAAAAATATCTTGCTTTGCTTACAGTATATAATTCAAAGGGTGAAAGTGTTTTTGTGTACAAAAGCTATGACAGCAGAATAATAGACGTTACTTTTAACAGAGATAACAGTGGGTGTATAATTACAACGATAGGTGCAAATGGCGGAGAACTTGTTTCGCAGCTATTATACTATAAATTTGACGAAACAGATGTGATATGGCAGTCTGATTACATTAACACTATGGCGTTTTCTACAAGGCTATATGGTGAAAATGGAATAATTTTGTTTGGAGATAATAAATGTGCATATTTTAACAGTGATGGAATATTAACAGGAAGTTATGATTATGATTATTCAATAGTTGATTTTGATTCCTCGGATACGCTTTCTGGAATGCTGTTTAATAATAGCGAAACAAGAAGGTCTGTTTTAGTTCTTGTGGATAATACCGAAAACAAAACTGTTGAAACTGTTATTGATGAAGCTGCTGAAAACATAGAAATATTTGGTGACACAGCATATGTTCAAACATCTAAGAAAATATATGCTTATTCAAAAACCGGAGAGGTTATTTCATCGGTGAATTTGGAATCTGATTATCAGAATTTCTGTAAAACCGACAATTATATATTTTTAATGGGATATAATGAGATAAACAGAATTGATTACAAACAATAGGATGGAAATATGTCGGGATTTATTATTGACGGTATACTGCTAATAATAGTAACGGTTTGTATTGTTAACGGTTCAAAAAAAGGCTTTGCAAGGACTGTTATACATTTGGCAGGATATATTATTGCTGTCGGAGCGGCTTCGTTTATAAGCCAGTCCGGTTCTGAGTATATTTATGATAGCTATATAAAACCTAAGGTGATGTCAGAAATTGAAGCAAAAATTGATGAGGCTGAATATGATATAAAAGAAAAACTATCACAAACTTTTGAAAATAAGGGCATAAATATAAAGGAATCTGACCTTGATTTAATAATTTCAGGTAAAATGCCGAATATAAATGAAAATTCTGTATTGACGAAAGAGCAGATTAATGATACACTAAGTAATGTATTATCTGAATACTATGATTTAATTGTCGGCTCTCTTTTAGATGCTTTTCACTACCGAATAGGTAAAGATTTTGACGGCAGTATCAATTCTGACAGCAAAGGCTTAAATACAGAGGATGCTTTGACGGCATTTATTAAAGGCAAACAGAAAACTGCCGAGTATCTTGAAGCAAGAATTATTAGACCGGTTATTATTAGAACCATTAAACTTGCTTTATTTGCAGTTGTGTTTGCCTTAGCTATGTTTGCTGTAAATATTATTTTAAGAATGACATGGATTGTAAAAAGAATTCCTGTTATAGGCAAAGCGGATAGATTCCTTGGAGGCTTTCTTGGATTTTTGCAAGGAATGGCGATAATTGTGATTGCAGCAGCTTTTGCAGTAATTATTATTAAACTTAGTAACGATTCGCTAAAATATCTGAATAGTGATGTCATTTCTCAGACATACCTGTTCAGTTATATATATAGTATAATATCAAAAATATCGGTATAGTGTAGTTGCAATGCTATATGGTATATATTATGCATAAAAAGATTATATTTATATTAAATTATGTAGGTTAAATCGGCATAGCCGATATGGAGGTTTGTATGCTTTGTAGCAGATGTAAAAAAAGAACGGCTGTGGTATTTATTACTGCTATGCAGGGTGATGAAAAGCACAACGAGGGATTATGTCTTGTTTGTGCTAAAGAACTTGGAATACCACAGGTAAAAGAATATATGGAGCAAATGGGTATCAGTGATGAGGATGTTGAAGAATTTTCAGATCAGATGACCGATTTTACTGAGGATATTGACGGAGATTCTTTTCAGCGTGGAGGAACAGGCTCAATACCGAATTTTATTCAAAATCTTCTTGGGGGATTTCCGAATATACCTAATTTTGATGAAAATAAAACTGCACCTAAAGATGTTAAACCTAAAAATAACAAAAAAGAAGAAAAAAAGAACAAAAAGCATAAGTTTCTTGATAGCTTCTGCACAAATCTTTCACAGAGAGCTGAAGAAGGAAAGCTTGACAATATTATAGGCAGAGAAAGTGAGATTGCTCGTACTATTCAGATTTTATCAAGAAGACAAAAAAACAATCCATGTCTAATAGGTGAACCGGGTGTTGGAAAAACAGCCATTGCAGAGGGAATTGCCCAAAAAATTGCTGCGGGAGAAGTTCCGTTTAATCTTATGGATAAGAAGCTTTACCTGCTTGACCTGACAGCACTTGTTGCTGGAACACAATTCCGCGGACAGTTTGAAAGCAGAGTAAAAGGACTTATTGACGAGGTTAAATCAGAGGGTAATGTTATTCTGTTTATTGACGAGGTGCATAATCTTGTAGGAACAGGTGACAGTGAAGGTTCAATGAACGCTGCAAATATACTGAAGCCTGCTTTGTCAAGGGGGGAAGTGCAGGTTATCGGTGCAACCACATTTAAAGAGTATCGCAAATACATTGAAAAAGATAGTGCACTTGAAAGACGTTTTCAGCCTGTTACAATTAATGAACCGAATATTGATGACACAGTAAAGGTTCTGTTGGGAATAAAGAAGTATTATGAAGAACATCATAAGGTAAAAATTACTGATTCACTTTTAAGAATGTGTGCTATACTGTCAGAAAGATATATAAATGACAGATTTTTGCCTGATAAGGCTATAGATTTGCTGGATGAAGCCTGTGCGTGCAGAAGTATAAGAAGTCCTGAACTGGCAGAAAATGAAAAGCTTATCAAGGCTATTGCCGAACAGGAGAACAAGGTTCATGAGGTTGAAGAACAGGATGAGCCTGATTTTGAAAAGCTTGCTGAGGTTAAAGCAGAGGTACTGCGGTTAAAAGCTAAAAAAGAGCTTAACGATAAAAAGCTTGATGAAATTTATGTAACTGAGGACGATTTGTCAAAGGTTATTGAATTATGGACTGGCATACCGGCATCTAAAGTAATTGAAAGTCAGTATAAAAAGCTAGCTGAGCTTGAAACAAGATTAAAAGCAAAGATTTTAGGACAGGACGAAGCCGTTGAGCTTGTAAGCAAGGCGGTAAGAAGATCACGTGTTCAGCTTAATAAGAGAAGAAGGCCGGCATCGTTTATATTTGTTGGACCAACTGGAGTAGGGAAAACAGAGCTTGTAAAGGTCCTTGCATCAGAACTTTTTGATGGAACAGAACCTCTTATACGTCTTGATATGACTGAATTTATGGAAAAGCATGCAGTATCAAGGCTTATCGGTTCGCCTCCGGGCTATGTTGGATATGATGAGGCAGGACAGCTTACAGAAAAAGTCAGACGCAAGCCTTATTCTGTTGTTCTGTTTGATGAAATTGAGAAAGCCCATCCTGATGTAATGAATATTCTGCTTGAAATTCTTGACGAAGGAAAAGTCAACGATGCTCAGGGACGTTCTGTAAGCTTTGAAAATACAATAATTGCAATGACCTCAAATGCCGGTTCAACTGATAAAACAACAGGCGTTGGCTTTAATAAAACTGCAGGAGATATTTCCAAGGAAAAAGCAATGAAAGCATTGTCTGATTTTCTACGTCCTGAATTTTTAAGCAGAATTGATGAAATTGTTGTATTTAATCCTTTGTCTATAGAAAGCTACCGCAGTATAGCGGCGTTAATGCTTGATGAAATGAAAGAACCTCTTTCCGAAAAGGGAATTACTCTCAAGTATGATGATAAGGCTTTGGAGATTATTGCAAATAAAGCTTTTGGTAAAAAGTTTGGAGCAAGAGATATTCGCAAGGTTATCCGTACAGAAATTGAAGATAAAATTGCTTCACTTATTGTAGAAAGTATGGAAAAACCAATTAGTATTATAGAAATAACAGTAAACAATGATATGCTTGAGGTTATTAAAAGCTAATTAAGTAATTAACTTATATTAAATGACAAAACAGGAGGGCTTATGGAACAAATACCGTTTTTGGGATTTAGCTTATATCAAATGTATCTGATATTTTGTTTTTGGTCTTTTATTGGCTGGGGTGTGGAAGTGTGCTATATGACACTTGAAACTGGTGAATATCAGAACAGAGGGTTCCTTAATATGCCGATTTGCCCTATTTATGGCTTTGGAGTTTTAATGGTTGTGATTTTTTTCAGACCAATCAGCCATACAATTATACCATTGTTTTTTACATCGGGAATTCTTTGTACGATTTTTGAGCTTGCTGTTGGGCTTGGAATGGAAAAATTGTTTCACAGCAGATGGTGGGATTATACCAATGAAAAATTCAACTACAAGGGTTATATATGTCTTAAAAATTCAATTTTATGGGGATTAGCATGTACCTTTGTTGTCAGGATAGTGGAGCCACTAGTTGAGTGGGGAACAAAAGAACTTCCTGTTATAGTAGGCTTGATTTTTCTTGCAATAATGAGCATACTTATTATTATTGATGTTATTGTATCTGTTTTGACGGTTATAAATCTTAATAACCGTCTTAAACAGATTGATGAAATATCAAAGCTGTTACTTAAAAATTCTGTAATGATAGGTGAAAATCTTTCTGCTGAAACACTTGAGCTTAAGGCCAAATATGATAAGCTTTTGAGTAATTTGGATAAAGCTTCCAAAAGAATATTGAAAGCTTTTCCTAATATAAAATCTGTAACCTATTCTGAGGCTATGGAAAAAGTCAAGGCAAAGCTTAATAATAAAACAATAAACAAAATTAAGGAAAAAATAAGTAAAAAAAATTCTGACAAATAATAGCTACCATATATTAATGCTTAAACAAGAAAGGTTATATTTATGCCAGTCATTAAAGCAAAAAGCAAGGGTCTTGATCCTACCAAGACAATAGTACTTAGTTTCCTGCTTGTAATACTTGCAGGAACATTTCTTTTAACAATGCCTTTTTCATCAAAAGCAGGACAATTCACTAATCCTGTAACAGCCCTTTTTACTGCCACATCAGCAACCTGTGTAACAGGTCTTGTTATTGAGGATACAGGAACATATTGGAACGTATTTGGGCAGCTTGTTATACTTATTATGATTCAGATAGGTGGCTTGGGACTTGTAACTCTTACATCATTTTTTAACTTTGCAATAGGAAGAAAGCTTGAACTTCGTTCAATTCAGATGGCTTCAGAATCAATTAATTTATCAGGTTTTTCTGACGTAAAGAATATAATTAAAAGCATTATTAAAATATGTGCAATATTTGAGATTTCTGGTGCAGTTCTGCTCATGTGTGCTTTTGTGCCTAAATATGGATTAAAGGGTATATATATATCGATTTTTATATCTATCAGTGCATTTTGCAACGGCGGGTTTGATGTTATTGGTTCAGTAGAACAGCCTTTTGTAAGCTTAATGCCATTTTACAATAATCCTATAATAATGACAGTTGTACCCTTGCTTATAATTTGCGGTGGATTAGGCTTTGTTGTTTGGCATGATGTCTGGAATTACAGAAAGACAAAAAAGCTTGTTTTACAATCTCAGCTTGTATTGACTACAACAGCAGTACTTATTGTTTTGGGAACATTAATGTTCCTTTTAAGTGAATGGGATAACCCTGCTACATTAAAGCATATGACGCTGATTGAAAAAATAGGAAATTCGTTTTTTCAGTCCGTTACCAGCAGAACAGCAGGTTTTAATACTATTGATATTGAACATATGAACCCTATGACAAAGCTTGGAACTATTATGCTGATGTTTATCGGCGTTGCTCCTGGTTCAACCGGCGGAGGAATAAAAATCACCACATTTATGATTGTTGTTATGACAATTATAAGTGTTATAAAAAACAAACCGGATACAATTATCATGGGCAGAAAAATAGAAAAAGATGCTGTATATAAATCTCTGGCAATTATAGTTCTTGCAGGATTGGTTGTTTTTGTTACGTCATTAATTATCCTATATACAAATCCCAAATATACAATATCAGGTTTGAATGCATCTTTTGAGGTTGTTTCAGGTCTTTCAACAACGGGGCTTTCCGTTGGTGTAACAGCTAAAACGGGGATAATATCAAGATTGGCACTTTCTCTTGCAATGTTTATAGGCCGCGTAGGTCCGGTTTCACTTGCAATTTCTCTAACAATAAAAAAAGAAAAACGCAATAAAAATGAAGTATTCCCTGAAGGTAAACTTATGGTTGGATAAGATTAGGAGAATTAATTTGTTTGATATATCATTTGAAATGCTTCAAAACAACATTGAAATATGTACAACAAAAGACCATAAGTTTGGAACTGACGCATTCCTTCTTGCTGACTTTGCAAAGCCCAGACGTAATGATTTGGTTTGTGACCTTGGAACAGGATGTGGTATAATAGCTGTTCTTATGCAGATTAAGTATAATCCTCAGCTATTATATTGCGTTGATATTCAGCAGCAGGCGTTAGAGCAGCTTAAAATTACTGTTGAAAAAAATAAGCTTGAAAAGATTATTCCAATTCATGCGGATATTAAGGAGCTATGGGGAAATGCACCTTATGGTAGATTTGACCTCGTAACTTGTAATCCTCCATATAAAGCTGCAAATACAGGCATTGAAAGCTATGGAGAGGCACAGAAAATTGCACGGCATGAAATAATGTGCAATATAAACGATGTATGCAAAGCAGCTTCAAAGCTGTTGAAATTTGGTGGAAGGCTTTGCTTGTGCAACAGACCAGAAAGACTTTCGGATGTTATTATGGCAATGAAAGATAATAATATTGAACCTAAGCTTTTGCGTTTTGTAAGCAAAACACCCAAAGATGCTCCATGGCTTTTCCTTATTGAAGGCAGAAAAGGAGGTAAACCTTTTTTAAAAGTAATGCCACAGCTTTTTATTAAAGGTGAAAATGGTTTTTCACAGGAATTACTATCTATTTATGGAGGAAACAATAGATGAGCGGAACGCTGTATGTAGTGGGTACCCCTATAGGAAATTTGGGGGATATAACCTACAGAGCAGTTGAAATATTAAAAAAAGTTGATTTTATTTGTGCCGAGGATACAAGAGTTACCATAAAACTTTTAAATCATTTTGATATAAAAAAGCCTTTGGTCAGTTACCATGAGCATTCGGTAAGGCAGGTTTCTGACGATATAATAGTAAGGATTATGAGTGGGGAAAGCTGTGCTGTGGTTTCGGATGCAGGTATGCCGTGTATATCGGATCCGGGCGAGGACCTTATTAAGCTATGTGCTGAAAATAATATTAAAACAGAGGTTATACCTGGACCAACTGCAATGGCTTCTGCAGTTGCTGTAAGCGGCTTGGCAACCTCAAAATTTGCATTTGAGGGTTTTTTGTCTGTAACAAAAAAGCAGAGATATTCTCATCTTGCAAAATGTGCCAAAGATACACATACTCTTATATTCTATGAAGCACCTCATAAGCTTACTGCAACACTATCAGATATGCTTAAATACTTTGGAAATAGGAAAATTTCCATATGTCGTGAACTTACTAAAATTCATGAGGAAATTATAAGAACAACTCTTGAAGAGGCAGTTGAGTATTACGAAACGGTTACACCTAAGGGTGAATTTGTTCTTGTTATTGAGGGATATACTGATAATGAAAATGAATTTAGCATTACAGTTGAGCAAGCTGCTGAACAGGCTCAGAAACTGATTGACAGCGGAGAAAAACCGTCTGATGCTTGTAAAATAATAGCTAAACAAACGGGCTTGAAAAAAAGTGAAATATATTCTGCACTTTTATAGCTAAAAATATTAGAAAAATATAGTATATTGGATAATTTGTTGACAAATGTTATCCAATATACTAGAATTATAGATAATAAAAAGATAAGGAGAAAAACTATGGCAGTTAAAAAAATTATAAGGAAATGGACATCTTTGCTGCTTGCATTGATACTTACATATGTGACAACTGCATTGACAGTATTTGCCGATGAAGTAACTGACGTAAAGATGGGGGAAGGTGAGTCGTCGGTTGTTGCTGAAGAAAAAATCGTAACTGTTCCGGCAAAAACTATTAAACTCTATAATAACAACAAGGCAATGCATAAAGGTGATAAATACAAAATTGTATATAAATTAAAGCCTAATAATTCTGATGATATTGTTACATTTAAATCATATAACACAAAGGTTGCAACAGTATCAAAGGACGGTATTGTAACAGCAGTAGGATACGGAAGTGCACAAATTAAATGCAGAACAACGAGCGGCAAAAAAGTTACTTTTGTTGCAAGAGTTATCAAAAACTCAAGTCCAATAAAGGATACTGAAACAGAAGCTACACTTGTTCTTCTTGATGAGGCTGCAATATTGAAACTTAATAAAACGGCTACAATCAGTGCACAGGTTACTCCGGCAAGTCTGGCATCATCACTTACATACACATCAGCTGATACATCAATTGCAAGTGTTTCTGCAAGCGGTAAAGTTACTGCTGTTGGAGTTGGCTCAACCTATATTACTGTCAAAGCATCAAACGGAATGTCTGTTAATTACTATGTAACAATATATGATAAAATTGTTATGGGTATTGATGTGTCAAAATGGCAGGGTAATATAAACTGGAGTCAGGTTAAAAAAAGCGGCGTTGGATTTGCAATGATAAGAAGTTCTTATGGTAACGAAAATCAAGACCCTATGTTACAAAACAATGTTATAGGATGCGAAAAGTATAACATTCCGTATGGTTTTTATCATTATACATATGCCAAAACTCCTGATCAAGCAAGAATAGAGGCGGAATTTTTCCTTAATACTATTGCAGGTTATAACCCGTCTTATCCTGTAGTTCTTGATATTGAAGAAGAATTTTATAAAAAAATGTCCAAGGACGAAGTCAGTGCGATAATAACAGCATTTATGGATACTGTACAAAGTGCAGGTTATAATGTAATGATATACAGCTATGCTAAGTTTCTTACGGATTACGTTTCACCGTCAGTTTTAAACAGTTATGATATTTGGGTAGCAAGCTGGGGAGATGAAAATAAGTTAAAAACGTATTACACTGGAAATTTCTGTATGTGGCAGTATAGTTCAACAGGCAAAGTTAACGGTATAAACGGTAATGTAGATTTGGACTATTCATATGTAGACTATGGTTACTAATTATCATCTTTAAAATAAATTGGGTTGAGTGGCAGATAAAAAAGAACTTCGAAATTTAACCAATTCCGGAGTTCTTTTTATTGTATTTATTCATATCTGAGAGCTTCAATTGGATCAAGTTTTGCAGCCTTGTTTGCAGGATAGTATCCGAAGAAAATACCTATTGCCATTGAGAAAGCTACTGCAACAAAAATTGCAAGTATTGACGGGGAAGCCATAGTTTTAATAATTAGACCGGCAAGGTTTCCAAGAATTATACCCAAAATAATTCCTATAACACCTCCGATAAGACAAATAATTACGGATTCTGTTATGAACTGCATTCGTACAGCTATATTTGGAGCACCAAGTGCTTTTCTTATGCCAATTTCCTTTGTACGTTCAGTAACTGAAACAAGCATAATGTTCATTACACCTATACCGCCAACTAGCAGTGAAATTCCTGCAATTACTGCAATAACCGTTGATACAATGCCCATAATTTTATTAAATTGCGTCAAAGCTTGTTCCATTGTCTGATAAGAAACCTCAAAGCTATCATTATTTCTGTAATAAGTTGTATTAAAGTATTCTTTAACATCAGATGCAAGATCAACTACATCTTCATTTCCTTTTCCGTTGAACTGAAAATAATCATATTCACCGACAGTATAATTGTCAATTCTTTGTGCAGTCGAACAAGGTATATATACATCATAATCTGAAACCTGTGCAAATGAAGAAACAAGTCCTGTCAATTCATATTTATACTCTCCAATTACCGTAAAATCGTACGATTTATCAAGATATTGAATTGAAATTGTTTGCCCTATTGGATCTTTATTGCCGTAAAGCTTTTTTGCATGCTTATCTGAAATGACACATACATATTTCATTCGTGTAACATCATTGTCAGTTATATATCGTCCAGTAATCATTTTAGTATAGCTGATATTCTGATAATCGGCATTAACTCCTACAACCTGAAGATCAAGGTCATCATGCTTGTTACGCATAGTTGCCTTAAATCCATTAGACTGAATACCAACAGCTTCTATTCTGTCTGCAAAATGTTTTTTAAATTTTTCAAGCATTTCATCTGTAAAGAAGTCTGACTCTTCATAATAATCACGAACATGATTTTCTTTATATTGAAGCCAAACATAAACGCAGTTTGTTCCCATGCCATCAAAGCTGCTTGAAACGGTTTTTTCCATGATTTTGCCCATAGTAGTAATCATAATTACTGAACTGATACCTATAATAATACCAAGCATTGTCAGGAAAGCTCTCATTTTATTTGCTTTAAGGCTTGATAACGCCATTGAAATATTTTCTGTAAAATTCATTTAGATTATCATCACCGTTTCCACATTAATTAATATTTTATTCATACCTGAGAGCCTCAATCGGGTCAAGCTTTGCAGCCTTATTAGCGGGGTAATATCCGAAGAAAACTCCTATTGCCATTGAGAATGTTACAGCAATAATAATAGCAGGAATAGATGGGGCAGACATAGTATCGATTATCATGCCGGCAATATTGCCAAGTATAATTCCAAGTATAATTCCAATAATTCCACCTATAAGACAAATAATCATTGACTCTATAATAAACTGCAGTCTTATTGCTGTATTAGGAGCACCAAGAGCCTTGCGGACTCCGATTTCCCTTGTTCTTTCGGTAACAGATACAAGCATAATATTCATAACGCCTATTCCGCCGACAAGGAGTGAAATTCCGGCTATAATTGAGATAATTATAGAAACAACACTAAGAATATTATCAAATTGTTGCATTTCACGTTCAGCAGTGTAGTATTTAACTTCAATGCTGTCATTATTTCGGTAATATGTTGAATTGAAGTAATCTACTATATCCTGAGAAAGCTGCTCAACATTTTCAGATTCAGCACCATTAAGATAAAATTCCCAGTATCTTCCGATTGTGTCATAGCCGGCTATTCTTTGTGCTGTTGAAATAGGGATAAAAATTCTTGTGTTCCAGCTACTGTCCATAGCACTCATTGCTCCAGAAGCAGCTCCTGATGTTGTATACTTATAAATGCCGACTACTTTAAAATCATACGTCTTATTTTTAAACATAATTGTTACAGTTTGACCTAAAGGATTAGCATTACCAAACATTTTATTTGCCTGCTTATCAGAAATAACGCAAACCTGTTTCATTCTTGAAACATCGCTGTCAGATATAAAACGTCCGGATATAATTTTTGACATACTTAGTACGCTATATCCTTCATCAGCACCATCAAGTGACAAGGTATAATCCTTATGATTAATACGTGTAACAGCATTACCTACGTTTTCTTCTTTTCCGACGTTATCAACTCTGCCAGAGAATTTTTCGGCAAACTGTTCAATCATACTGTCAGTTAAAAAATCACCATCTTCGTAATAATTTCTTTTAGGTTTTTCTTTAAGTCTAATGTAAATATTTATTGCATTTGCACCAACACTTGAATAAGCATCTTTTACGGTTTTTCTCATAATATTTCCCATTGTTGTAATGGTAATAACTGCACTTATGCCGATAATAATACCTAGCATGGTAAGAAAAGCACGCATTTTATTAGCTTTTAGGCTTGCAAGAGCCATTAATATGTATTCAGAAAAATTCATGTCATATATCACCATCTTTATTCAGTTTAACAGAATTCTCCGAATGTTTTAAGTTAGGTCTGTTGTCAATATCACTGATAATATTTCCATCGGCAAGGGTAATAATTCTGTCAGTTTCAGCAGCAAGCTCATTGTTATGTGTAATAAGAACTATGGTTTTGCCCTGTTCACGGTGAAGCTTATGGAAAATATCCATAACAAGACGTCCTGTTTTACTGTCAAGCGCTCCTGTAGGCTCATCGGCAAGAATAATTGATGGATCATTTGCCATAGCTCTTGCAATAGCAATACGTTGTTTCTGACCTCCGGAAAGCTCGTTAGGCATATGGCTCATACGTTCAGTCATTTCAACCATTTCAAGAAGTTCTTTAGCTTTTTCGGTACGTTCTCTTTTTCCCTTCCCTGCATAAAGCATAGGAAGCTCCACATTTTTCAAAGCTGTTGTTCTTGAAATAAGGTTAAAGGTCTGAAAAACAAAACCAATTTTTTTGTTTCTTATTTCCGATAAGGTTTTATCATCTGTTTTGGAAATATCAGTTCCGTCGAGAAAATACTGTCCTAAAGTCGGTCTGTCAAGAGCACCAATTATATTCATAAGGGTTGATTTTCCCGAACCGGAAGCACCTACAACAGATACAAATTCACCTTTGGGTACAGTAAAAGATAGCCCATGGAGAATTTCAAGTTCATTAGGCGTGCCAACATAGAAGCTTTTTACGATGGAACGCATATCAATTACCGGTTTGTTATCACTCATTATTCATTCACCTTCGCAGTACTTTCTGAGGTTTCGGAGCTATTTTTTGATGTGTCGATGCTAACCGGAGCGCCATCATAAAGAGAATCGGTATTTGTAAGAATAATCATACCTTCTTTAAGCTGATCTGAAATTATTTCAATTTCAAAATCTGATTCAATTCCTGTTTGAACTGGAATTTCTTTAGCAATATAGCCATTACCTGATTTTTCGGCAGCATATATAACTGTTGTTCCGTCATCCTTTGTTACAACGGCTTCATATTTAACTGCAAAGGCATTTTCTTTTTCTGCTGTAATAACAGTAAGCTTGGTTGTCATACCGATTAACAAATCCGTATCTGGAGAGGAAACCGCAACATCAACCTTAAAGCTTCCTGTTTTTGCATCGTTTCCATCAGCCCCCTTATCTGTTGTAGGAGCAACCTTTGCAATAAGGCCATTATATTCTGTTTGTTTATCAATAGAATCTGATTTAATTATAACAGACTGACCTTCATCAATAAACGAAATATCATATTCTTTAACACTTGATACAATTTTAAGATTATCTGTATCTTCAATAACGAAAAGCAGTCCTGCTCCTGAATTTCCTTCAACTGCATATACAGCTGTAACAGTTCCGTCAATAGGAGCTTTTATTGTGCAGTCATCAAGAGTTTTCTTTAAACTTTCAAGTGCGATAAGCTGAGGGTCGTTTCCGGAAAGAAGCCGTGATTTTTCTGCTGCTGCCTTAAGTGTTGCAAGTTGATTCTCCGCATCCTGAACAGCAAGCTCATAGTTTCTCTTAGCTGTTTCAACAGCTTTTTGAGCATTAACGAGGGTAGTTTTATAATTTGAGAGTTCTATACCATTTCCGCTTTCAATTCCTGCAAGAGAATTCTTATATATTTCAAGAGCATTTTTGGCTTTATCCAAAGCGGATTTTGCATTGTCAACAGCTTGATTATGAGCTTTGTCAATATCAGATTTTGCTTTTGTATATGCTTTTGTTGCATCCTCATAATCTTCTTTTACAGTTTTAAAATTATACTTTGCATTAACTTTTTCTAAAGCTTCTGACGCTGATTTGAGCTGAGCTTCTGCAGCAGAAAGCTGGGCAGCAGTATAGCTTTCTGGATTAGATGACATTAATGAATATGTTTGCAAAGCAGTTTCATAGGCTTTTGACGCTTCATCAATGTCGGGACTGTCAAAGTCAGTTTTCACCTTGTCATAAAGCTTTTTTGCGTCATCATAAGCATCTTTAAGATTTTTAATTGAGTAATAATCTTCTTCATTTTTTTCTTTAACAGCCTTGTCATAAGCTTCCTGAGCTAGCTTTAAATCTTTTTCTGCAGATTCAATATTGAGTTTAGCAGTTTTCAGCTGAGTGTCTTTATCGGTATTTTTAAGTTCAACAGCATCATTATAACTTTTTTCTGCTGCCTGAAGAGTCTGTTCAGCTTGTGTCAGTGCTGCTTTAGCATTAACAATAGCAGTTGATTCATTATTATTGTACTTTTCAAGTTCAGTATTGTAAGCCTTTTCAGAATCAGTCAGCTGATAATTGGAATTGATATCACTGTTTTTTATATTCATTTGTGTTTGGAGAATCTGATTTTGGATATCATCAGTATTAAGTGTACATAATATGTCGCCCTTTTTAACCTTGTCACCAACTTTTACGTTAATTGATTCAACCTTATAATTAAGTGTTGAAAAAACCTTTCTGACTGAATTACTTTCTACAGTTCCGGTAATTGCAATAGAACTTTCGATATCTTTTTTTGTCAGTTCGGCTGAATCGATTGAAACTGCAGCAGAAGCTGAACCGCTGAGTTTTACAATAACAGCAGCAATTGCAGCTACAGCAATTATTGATACTGGAATAATAACAAATTTCTTTTTCATTAAAATACCTCTCTTTAATAATATGTAACGTTATAATTTTTATATGTACTATATGTACTAATACAGATAATATCATACAAAGTACAATTTGTCAATACATTTTAGTTTACATTACAAAAATGTAATAAATATTGTATTAACTCAATAATACAATAATACAATATTTATTTTAAGCTGTCAATAATTTTTATATACAAAATTTTAGGCATATATCATACTAAATTGTGATATATGCCTAGAATTATTGTACTGATTTAAGAATCTTTATTAATTTGTCTTCAGCTTTTTCATATTGAAAGCTTTCCATGTCAGAACGACAGCTTTTGATAATACTCAACATACTATTATTTTTATAAGAGTGATTAAGAATATCATCAAGTATGTCAATTGTTTCTTTTGCCTCCATTTCCTCAACAGCGTGTAAAGCAGAATTAAGCTTATTATAAAGCTCTTCATCTGAAATAGGAGGTTTTATAATTTCAGACTCCTCGTTAAAATCAACATTTTTTGCAATATCATTCAGAATTTCCTGATATCTTGCAATAAGTACAGGATTTTTTTCAATAATAACTTTAAGCTTGTTTTCTTTTGCGGCTATTTCAAGTTCCTTTGCCAATTCAGAAAGACTTGTGGCACCTATAGTTAGAGCAGAACTTTTAAGCCCATGAACCTCAATAGTGTAATTCTTTAAATCCCTCCTGTCAAGGTGCTCCTGAATTTTAGCAATAATATTTTTACCGGTTAGCTGAAAAGTTTTAAGAACAGAAAGATATGCCTTTATGTCCCCAGCATAATACGCAAGGCCGGAAGAAATATCAATATTAGGTATTGAAAACATTTCCTCATTGTTTTTAACCTCAGAAGAAATATTACTGTTTTTTTCTTCAATATGTTTTATAAGGTGAGGAGGGAGCCAATCTGATAAGGATTTTTCAAGAGCTTTAATATCAATTGGCTTTGAAATGAAATCATTAAAGCCATGTGCCAGAAACATTTCTTTAGCACCACTTATGGCATTTGCGGTAAGGGCAATTATGGGAAGCTCTTTGCTGTAAGCATCGCCAAATTCTCTGATAATCTTTGTTGTGTCAACTCCATCAAGTTCAGGCATCATATGGTCCATATAAACAATATCATAATAATTGCTGTTTATCATATCAATGGCTTCTCTTCCATTTGAAGCGGTATCGGCCTTAATGCCGTAGTGTCTAAGAAGATGAACTGCAACATCAAGATTAACCTTATTATCGTCAACTACAAGCACTTTTGCATTGGGAGCACTGATAATAGATTTTATAGTAGTTTTAGTTGAATCAGCAAGCATATCAATTGAGTACTGAGCAATTTTTCTGTTATCTTCGATTTTTTGAGAAATGACAATATTAAATGTAGTTCCTTTTCCGTAAGTACTTTCAACGGTAATATTTCCGCCCATCATATTAATAAGATTTTTTGAAATTGACAAGCCAAGACCTGTTCCTTCAATTTCACGGTTTTTCTTTGTATCTAACTGCTGAAAATTTGCAAAAAGTTTATTAATATCTTCAGGCTTTATTCCTATGCCGCTATCTGAAATTTTAATTTTAAGGGTTACAGTATTTGTATCCGCATGATAGCATTTTATAGATAATCCAATGTATCCTTCTTTTGTAAATTTAACGGCATTTGTAAGCATATTAATAAGTATTTGTTTAATTCTGACTTCATCGCCATACATTTTGCAGGGGAGAGAATCATCAATATCAAGCTTAAATTCAATATTTTTTTTGTTGCCAATCTGCATATAAATGATACTTATAACATCATTGAGAAGACTCATGGTATCATAAGGGGCAAGAACCAGCTCAAGCTTTCCTGATTCAATTTTTGAAATATCAAGTATGTCATTAATTATTGCTATAAGGTTTTTAGCTGCCGATTTTATATCGTTTGCGTAGGTGTAATTTTTTTCTTGGAGGCAAAGTTCTGCAAAACCTGCAATAGCATTCATAGGAGTACGTATTTCATGAGACATATTTGCAAGGAAATCACTTTTTGCATTATTAGCCATATCGGCTTTTTTACGCATCAAAATTAGTTCATCGACATATTTTTTTGTTTTTGTAACATCAAGGATAAGAACGGTATAACCTTTAACGTCGCCTGTTTTATCTGTTATTGTTGTAATATGTTTCTGATAAAATTTACTGTCGATTTCAAACTCTTGAGTTTTATTGATGTCAAAAAGTTCTTTAAGAAATTCTTGACGCTTAGAAGAGTTAACTGATGATTTTGATATAATTGGGAATAAACGTCTTGCTTCCGGATTACTGTCAACTATATGCATTTTTGTATCTACAACAATAAGAGCATCCTCCATTGATTCAATAACAGAATCTCTTGCATTAGAAACGATGTCAAATAGATTTGACTTATACAAAACAGTAATTAATATAGCCCAGCTTAGAATAAATGATGGAGCTGTCCAATCGTATATATTGTCAGGTAATCCTAAAATATAATATATTTTTATCACAGCAGGAATAAGTATAGCTATTAAAATAAGTATAAGACTTATAGAATTATTGCGTTTTCTTTTCATTATGCTTATAACAGAAATAACTATTATACAAAGAACAGTAAAAAAAGTTATAATCGT